>Ga0160422_10000992_pt1 | contig 17554 bp, 15 predicted proteins | sample Fk160mmetaG_FD_108192 | JGI IMG/M metagenome (GOLD analysis project Ga0160422, IMG submission 108192) | Marine microbial communities from the Central Pacific Ocean - Fk160115 60m metaG | ecosystem: Environmental > Aquatic > Marine > Oceanic > Photic zone | place: The Central Pacific Ocean... | reverse complement strand
GTAGAAAGGGGTTGTCTCTTTTTGGGGGACCTCTTGCACTAGTCCATACAGTTCACTTGTACTGGCTTGGTAAAGTTTGGTTTTTTTCGTTAGATTTAAATTCTTTATAGATTCAAGAATCCTTAAGACTCCTAATGCATCACAATTAGCTGTGTATTCAGGAGTTTCAAAACTTACTGCGACATGGCTCTGAGCACCTAAATTATAAATTTCATCTGGCTGAATTTTTTGTATAAGTTTCATTATGTTTGTACTATCAATTAAATCTCCATAATGCAAGAAGAAATTTGCATCCTTTTCATGAGGGTCCTGATATAAATGATCAATCCTTGAAGTATTAAAAGAACTAGATCTTCTTTTCAAACCATGAACTAAATAACCTTTTTCTAGAAGCAATTCAGCAAGATAACTGCCATCTTGGCCAGTAATTCCTGTTATTAAAGCTACTTTATTTTTCTTAATCATTTCATAAAACTACCATAATTTAACTTTTCAATAAAGATGAAACTTTAAAATCATGAATTATTTTTGAAAATATATTAAGTTTATTTTTTACTAAAAAAACTACTTAGTTACGGCAGATAATAAAAATTAATAAAAAAATTAAGTCAATAGTAAATAAAAAAATTATAAATTATTAAATTAGATTTTTATCATTATCTAACTAAACAATATATATAAAGTGTTCAAAGTTTTTATAAGATAAAAATATATTTAAAGATTTTAAATGGAAAAAAAAATTAAACATAGCGATAAAATATTTGTTGCTGGTGCAAATGGTTTAGCCGGAAGCTCAATTGTTAGATCATTAAAGAAATATGGTTATGGAAATAAAAAACTTGGAGGGGAATTACTAACTCCATCAAGAAAAGATTTAAATCTTGAAAATTTGCTCGAAGTTCAAAATTGGTTTAACAAACATAAGCCAGATGTTGTAATTATTGCAGCAGCAAGAGTTGGAGGGATATTTGCGAATAATACTCAACCTACTGATTTTTTATTAGATAACCTAAAAATACAAACTAATGTAATTGAAACTTCATGGCTTTCAGGTGCTAGAAGACTTTTATTTTTAGGAAGTAATTGTATTTATCCAAAATTTGCAGATCAACCTATGGTAGAAGAATCATTATTAAATGGACCTTTAGAAGAAACAAACCAATGGTATGCAATAGCAAAGATTGCTGGTCTCAAATTGTGCGAAGCTTTAAGAAAGCAACATAATTTCGATGCAATTAGTGTAATGCCAGCAAATCTATATGGTCCTGGAGATAATTTCCATCCAACGAAGAGTCATGTACTACCTGCTCTCATAAGGCGATTCTATGAAGCAAAAAGAGATTCTATTAGGGAAGTTGTTTGTTGGGGTTCAGGGAAACCTAAAAGAGACTTTCTTCATGTTGATGATTTAGGTGATTCTTGTATTTTCTTGCTTCAAAATTGGGATCCAAGAGAAAAAAATGCTCCTAAAGATAAGAATGGGAGCCCATTAAATATTATTAATATTGGTTCAGGTGAAGACATCAGTATTAAAACATTGGCGGAAATAATTGCAGCAGCAACTAATTATAAAGGGTCAATAATTTGGGACGAGACAAAACCAGATGGTCATCCGAGAAAACAAGTTGACATCAGTCAGATAACTAAATTGGGATGGAAACCAAATATTGAACTTACAACGGGAATAAAATCAACCGTAGAATACTTTAAAGAAAGGATAGAAAACAACTCATTTCTAAGACTTTAAAAAAGCCTAAATTCTTAATATTTTTGGTTTTTACCTATTTAAACCCATTTGGATATTTTAACTTCCATTCCCACCCATCTTTACACATGATTTCTAAACTTCTATTTGGAAACCAATTAAGTATCTTCTTAGATAAGGAATTATCCGCAACTAGCATGGGTACATCGCCATCTCTGCGAGATGTAATTTTATAAGGTATATCAACTTTATTAGTTTCACTAAAAGTATTTATCAGCTCCAACACACTTGTTCCTAAACCAGTTCCTAGATTAAGGTTTATTATTTTTGGAACATTCTGAAAAAGGTAATTAAGGGTATTAATGTGGCCTTCAGAAATATCCATGACATGAACATAGTCTCTTAAACAAGTTCCATCAGGAGTTGGCCAATCATTACCAAAGACTTCTAATTCTTTTTTTCTCCCAGATGCGACTTCAAGTATTAGAGGGAATATATTATTAATCTGCCCTTTACAATCTTCACCTATCAATCCAGAAGAATGCGCTCCAATTGGATTGAAATATCTTAAATTAGCTATCCGCCATTTATTTGGACAACTGTTAAAAACATCAATTAATAACCTTTCTATTGTCAATTTAGTGACTCCATAGGGATTCACAGGATTTATTTTTGAATTTTCACTTAGCGATCCAAATTCACAAGAACCATATATAGTTGCGCTGCTACTAAAAACAATAGAATTGCAATCATATAATTCCATTATTTTAAGCAAATTTATAGTCCCATTTACATTAATATCCCAATATTTAATGGGATTCTCTACAGATTCTCTAACAGATTTAAGGCCTGCAAAATGGATAACTCCATCAATAAAATTATTAGTTTCTTTGGCCTGATAAAAAACTTTGTTTAACTTATTTAAATCACAAATATCTCCATTAATAATACTTAAATTACCCTTATTCTTATTATTTTGTTTGTTACAAATTTTTTTTACATTTTCTAAAGAGTCTTTCGAACTATTTATAAAAGAATCATAAACAATTACATTAAAACCCCTTTCAAGCAATATTAAACATGTATGACTTCCTATAAAACCAGCTCCACCTGTTAAAAGTATATTTTTCATAATTTATAAATTAATTTTAAAGATCTATTTCCAAAAATTTTTAAAACCTTTTTAGAGATTATCTGCAGAACTAGTTTTTTTGAATCGAAGATCATACTTTTGTAAAAAAAATTAATTTGAATATCATTCTCAAAGATAAAAATTAATGTTTTAGTCAACCTTAAAATAAATGCACTTTAATTTTAAATCTAGCTATTTGTCTAATAGATTTATGTATTATTAAAACAAAATCGATTTTAATAATTTATGGCCAATAATGAAAAATTAGTATTAGTTACAGGTGCAGCAGGGTTTATAGGATCACATCTCTCCAAAAAACTTATCACTAACAAATATAAAGTGATTGGATTTGATAATCTTAATGATTATTATGACTTAAATTTAAAAAAAGCTAGATTAGAAGATATTAAAGTTTTTTCAAGTAAATACAAGAATAATTGGGAATTCATTTTTGGTGATCTTGAAGATAAAGATAAAATTTTTGGAATTTTCAAGAAATATAAACCAAGTTTAGTAATTCATTTAGCAGCACAAGCAGGCGTGAGATATTCGATTCAGAATCCTTTTTCTTATGTAAATTCTAATTTAGTTGGTTTTGTTAATGTCCTAGAAGCATCAAGATTAATGAAAATCGAAAACTTAATTTTTGCAAGTAGTAGTTCAGTATATGGAGGGAATGAAAAAATTCCATATTCAGAGACAGATGAAGTTAACCATCCCATAAGTCTTTATGCCGCCACTAAAAAATCAAATGAATTAATAGCCCATTCCTATAGTCATCTATTTAATTTACCTTGTACAGGTTTAAGACTATTTACAGTTTATGGCCCTTGGGGAAGACCAGATATGGCTCCAATGATTTTTACTAAATCAATTCTTGAAAGAAAAGCTATAAATATATTCAATAATGGAGAAATGTGGAGAGATTTTACCTATATAGATGATGTAATAAATTCAATTATGGGTATTGTTAAAAAACCTGCAATAAAGAATGTTTCTTTTAATAAAAAAATTCCCGACCCTTCAACAAGCTGGGCACCTTATAGAATTTTTAATATCGGTAATAGAAGCTCAATAAAGCTTACAAAATTTATTTCAATACTGGAAGAGGAATTAGGTCTTAAAGCAATTAAGTGTCTTAAGGGTCTTGAGCCTGGTGATGTTATATCAACAAAAGCAGATACAAATGCAATCGAAAAATGGATAGGCTATAAACCTAAAACCTCTTTAGAAGAGGGGATCAAATTGTTTGTAAATTGGTACAGAAATTTCTACAATTAAATACTATTAAATATTTCGAAATTTTAATTTTTAAAGCTAAATAAAGCTAAAACTATCAGAAAAAAATTTATAAAGGACAATAAATTAAAAACTTTTAATTCACTTAAGCCACTTGCTAATAATCTATGGTGAATATGATTTTTATCTGGGAGAAATGGAGATTTACCTGAGAAAATTCTTTTAAAAATTACCATACACATATCAGTAATAGGCAATAATAAAATTATTAGTGGGAAATGAGGTGCCAAAGCTTGAGATGAATTTAAATTAGCTGTAATTGATAGTGAGGCCAATATAAATCCGATTAAATATGAACCCCCATCACCCATATAAATTGAAGCAGGTCTTAAATTATATTTTAGAAAACCAAGGTTTGCTCCAAGAATTGCACATGCAAAAAAAGTACTTTCTATATTTCCAAACATTAGACTTAAAAAAACAATTCCTAAAGTGCTAATTGCCGTTATGCTAGATGCTAATCCATCTAAACCATCTATCCAATTAACCGCATTTGTAATACCAACTAACCAAAATATTGTTATTAAGTAGCTAAGTATCCATGGCAGATTTATTATCATATTGTTTATCCCAAAATAAGTAAGATCTATATTCTCAATTACGATGCCAGAACTAATTACATAAGTTGCTATTAAAATCTGAAATACTAATCTTAAATAGGGAGATAATTGAATTAAATCATCAGTTATACCTAATAAAAACATCATAAATGATCCAACAAATAAAGGAATTAAATAAACATTATTCAAAAAACTGATCTGAAAAATAAAAATTAAAGCTACTGCGTATCCTAGAAATATTCCTAAACCACCTATACGAACTACTGATTGGTTGTTTAAATTACGAGAGTTTACATTATCAAGAAAATCAAATTTTTTACCAATTTTTTTTACGTATGGGATTATTATATTAGAGATAGAAAATGATAAAAATATTAAAAAGATGCAATAAAATATTAAATTACTTGTTGATTCAGAATCCATATTTCAGTAAGTTATCTTTATTTATTCAATTTTTATAGTATCAGATATAAAAAAGTAAAAGGAATTATAATGGAATATGTATTTCTTATATTAATCCTTACTTAAGAAAGGATGCAATAAATTGCTGTCTAAAGATTTTATTGTTTTTATTGGGTTAAGGTCTTTAGAATAATCAAAAATTTGATCATCTCTTTGCAGTAAATAACTATCAACACCAGCACTTATTCCTGCAATACAATCAGAAATTTTATCGCCTATCAATATCGCATTTTTTGCTTCACAATTAAAAAAATTCAATGCTTCAATAACAAGTTTATTTTTTGGTTTTCTGCATTCACAATTTTCAGAAGGTTTATGAGGACAAAAGAAAAATTTCTTTATTCCATTATGCTTAGTTTTTAATTTAATTAATTTATTAATCTGAGCATTAAATTCATGCATGTGACTTTCCTTATATAAACCTCTTCCTATTCCTGATTGATTAGTAACTACACAGATGTTAATAATTGTATCTATCATTTCAAATAATTTATATACATCATCAAACAAGCTACATGATCTCATATCATGACTATAGCCATTATGATCTTTATTTAAAGTTCCATCCCTATCTAAGATTAAAAGTTTTTTTGAACTCATGAGGTTTAATTAATAAAAATTATGGATAAAAAAGTAGTTGAAAAAGTTTTATTTATAAGAAGATTTGAAGAAAAGATAATAGAAATTTACCATACTGACGTAATTAAATCTCCAGTTCATTTGAGCATTGGCCAAGAATTATTTAGTGTATTGTTAGCTGAAAAAATAAATAAAGGAGACAAAATCGTAGGTAACTATAGGAGTCATGCCTTATCACTAGCACTAACAAAAAATCCTCAAAGCATATCTGATGAATTATTTGCTAAAGATAGTGGAGAGTTCGGCGGAAGAGGTGGTTCAATGCATCTGGGTTGTACAGAAATGGGGATGCCTTGGACAAGCGCCATAGTCGCCTCTGGAATTCCTGTAGCAGTTGGGATAGCTGAAGCCCAAAAAAGATTAAATAAAATAGATAATGGAAATAGAATCGTAATTTGTCAGTTTGGAGATGGAGCTATGGAAGAAGGTGTATTTACTGAATCAATAAATTATGCTGCTTTAAAACAACTTCCAATACTTTTTGCTTGCGAAGATAATGAATTAGCAATTCACTCTTTTCAGGATGCAAGAACTCCTAATACTTCCTACGAAAAACGCGTGGAGAGTTATGGTCTTACAACGAGTTCTTATACCTACAAGGAACCTAATCAATTAGCTATTGGGATTAAAGAAGCTATTAATGCAGTTAGAAATGGCCTTCCACATTTTCTTATAGTTAAGTGCTATAGATGGATGGAACATGTTGGAGTAGGTTACGATTGGAATTTAGGATATAGAGATAAAAAAGATTTAGATGATTGGAAAATGTTTGATCTTGAGACAAATCCAAACTTATGGGGACTTGATAAAGATTATATAAATTCATTGAATATCACAATCAAGGAAAAAGTAAATAGAATTTTTGCCGAGTCGCACAGAAAAGAAAATGCTCCTAGTTTTTCTCTTTTGAACAATATTTATTAATTCAATGCCAGACAAAATTTTTAATTATGGAGATGCTTGTGGAGAAGCTACAAAGCATGCGATGAGGAATGATCCAAAAGTTCTTGTTTATGGTTTAGGCGTTGACGACCCTAAAGGCATGTATGGAACTACTAGTGGGCTCGTAGAAGAGTTTGGTAAAGATAGATGTTTCGACACTCCATTATCTGAAGATGCAATGACTGGATTAGGAGTAGGTATGGCCATTAATGGTTTTAGGCCAATTCATATTCATCAAAGATTTGACTTCTTGCTTTTGTGCATGAATCAATTAATAAACATGGCAGCGAAAGTCAGATACCTATCAAATGGTAAAGATTCTTGCCCTTTTATTGTTCGAGCAATAATTGGTAGAAGCTGGGGTCAAGGCGCTCAACACTCTCAATCTTTTCATAGTTTTCTATCTTCAATTCCAGGTTTAACCGTATTAACACCAGTTACACCTCACGATATGTTTAACTCAATATTATGGGCTACAAAATATGATAATCCAGTGATAATGGTAGAAAATAGAATGCTTTATAAAAACGAAGGGATAGTAAATTTAGACAAAGCCTATTTTCCAAATATTAGAAAACTTGAAAGTGGTGAAGATTTAACGATAGTTTCGTTATCTCATACATCATTAGAAGCTAGTAGAGCCATAACTTTTTTAAACACAAAAAATATAACAATCGATCATTTCAGTTTAGTTAATTTAACCGAGTTCTCAATTGATAAGATACTATCTTCAGCAAAAAAAACTGGCAAAATCTTATTAATTGATAATGGATGGACAAAATGTTCCATCGTAAAAGATATTCTTTGTGATTTATACATTCATGGTTTTAAAGGAGAAGGAGAAATAATGGGATATGCAAATTCCCCTTGTCCAACTCCAAGATATTTAGAGGATATTTATTATCCAAGTCCCACAAGTATTGCTCAAAAGGTTCAAATAATGTTAAAAATAGAGCCTGATATAATAATCGATGCAAGCCCAGAGATAGCATCATTTAGAGGCCCGTTTTAATGAATTATTTAACCCATCAAACTAATTTTGGAAAAGAATTTGATCACAAAATACTAGAACTAAAGAAATTAATTCAAAATATTTATCAAGTAAAAAATGAAATCCCTATAAGTGAAAGTGAGCCTATAAGACTACATTCTTCAACGTTAGATTCGTCTTCGTCGTTTGCATGCATAAACGCAATCTTGGAGAACAGAATAACCATGGGAGCAACTGTAAAAGCATATGAAAATTTATACAGTGAATATCTTGGGAAAACTCATAAAGTCTTATCTTGTAATTCAGGATCTTCAGCTAATTTATTAGCAATTTCAGCATTATTTCAATCAGGCAAACTAAAAACTGGAGACAAAGTAATTGTTCCAGCATTATCATGGTCCACTACTGTATTCCCGTTGGTTCAATATGGGTTAATACCAGTTTTTTGCGATTGTAATGATATTGACTTTAATATTTCGAATAAAAATTTTGAGAGACTTATAGAGATTCATAAACCCAAAGCATTGATGTTGATTCATACATATGGGTGTCCAGCAGACATGGATGCAATTACTGATTTATGTAGCAAAAATAGTTTACTTCTAATCGAAGATACTTGCGAGAGTATGGGCTCTGATTGGGATAATAAAAAAACAGGTACTTTTGGTGATGCATCAACGTTTAGTTCATACTACTCTCACCATATTTGTACCCTGGAAGGAGGCTTTACTTGTTTTAAAAATAATGATGATTATGAAGTTGCAGAATCCATAAGATCTCATGGATGGATCAGGCATCTTGATAAAAATAATAAAATATTTTATGAGAACCCTGATCTTGATCCTAGCTTCATATTTAATTATATCGGGTATAACATTAGACTTTCTGAACCTCAAGCTGCCATAGGTCTAGAACAATTAAAACAATTAGAAGATTTTGTTAGAAGAAGAAAAATTGCTGCAGCGAGATTTATATCTTTCTTTGAAAATTATCAAGATATTTTTCAATATATCAAACCTTTAGAAAAAGCCAATTCAAGTTGGTTTGGTTTCCCATTAGTTTTAAATGGGAAATTGAGGGGTAAAAGAAATGAACTAAGAAAATTATTAATTGAAAATAATATTGAATCAAGACCTTTTTTAGCAGGAGATTTTACTTTGCAACCTGTAGTGAAAAGTTTTAAACATTTTAAAGATTCAAGTTTAACTGTATCTTCTTCTATTGCAACTGACGGTATGGCAATTCCTTGCCATCAAGATATCAATGAAGAAAATATTTCCAAAATAACCTCAGTTGTAGATAAATTTATTAAAAATAAAATCTTAACATGAAAATATTAATTACAGGCATAACAGGGATGGTTGGATCTCATCTTTTAGATTTTTTAATAGATAATACTGATGCCGAAATAATAGGAATCTCAAGATGGAGAAGCCCTTTAAATAATATATCCAGACATATACCGTTAATAAATAAGAAAGAACGGATTTTTTTAGAGAATTGCGATATTAGAGATAGTCTTGGTGTTGATCATCTATTTTCTAAACATAAATTTGAATACATTTTTCATTTAGCGGCTCAAAGTTATCCACATGTATCATTTACTAATCCATTAGAAACTTATCAAACAAATATTGATGGTACTGAGAATATTTTAAGTGCGACTCTTAAATACTCTCCTAAAGCTATAGTACACGTTTGTTCTTCTTCAGAAGTATTTGGAAGAGTTTCTAAAGATAAGGTCCCTATAGATGAAGAAACGAATTTTCATCCTGCATCACCTTATGCAATTTCAAAATGCGGTACAGATCTAATTGGTCGATATTATGCTGAAGCTTATAATTTGAATACCCAAGTCACAAGGATGTTTACTCATACTGGGCCAAGAAGAGGTGATGTATTTATGGAATCTACTTTTGCAAAACAAATTGCTTTAATAGAGTATGGCTATCAAGATCCAGTTGTGAAGGTAGGCAATCTTGACTCAATGAGAACCATTGCTGACGTAAGAGATGCAGTTAAAGCTTACTGGAAACTACTTACTACTTCTCCCCAGCCAGGCGCATATTATAATATTGGAGGTAAAAAGTCCCTAAAGGTGGGAGACATTTTGAGAGATCTTATAAGTTTATCAACAAATAAAACTATTGAATTTGAAATTGACAAAGAGAGATTAAGACCTATTGATGCTGATTTGCAAATTCCCAATATAGCTAAATTTGTTAAAAAAACAGGCTGGTCACCAAGTATAAGTTATGAAAATACCTTAGAAGATTTACTGAATTATTGGAGAGAAAGAATAGAAAAAGAGGGTAATACTTTTCTTGAAAGATAAATGATTATTACTAAATGTCCATATAGAGTATCTTTTTTTGGTGGAGGAACTGACTTCCCAAGTTGGTATCAAGAAAAAGGCTGTAACATAGTCTCTTGTTCCATTAATGCATTTTGCTACATAACTATTAGAAAACTTTTACCTTTTTATGGAAACAACTATAGAATATCCTGGTCAGAAATAGAAGTTGTCAATAATATAAACAAGATAAAACACCCTGCTATAAGAGGAGCATTAGATTATCTAGATATTAAAGACGGTTTAGAAATCCATACTGATGGGGATTTACCTGCAAGATCTGGTCTGGGTTCTTCATCAGCCTTTTCAGCTGCTTTGATAATGGCGCTTTCAACTCTAAAAGGGAAAGAACTTTCTATAAGAGAGTTAACTGATAGTACTATCTACTTTGAACAAAAAATTCTTAAGGAAAATGTTGGAGTACAAGATCAGATTCAAACATGTTGTGGAGGATTTAATTTGTTATCGATTAATAAACAGGGAAATTATAGAATCTTAAGATTAGATATTGGTTCTGAATTAGTACAAAATATTTCAAAAAGAATGATGCTTGTTTATACCGGTATCACAAGAAATTCCAGTGAAGTGCAAGAAAAAAATCAGAATATTGATATTAATAAGAGAAATAAATCTTTAGAAAAAATTGCAGAGATTGCCAACGAGGTTACTGAAAATATTTTTAAAGAAAAGATTTGTTTTGATGATTTTTCAAGTTTTTTAGAAGAGACATGGGAGCACAAAATAAAATTGTTCTCAGATTCAGAAAACAAAAATGAGATTTTGAATATTTATAAAGAAGCAAAAAACAATGGCGCTAATTCAGGTAAGTTATTGGGCGCAGGTGGCGGGGGGTTTTTTTTATTTTTGGTTGAAGAGAATTTACAGGAGGATTTTAAAAAAAATATGAGTAAATATACCGTTGTTAAACATGATATTTGCAATAGTCCTTGTGAATTATTGTATAACTCAATTTCTAATAATATTAAATGAAAAAGATAAGTACTATAGGTCAAATATTAAAAATCCTTGCTCTTTCATCAACTAAAGATAAATATAATTTGTTATTTTTGTCTATTCTTATTTTTTTTACTTCTTGTTGTGAGGTACTTTCAGTCTATTTAATTATTCCAGCTTATAACATCATAATAAATAAACAAAGTTTATCTGAATCTGTTCCATGGTTAAGTAATAGGCTAAACATTTCATTTAATACCGCACAAAAAGAAGAATTTTTCGCCCTAACTATTTTTACATTAATTTTTGTTTCCTCAAATCTCCTAAGGATATTTGTCACTTGGGAAGCTGGAATGAAAACAGGATCTATAGGGGCAAATTTATTTAGTCAGGCATATTCAAAAGTTTTATCAAAGCCTTATGAATTACTTTCTAAAGATAATCTAAGTAGGTATTCAAGTAATTTTTTAACTACCAATACTTATTTTGTTGCTGTTTTAAAAAACTTGATGTTATTAATCAACTACGGTAGTACGTGTATTCTTTTATTTTTGACATTAATAATTTTAAATACTAAGGCAACTTTCTTCGCAATCTTATTTCTAATAGTCCCATATTTTATTTTAACAAAATTAACTAAACCGATCTTAACAAAAGTATCTAGACAAATATCTTTTTTGCATGAGGATATAAATAGATATATTCAAGAGGGTTTTAAATCGCTCAAAACCATCAAACACTTTAAAGCACAAAAATATTATACTAATATATTCTATGTTCAAGAATCAAAGTTAAGAGAGAAGATTGCTTTAGGAGAGTTTTTTGAACAATATCCAAGACTTTTGTTGGAGGTATTGGGTTTAACAATGATTTCTGTTTTATATGGTAGTTCAATTTTTATTGATCAGATTAATATTCCAAATGTTTATTTCGTTACTTTATTATTTGCTTCACAAAAAATCCTACCAACGATTCAACAAATTTATAGAATTTGGTCCTATGTAATTAATTTCTCATCTTCAGTTGAAGATCTATACAATTATTTCTTCAAAAATAATGTAGAAAAAACCAAGTTTTCTTATAACAACAATAAAGTTATTTTTAATCAAGTTTATTTTTCATATTTAGAAAAAAATAATACTAATAATAAATTGCCTAACAAAATAGTTAAAAAGGATAATTTTTCTCTAGAGAAGATAAATTTAGAACTTGATTTCCCTTCGTCCATATCAATTACTGGTAACTCAGGCTGCGGCAAAACAACTTTTGTAGATTTACTTACGGGCTTGATATCTCCATTGGGAGGTGAAATATCTTTACCTAAAGAATTAAAACTAAAAAAGATAGGATATGTCCCACAAGAAGTTCCAATAATAAATGGATCTATTGTAAATAATATTTGCTTAGGAGAAAAAGAACTTTTTAATGACACTGATAAGATTTATAAATGTCTAAAGTTAGTCAAATTATCTGAAATGATCGATAAACTTTCTCATGGAATTAATACTCAACTTGGAGAACAGGCAATAAATCTAAGTGGAGGCCAGAGACAAAGATTAGGAATTGCTAGAGCTATAATAAGAGATCCAAAAATATTAATTCTTGATGAATCTACAAATGCACTAGACTCTAAAAGTGAAAATATAATTATTGATAATCTCTTAAATGAATTTTCCAATTCACTAATACTTATAATTACTCATAATCATAAATTAGCGAGCAAATGTCAATTTAACTTACATTTTCATAATGGAGAAATTGAATATTCAAAAAATTAATTTTTTTAAAGTAGTTTATGTTTAAGAAAGCATTATTAGTATTTATTTCTCTGAGGATAATAGGTATTCTTTTTACTTTTAATATTTTTAATAAATTGCAAAGAGGATATGGAGATGCTCGATTTTTAATAGGTGGAATTAATCTTATAGGTTTTGATTCATCACTTCCTTTCTTTGCAGATAGTACAACATTTAATTATGCAATTTATAATTTCCTTCCAAATGGAATTGTAGTTGCAAGCATTATTTTGACTGTTATAACAAGTACTATTATTTGGAAAACTTTGAAGAATTTCTTAATCAATAAAAACTCTATATTATTGTGGATTACAATTTTTATTCCAAGTTATTGTGTTCACACAATATTACCCTCAAAAGAAGCAACTTTTATTTCACTCTCATTAATCTATATTTGTTTTGAGGCTAACAATATCGTTTTTAAACAAGTTAATCAGTGGAATAATATTTTTCTTGTTTTTCAAAGAATTATATATCTGACTCTTTGCATTCTTTCAAGAGGACTTGGATCGGCACCATATATATTTCTGGGTTTTTTTGTAACATTATTTCCATTTATATCTCCTTTTTTAATGAAATATAAAAATAATAAAGTAAACATATTTATTTTCTTATCAATAAGTTCAATTTTTACCTTACTTATAATTTTCATTATTTCATCATTTGAAAACCAATACTTTGTTGACCAAAGTTTATATTTAAAAGGTTCATTTTTACAGGCTGAAGGTTCAAATACATCTAGAGAATATTTATTTAACAGGGATACTTTTACATCAGGAAATTATTTCTTGTTATTTCCTTACCTTTCTTTATTTCCAACTATACAAGAATTGCTAACAAATCCTAAATTAATATTTTACGTAATTGATTCATCAATATATATTGGACTATATTTTATCGCATGGAATAAAGTTATAAACATAGCTTTTATGCATCCAAGAAAAATAAAATTCTTTCAATATTTATTTATAATAATTACAATTTCTTATATACTGATTTACGGAACAATAGGAGCTTTCAACTTAGGCAGCTCTCTAAGATTTAGACAGAACTTTACGAATATTGGCCTTATTTTTCCTTTAATCATTTTTTATAATTCTAAAAAAAATAAAAATATTTTCTTATCAAAATCTCTCAAGGATACTCATTCAATCTAATCTAATATTCATCTCCTAAAATTAAAAAATCTAGAGCTCTACATATCAATTGCAAAAAGAAAATATGACATTCTTGAACAGCTGCTGTACTTGTAAATGGGAATTCAATAATTATGCCCCCCTCAGGTCTTTTTCTTAACTTATCAGATGTAAGTAAAATCCAGTTATAATTTTTGCTAATTGCATAATTGATTATTTGAATAATATTTTTACTATTACCACTAGTTGAAATAGCAATCAACGTATCTTCTTTTTTACTAAACGCCCTATATTCTCTTAAGAAAACTTCTTCAAAATTATAATCATTTGAACATGCCGTTAAATTGGATTGATTAGATCCTAATGTTAAAGAAGATATAGGATATCTATCTCTTTTATATCTAACTATTAACTCGGCTGTAAAATGTAGCGCATCAGAAAAAGATCCGCCATTTCCACAGGTATAAATAGTACCTCCAGAATTTATGCTTTTAAAAATAATGTTTACTATTTCTTCAAATTTTTTTTCAAAATTTTCTGAGTGAACATAAGCTAAAGATTTATTATGATCTTCAATTGAACTTTTTATTAAATTTTTAAAATCACTTTTAATCATTTAAATTCTCTAATGCCCAATTATATGTAATTGCTAAAGCCTCATCAAAATCAGTATTATTAGTCCACTTAATTTCATTTTTAGCTTTTGTACAATCTAATGATAATGCAGTTGGCAAATCGGGTTTACTTAAATCATTTTTAATAGATAATTCTTTTTTACTTACTAAAATTATTTTTTTAACTAATTCATTTATAGAAATTGAATAACCCATCCCACAATTATATAATCCAAATGAGTTTTTTTGATTCTTATAAGCGCATAAGATAAAATTAACTAAATCAAGAACAAAAACGAAATCTCTCCTTGCCTGACCTGAACCCCATACATTTATAATATCTCCTTTAGAAGCTGTTAAAACTTTTTTTATTGTTGCGCCCAATACATGACTTTTTTCTAAATCAAACTTATCATTTTGTCCAAATACATTTGAATGTCTTATTACCGTAGTTTTTAATCCTAAATCTGAATAAAACTTACACATTTTTTCAATATAGACCTTCGTATTTCCAACTCCAAAATAATTTTTATTTATTTCTTTTCTAGGATCCCAATCTTCTTCAGACTGAAATTCCTTAGATTGAAGCATTACTGTGCAGCTGGGGAAAATAAAATGTTTAACTTTAGCCTCAAAAGCTTCCCTTAATAAATATGAATTCATAACTGCATTATCTGTTACGTGAATATAAGGTCTTTCTGTAATATCTTTAGAACCTGAAGTAGTTGCTGCAAATTGTAGAAATAGATCAGTTCCTGGAAGATATTCCGATAAAACCTGAGGATTCCTCAAATCAGCTTTAACCCACTTAGCTTTTAATTCAAATTCAGCTAAAGGTGGTTTTTTATTATATATTGCTATCACTTCATTTTTATCATCACAAAAATATTTCATTAAATTCTTACCAATAAAACCAGTAGCCCCACAAATTATTATTTTCATTTTTTTAGTTCTCCTCTCTAAATGAATTATATCTTTCATAGCCTTTATGACCTTTTAACTTAAACCAATCTATTGTATCTTTAAGCCCTGTTGATAGGTCTGTCTCTGGCTTCCAACCGTAATCAGTCAATCTAGATATATCCATTAATCGTTTGTTATCTCCTGCTATACCGCTTTCGGTAAATTCATATTTTGCACCACCAAAATTTTCCGATATTATTTTTACAAGCTCTTTTATAGTAGTAGCCTTACCAGATGATACATTAACAGGTTTATCTATTCTATTTTCCATTACAAATATCATTGCTTTTGCTACATCAGATGCATGTACAAAATCTCTAATTGGAGATCCGTCTCCCCAAACCTTTAAAGGATCTTCCCCATTATAAATTCTAGAAATTAAGGATGGGATAACCATTCCTGTAGAAGGATCAAAATTATCGTATCTTCCATAAACATTTCCAGGCCTGACGATGCAGTATAAATTATCTGAATCAGGATATTGAACCTGATAAGCTTCTGCTTGTAGTTCACCCATTCTTTTTGCCCAGCCTGCAAATTTATCGTTCTCAGATGGGAATGTCTTCCATACATTGTCTTCAATAAATATTTCAGCCGGATGATACACCCCAACAGAACTTGTAAAAAGATATTTTTGTACCCCTTGTTTTCTTGCTGCTTGCATCATATTAATGCTGAAACTAATTGTAGGTACAAAAAAATCTGCTGGTTGCTCTCTACACATCTTTGGAGAACCCTTAACTCCAGCCAAGTGAAATACTTCTTCCATTCCATCGCAAACTTCTAAACAATTATTTATATTTCTTAAATCAAGTTTTTTAAAATCAGCTCTGGGGTCGCATAATTCAGAACCATCCAAAGATGCCACAGTTACATCATGATTCAAATCAAGAAGCAAAGGGACTAGGTATCTTCCTATCATCCCAGTTCCGCCAGTCACTAATATTTTTGCCATGCAATTTATTTGATTTTGATTATATACATCCTAAGCTTTATTTGATGATTATCGAATTAATGTAAATTTAACTTTCGGAAAATAAGTTTACTTATATAGGATCTGCTCTAAAGCTTTAATAGAAGCTTTTGACGAATAATATTCATCTATTAATTTTTTTTGTTTTGGAATATTATCAATAAAGTATCCTTTATCCTCTATTAACATCATTAGTTGTTTGGCTATAGAGGAGGGATTGAAGGATTTAATGAAATATTTGTAATCAAAAGGTAAAAGTTCTTCCGTTCCATTATTGCGTGAGACAAGAATTGGTATCCCAAAATATAAACTTTCTAATAATAATCTTGATAAACCTTCTCCGTACGTAGTTGGTATAATAATTACTTTAGATTCTCTATAGTATTCCATAGGATCTGCAACATAAGGACATAGACTTATCCCAATTTCTTCTAAATATTTTATTTCTTTTACACTCAAATTTTCAATATCTGTTTGAGGAGTTATTATCCTGAATTTGTTATTCCTCAATAAAAAGGGCATATGTTTATTTATGTATAATTTGGTATATAAGAAAGAATAAAAACCCTTATCTTCAACTAATCGAGCAATGTAATCAATATATTTAGGTTCATAAATTTTTAAAAAATATTGCAACTTTGATTCATCACATTCAAAACCGGTGCCTGGAATGGTACAAATTTTATCAAGAGTGGAGATCTTCATATCTACTAAATATGTCGCATCGCTATAATTCAACGTGACGATTTTTTTGCAGTCTTTAAATATATATTTATAAATTTGAATAATTAATCTTTTGATAATTCTGTAGAAAATTTTCCTTGAGGAAAATACCCTCCCTAATCCCTCTAAGACATACACAATAATTTTTTTTTGATTAAAAAAGAGAAGCTGAGATATAATAATTGGTCCTATAGTAAAAACAATAATCCTAGATTTTTTATTCAAATTATCTTTATTTTGGAAAAATTGTTTAATAAAAATTCTGAAAGTGTTTCTTATATTCAATTTTTCAAAAGTAACTCCTTTGGATAT
>Ga0160422_10000991_pt1 | contig 17567 bp, 9 predicted proteins | sample Fk160mmetaG_FD_108192 | JGI IMG/M metagenome (GOLD analysis project Ga0160422, IMG submission 108192) | Marine microbial communities from the Central Pacific Ocean - Fk160115 60m metaG | ecosystem: Environmental > Aquatic > Marine > Oceanic > Photic zone | place: The Central Pacific Ocean... | reverse complement strand
TTTGATTTATCTCTTATATCACTGAGCCATTCTAGAGATAAATCAGTAATAACGTCAGAAGAATGCCCCTCAAATTTCGTCGCATTAACTTCCCTTACCAAGTCTTTTTCAAAACGAAATTTTTTTTTGAAAACTCCTTCTCTAGAATAAAGAGTTGGATTAAAATAATCGCCTTGACCGGGGAGTACATTATAATAGTCAAAAGAATCAGGAGCATACTTTAGATGCCATTTGCCAATCATAGCCGTATTATATCCCAACTTACCCAGTTCAATAGCAAGGTATTGATTTTCTTTTTTTAGTTTGCCAGTTAAATCTACTACTCCATTAACTTGTCCATACTGACCAGTCATAATAGTGGCTCTTGACGGAGTGCAAATAGAATTTGTACAAAACACATTTTCCAATAAAATCCCTTCCTTTGAAAGTCGATCAATAGTTGGAGTTGGATTTAAGACACTAAGTCTACTTTTGTATGCCCCAATAGCCTGTGATGTATGATCATCAGACATTATAAAAATTATATTGGGCTTATCAATAATATTGGATTGGTTTTTTTCACAAGCAATAATTAGCAATATTAGCGGTAAAAGTGATTGAAATATTTGTTTCATAATGCGTTTTTTTAACTAATTAATCAAATCTTAAATTTTCACAAATATTAACAATAATAATTAATATGTAGCCTGAGGAAATTGACATAATTATTTTCTCCATAAATAACTTTAGCTAAACAGTCTAGTTTTTGATACAATTAATTGCAGTAAAAATGCAGTAAATTGATGTTTTGAAAAAATCTTGGATGAATTTAAATATTTATTATATTGCAGCCAATTTAAACCAAAAAAAACCAATTTCTAATTTAATTTTAAAATTTATGATACAATTAAAAGATATTTTTAATGGTACCCAAATCTTTCAAAAATTAAAGAAAGTTTTACTTTTTACCATTTTAATGGTTGGTACCAATGCAATTGGACAAATTTCCATAAGTGGGACTATTTCTGACTCTGATGGACCCCTTCCAGGAGCCAGTATAATTGTCCAAGGATCAAATGTTGGCGTAACCTCTGATTTTGATGGTAACTTTACTATTGAAGCGAATGAAGGAGATGTTTTAGAGCTATCATATGTTGGATTTAAAACACAATTAGTAAAAGTAGATTCCAATCAAAGTAACATTTCAATTACACTTGAGTCTGATAGTCAACTTGATGAGGTTGTAGTTACTGGTTATGGTGCTGAGAGAAGATCACAAATTACTGGTGCAGTTGCATCAATTAGCCCAGCTGAGATGAGTAAAAATACTGCTGCTACTCTTGATAATGCACTGCAAGGCAAGGTTGCTGGTGTTAGTGTGTCTGCAAATAATTCTACCCCTGGTGGAGGAGTATCTGTTAGGATTAGAGGTGTTGGTGGTATTGGTAACAGTGAGCCCTTATATGTGATTGATGGTATGCCAATTACAGTTAGTGGTAATGAGAATAGTAGTCCTCTAGGATCAATAAACCCTGAAGATATAGAATCGATTTCTATACTTAAAGACGCTGCCTCTGCTGCCATTTACGGTTCTAGAGCTGCAAATGGAGTTGTTTTAATTAACACAAAAACTGGCAAAAGAAACCAAAAATCTGAGATAGCAGTATCTGTTAAATATGGTGTTCAATCCGCAGCTAATTCCTTTAATATGATGAATGCCCAGAAGTTCGCAGATTATAGAAATTTACTTGAAACTAGTGCTGGAAGACCAGCAATTTTTACAAATACTGCTTCCTTAGGAGAAGGTACAGACTGGTTTGACGCCATTACTAGATCTGCAGAAATATCTGATATACAGGCTTCATTCACTGGGGGCTCTGAAACCGGAAGCTATTTTCTTTCCTTGGGTCATTTTAAACAAGAAGGAATTGTTGAATCCAGTTCATTTGAAAGAATTTCATTAAGACTAAATGCTGATAAAAGAATAAGTGATAAATTTAAAATTGGTTCTAATATTGTAGCATCAAGAACTAAACAGGATATTTTGTGGGGAAATAACAGAGCAATTAATAGTGCAATTGCACAATCAGTTTTATTTTACCCCACTATCCCAGTATATGACAACGAGGGAAATTTTTCACCAACTCCAGCTAACGGTTTTTACAAGCCAAAAGTTAATCCTATGTTCCAATTGAGTATTCCATCCTTCCCACCTATTGTAAATAGCTTTAGAGCAAATGTGTATGCTGAATACAAAATAACGCCAGATTTAGAGTTTAAAACCAGTGCCTTTTATACTGATTCTAACACCAGTCGTCAGGAATTTGGTAGCATATACAATTTAGGCACTGCGGTTAGTACTGAACAATCTATTGTTAAACAACAAACTCAAAGCTATAATGCATTAATTGAAAATACATTAAACTACAAGCTTAATATTGATAACCACTCATTAAGCTTACTTGTAGGTCAAAGTGCACAATCGATTGAACGAGAGAGTCTTCTTGTATCTGGTGATTACACTGAAATGGGTAACAACACTATTGACGAGCTAGCCAATGCTTTAAATGTAGATAACATAATTAATGAAGAAAGTTATATGTCTTTCTTTAGTAAATTAAATTATGTTTTTGATGGTAAATATCTAATGACTGCAATTGTAAGACGTGACGGTTCGTCAAAATTTGGATCTAATACTAGATGGGGAACCTTTCCATCCGTCTCAGTTGGTTGGAATGTATCTGAAGAGGATTTCATACCAACAGATGGTGCTATGAGCTCATTGAGATTAAGAGCAGGTTGGGGACAGGTTGGGAATGATAGAATTAATAACTATTTATCAACTGTAGTTGTTTCCTCAGGCTTTAACTATCCATTTGGAAATGTGCATGGAGTTGTTTCACCTGGACTTGGCTTAGGAGGGATTCCTAACCCTGACATTCAGTGGGAGACAGTTACTCAATATAGCGTCGGCGTAGATGCAGCATTTTTTGACAACAGGCTGAACTTCACAGCTGAATACTATAATAAAACTCAAAATGACATGCTAATACCTGTTCCTCAGTCTGGGGTGACAGGACTGGCAAGAGGAATGAACCCAGGAGAAATTGTATTAAATACCGGAGATTTGACAAATAGTGGTCTTGAGTTTTCAGTCAATTATTCTGGAGAAGCTGGAAAAATTTCATATGATTTAGGAGCCAATTTAACTACTCTTAACAATATAGTTAATGACTTACCCTCTCCAATTAATAGATATTCACTTAATGGTGATTTCGTAACTAGAACAGAGGAAGGCAGAAGTCTTGGTGAGTTTTATGGTCATGTCGCTGATGGTCTATTCCAAAGTGCTGCTGAAGTTTCCTCACATGCCACGCAAAATGCTAAAACCTCGCCTGGTGATATAAGGTTTAAAGACATAAATGGAGACAATGTGATTAATGACGCTGACAAGACATTTATTGGAAATCCAATTCCTGACTTTGTTTATGGTTTTAATATGTCATTAAACTATGATAATTTTGATTTTTCTATTCAAGGTAACGGAGTCCAGGGTAATGAAATTTTCAATGCTACAAACAATCGACTTCTTGATAATGCTGATAGCTTGAATAAATTAGACTTCACTCCATGGTCAACATCAAATACAAATACTAGATTTCCGAGAGCTGTTTCTGATGACCCTAACGATAACCTTCGTCACTCAAGCTTTTTTGTGGAAGATGGTTCTTTTATGAGAATTAAAGTAATCCAATTAGGGTATTCATTTCAAGAAGATTTAGCTTCAAAAATTGGTGCAAAAAGAGCTCGCTTATATGGCAGTATTCAAAATCCATTTACTTTTACAAGCTATTCAGGAGTTGATCCAGAAGTTGGAAATGATGGTGGGAGTAACCTTACATCAGGAATAGATAATTTTGTATATCCAGTATCGAGAATATTCACGGTTGGACTAAATATTCAATTATAAAATTTTAAAATTAAGATTATGAAAAGATTTAACTATATAATTTTATTTTTCACTTTGTTTTTCATAGCATGTGAACAAGAAGAATTTTTAACTAAAACCAATAAAAATGGTCTAAATTCAGACACCTTCATGACATCTGAAAAACAGGCTATAGAAGCAGTTAATGCAATTTATGACCCACTGAACCACAAAGGTTTATATAGGTACGGTTTTATCGTTTTGGGTGAGGCTCCTTCTGACAATGTAATTAACCCTTGGGCTGATGGAAGAACAGGACCAGATGTTAAAGCATTACATGATTTTATTTGGAATGACACAAACCAGTTTTTCTGGTTAAGATGGTCAGGATGTTACAAAGGAATTTACAGAGCTAATTATGTTTTAGAAAATCTAGAAAAGGTTAATAATAGTACTCCTGAAAAAATTAACGAGCTTAGGGGGCAAGCATTATTTCTTAGAGCCTTATACTACTATAACTTAGTTAGTGGATTCGGTGACGTACCACTAGTCACAAGTATTTTGACCTCTGATGAAAGTAATAATATTTCAACATCCCCCGCAGCTGAGGTTTGGACCCAAATAGATTCTGATTTAGAACAAGCAGCTTCATTATTACCTTCGTCATATTCGCAAGATGAAACTGGAAGGGCAACTAAAGGTGCGGCTTTTGGGTTATTATCTAGAGTACGTTTGTGGACTAAAGATTATGCAGGAGCTGCTAGTGCCGCTGCACAACTTGATAATTTAGGATATCAATTAGTTTCAATTGATGATTATATTAAAATGTATGACGGTAGGATGGAAAATAGCAGTGAATCTGTATTTGAAACTCAACTAGTATATGGATTTAAGGCTTACTGGTCAGACGAAAATGGAGAAACCTCAAACTTAATGAGCATGTTCCCGAGAATTTCTTGGGCTCAATATTTAAGGCCGAGGAAAACTGATTCATATGATATAGTTAATATGTTATTTGAAGCTGGAGATGGAAGAAGAGAGGGGTCAATATTAATATCTGGTCAGGATCAAATTTATTATCATAAAGCTGATAAGGTAAGTGTTTTTCCTGATACAAGTATCTATAAAGATTGGAGATTAGATGTACTTGTTCCTGGAGCATACCAAACAAGAAAATTTTTACCTTACGATGCGACTTACTGGACTAAAGGTGGAAGATTTTTTGATAATGGTGTATCAATTAATGTTCCTGTAATAAGATATGCTGAAGTCATTTTAAATAGAGCTGAAGCTTTGGCAGAAAATGATCAACTTGCTGAAGCATGGACTCAACTTCAGAGAATAAGAACTCGTGCAGGACTTTCAATGGATGGTATCAGTAATGCAAATAAAACTGCCCTAATAGATCAAATCAAAAAAGACAGGCGTATTGAGCTGATTTTTGAGGGACATCGTTGGGGAGATTTAAAGCGATGGGGTGAATTGAGCACATTAAACTCAGCTGGATTGAACTATTCTGGACAAGTTGATTGGCCAATACCTGCTCAAGAGAAAGCTATTAATCCAAACTTATAAAACATAATTTCATCCATTAATATTTTAATCAAGGGCTATTTTAAAATAGCCCTTTTTTTAATCTAATTTTTCAATTTAATCTTATTTAAGGACAAATTTAAAATTAATAATTACTAAATATCTAAAAATGATTATTCGTAATAATTCAGAAAATAGTTAATTTAAAGATGGGGAGTGATTGGATACATCTCTCCTTTTTTCAGCCTGCCTGTTGAGTTGCTCTGGATAAATATCATATTTTGAATTAGTTAATTTAGAATACTTTGGTTGAGCATCTCTAGGTGGGAGAGATTCAATGATAACTTTGAATTTATCCAAAACTTGTCTTACCTCCTCAGACTTTGAATAAATCAAGTTGTTTATCTCATACTTATCATTTTTCAAATCATAGACATGTGAAATTTTTTTAAGAGTATCAATAAAGACTTTATAACGCTTATCTCTTAGAGCCCTATCTCTGAATATATGGACGTTATTAACCTTTCCATCTATAATTTTTGCTGGGTGAGATCCCATAGTTAAAATCCAGCTCCTATCACTATCATTTTTTTTACCAATTAGAAGGTCTTTAAATGATTTGCCATCATATTTATATTTTTTTGGTAAGTCAGCACCACCTAAATCAGCAAAAGTTGGTAAAATATCTGAAAAGTCAATCAAAGCGTTTGTTTTAGTACCCGGTGAAATAATACCTGGCCAATTGACTATAAATGGTTCATTGACTCCATTTTGAGTAAGATAGGTTTTTCCTCCTTTAATTTTTCTTCCATTAATTTGACCAGTAATACTCCCTGCTGTTCCATTATCAGTAGTCCAAAAGATAATTGTATTATCTCTTATTTTTAATTTTTCAAGAGCAGAAACCAGTTTATTTAATATTATATCGGTATATCTAACCATTGCCTTGTGCTTATCAATTTTATTATTCAAGTCAGGTTCTGAAGGGGTGGTTGTTAATGGACCATGTGGTAGGCACATAGGATAATACAAAAACATAGGATTTTGTTTGTTTTTCTCCATAAAATCAATGATGAAGTCAGAAAAAATATCTTCTCCAAACTTACCATGATAAGTCTTACTTCCTTGTTTAGTATGAATGTAGGGATCCCAATATCGTTTCTCACTTTTTTTTATGTTTCCTCCCTCTCCCCCAGTCCACATACAGTAATCATCAAAACCATGCTCAGTCATTGATTCAGGCTGTAACCTAAAGTCATTAATCTGCCATTTTCCAGCAATGCATGTTTTGTAACCAGCTTTTTTTAAAATTCTTGCTAAACTTGGGTTTTTATTTGAATCAAAATTTACACCGTGGCCCCATCGTGGAACATCATAATGGTTAACCCATCCATGACGAAATGGGTACTGACCCGTCATGAGTGTTACCCTTGAGGGAGTACATTGAGGCATTGACCATACATTTGTAAATTGCATGCCACCATTTAAAAGACTATCTATATTTGGTGTTTCAATATCATCAGCATCATAACCACTAATCCATTCCTTACCCAAATCGTCTAGAAGTATGAATAGAATATTAGGTTGATTTTTTATTTCTTTATTTGAAAAATAATTTTTGTTGTGATTATTATTGTTACAGTTCAAAAAAATTGTAATCAAAGAAAGTAACCCAATAAATCTAAGTTTTACCATTTAATTTATATTATAATTTTTTAATCTGAACATAATAAGCTCCCATGTTAATTCCATCACCAATAAAACTGGTGGATAATCTATTATTTTTTGACGCTTTTAATTTCAAAGTAAAACTAACTTTAGTTTGATTATCATCAATTAGCTTTCGCATTTTAGCGTCACCAATCGAAATTAATGCTTCATTAATTGGAAGAGCCTTTCCTTCTCTACTTTCAATAACACTTGTCCCCTTTATTGAAGGTCTCTTAGGTATCCCTGAAGTTATTGGAAGATTAAGATATAATGGCCACCTACTCAAAGTAATCTCATAATTTCCGTCAGATTCAATGTCTAAGACCCAAAAACCATTAGTTTGTATACCTGCTCGGATATGACGGTGATTCCATGGAACTTGAGCTTCTGAATGCCAATCATGTGAGGTCAAGTTAATAGGGTTTTCATTAGAAGTACCAATTTTAAAAGCAGCATATTTATGGAAATCAATTGAGACATTCTCCCACCAAGAATCATAGACATTTCTCATCATAACCACCCTCTCAGGAAATTTTGATGCAAGATTTTTCGTTTGTCCAGGATCATCAATAATTTGATATAATTCTGAGCCATTCACTAGTCTCCAAGAATCGGACATCACAACAGATTTTCTCCATTTGATTGGGTGCTCAATTCGTTGTGAGTCAGTTATTAACATTCTTTCTCTCCATTTTTTTTCTGGGTATTTTATTAATGGTAACAAGCTCTTTCCATCAAAATTATTTTCTTCATTTATATTCAAATTACAAAGATCAATTAATGTGGGTAACACATCTATGTGGGCTGATATATTATTTATATCTGTTCCTGGCTCAAACTTTCCGTCTGGATATCTTATGAAAAAAGGAACTCTGTGACCACCATCATACTCACTATTTTTTTTTCCTCTCATACCAGCATTAAAATGTTTAAAGTCAGAGCCGTATTTAGTATCCCCAAATGATGACCCGTTGTCAGTCATGAAAATTAAAATTGTATTATCAGCTATACCAAATTCCTCAAGTTTTTTTGTTAGATTTCCTACGTTGTAATCAATATTTGAGATCATTCCATAAAATTCCTTTGAAAAAACATTTTCGTGTTCATATGGTTGACTATATCTGTCATCAACGAATAAAGGCCCATGAGGAGCATTAGTTGAAATATAACAGAAGAAAGGCTTATTTTTTTGCTTTTGAATAAATTTTATTGCTTCATCGAACCAAATATCTGTGCAATATCCATCATATTTTTCAAATTTTCCATTTTGAAGATAGTGATCATCAAAATAATTATTATCGAAATAATCAGGTGTTTGCCCTATACCTCCTGCACCATGAATTAGAACATGCTTGAAACCTCTGTCTTGAGGTCTAAATGGATAATTATCACCAAGGTGCCATTTTCCAAATATAGCTGTGTTATAATTATTTTCGTTAAAATAATCAGCTATCGTTTTTTTATCCTCTCTTAGAAGAGATCTTCCTGCAATTGTGTGCCACACTCCCGCCTTATTTGAGTATAAACCTGTCATAAGAGCAGCACGCGTTGGAGAACAAGTGGGGCTTACATGAAAATTAGTAAATCTAACACTCTCTGAGTAAATCTTATCAATATTAGGTGTTTTAAGTGTTGGATTACCGTGACAACTCAAGTCACCATATCCCTGATCATCAGTAATAATAATGATAACATTCGCTTTTTTTTGATCATTATTTTCTTGACACCAAAACGGATTGAATGATAATATTAAAATGTAGCTTAATAAGCTAATATTCTTTATTGCTAATTTCATTTCTAAAGCATAATATTTACCAAAAATCATAAGTCTCTTCACCTTTTCTGTTTCTATGAAAATTCGGTCTTCTCCCATCAATATCATCGACATTGAATTTCATTAGTTCTTTAGGGAATAACTTTTCATTCAAGCCAATATTAGACATTTCAATTTGCTTGAATCCAAGTTTAAATGCTGGAGAAGTTGATTTTAAACGAAAATTTTGATTTTCGATATCTACAAATAACGGATCTTCAATTAAACTATTTATTTCAATACCATCTTTTCTTTTTGATTCAACATAGTTTTTTGCTACATCTATATTTTGCGCACAATAAAAAATATTTTTATCAGCATTACAGTCCTCTGGCTTAGAAATACCCTCTGACGCCCGATAAGATATTCTGTAGTAATTTATAGTGTCTTTTGATTCATAAAAAATATTTCTCTGAATTTTTGAACCATAATCGGCTACCTCATCAGGATATGAAGCAAATCTAATTGACTCTTTTGAACTACAATCAACAATAATATTATTGATGATATTATTATATCCTTTATGTACAATACCTGAAACATTAGCCATATAAATTATATTATTTTCAAATGTAGTGCCCCGTTGCCAGTCATCCGTTCTCATCACACCAGACGCACGACTAGTAATATGGTGAGCGTAATTATTACGCATAATGTTACCCTCTCCAGCTCCTGAAACATTCAAAGCAGATCCATCTGCAAGCTCCTCTAGTGCACGGTAAATTTCATTGAACTCAACGATATTATTTTTGGCATGTAAAAAAGGAGTATATTTTTCCCAAAAAGTTTTTCCATCGCTAGTGTCAATTGCATTATCGATTTCGCTCCAACGAATTGTTTTCGATGCTTCATCAAAATCAATATCTCTTTTTTGGAGTATTGGTACTCTCACACCACAAATTCCAACGGCTTTTCTAGGTACATGATGAATTAAATTATTGGCAACTAAATTACTACCACTTTGCCACATAAAAACACCTGCACCCATCTTTAAAACACGACCTACATGATGAATAACATTATTGATTATCTTATTATTTTTATTAACATCTTTAGTTCCAGGACCATATCCACATAATAAAATCCCCATATGACCAACAAAATCAATCATGTTATTATTTATATTAATATTCTGTGAGTGAAGGTCTAAACGAATAGCTGATCCTCCACTATTTGTAAACCTACATTTGGAAACTTCACAATCCTCTGCGCCCCTAAATCTTAACATTGCATTACCTCTATCGAACTTATCCCAATCATGCTGTATTCCCCATCCTTTATGGCCTTTCCACCAAGTATCTCTTTCTCCATGCATAAAGGTTAAACCCTTAAAAATTAAATTTTTAGCCGGTATATCAGTAGGCCCATTGTAATCTATTTTACCCTCAACTCTAAAATATTCCTTTAGCTTTGGAATCACTAGGTTTGTGGATGGTTGGCCCTGCTCTGGCCAGTAATAAATTTTATTCTCACTGGTATTTACAACCCAATACCCAGGAGAATCTAAATAATCAATGACGTTTTCAACCCATGGCTTAGTATGTGATTTTTTTGCAGCAGGAGGTGCATTTGCCTCCAGGGTTGTCCAAGCAATTCCTTTTTTTTCATTCACTGATTCTAACTGTAATAGATTCATAGTCCAAGGAACAGGAGCAAAACCTACTTCAATATCTTCTAAGTTTTTCCAATTTTTTAAAACTCCTCCCTCAAATTCTAATTTTCTCAAAAGATATCGATCTTCATTATTTAGGACATTCATACTCTTTGCTCTTTCATATTTTATATTCTTAAAGTCAAATCCATCTTTTCTTGCTACAGGGATTCTTTTATAGCCGTCATACATTGTATAAAAACGACCCAATCCATCAGGAATATCAGCAACATAAACATTGCCTTTTGCAATTTCAGGAAGACGATCAATATTTTTTTCGAGCTTTTTCCAAGGTCCTACATTAACACCAGAGGAAATAATTGGAACTTCATTCTCATAAGATGAATATTTTATTTTTGTTCCCTCAATTCCAGAATCCTCCAACCCAAAAACAATGGTCTTATCTAGTTTATATATACCTCCCCTAAGATAAACAGTAATATTTTTTTTTCTCTGTTCGGGGGATAATTTTCTTATTGATAATTTTGCATTTTCAATAGATTTAAATGGTGCCTCTAGTGTTCCTGGGTTAGCATCACTTCCACTTGGAGATATATAAAAGCTAATTTCGGAATCATTATTAACAGAGCAGCACAATAGTATAATCGAAATAAAGATTAATGATATTTTATTCATATTTATTGAATTTATGTTAATAAATATTTTTATGAATTAATTTAGTTTGAATTTATCGAAATAATACAATTAATTGGTTAAACTTAATCTAATTTTTAAAAATTTTATTGCTTAAATTAAATCCAATATTAATAAATTGACATGAGATTTATTAGTTTAATATTATTTTCATACATGAATTTTTTAAGTCAAAAAAAAATACCATTGTTTAAAAAATCTTTTTAATAATGTACTTCAAAAATTTTCGACTAAATGTTTAAGTTAATGCGTATAAAAAATTTAAATAATCCTAATAAGTTTAAAAACTTCAATTTCAAAAAAAAATTTATTTGGATATTTATTTTATGTGTATGTAATCAATTTATTAAATGTGAACAAATTCAAACTGAGGATAAAAATCTTGAAACTCCAAATATTTTATTTATAATGTCGGATGATCATGCCAAAAATGCGATAAGTATTTATGGTTCAAGACTCGCTGAAATTTCTCCTACACCGAATATTGATAGAATTGGAAATGAGGGAATTATATTTAATCATGTTTTTGCAACAAATTCTATTTGTACTCCTAGTAGAGCATCTATATTGACAGGTCAATATGGTCATATAAATGGCGTTAATACTTTAAGAGACGACTTTAATAATAATTCAAATCATTTAGGAAAAATTTTGCAAAAATCTGGCTATAATACAGCAATTATTGGAAAGTGGCATCTTCATACCGAACCAACTGGATTTGACTATTATAATGTTCTTCCAGGTCAAGGAAAATATTTCAACCCCATGCTCAAGGAAAAAGGGGAACCCTGGAAATATCATAATAAAGGTGGAAAAAGATATGAAGGTTATGTATCAGATGTTATAACAGATGAGTCAATTAAGTGGCTCGAGAATAGAGACAAAAGTAAACCATTTTTTCTTATGAGTCACCATAAAGCCCCCCATGGTTTATGGGAATATGCAAAGAGACATGAAAATTTGTTTGAAGAAGTTGATATACCTCTACCAAATTCCCTTTATGAAAATAAAAAACATGGACCATTAAAGGGAGAAAAATATGGATCTTCAATTTCAGATAGGAACCCTAAAAGAAGTATGCTTAATCAAGTAAGCAGAAAAAATTGGCCAACTGGAGCAATTGATACATTTGGGTTAACAAAAAAAGGGAAAATATATGCTGCATATCAAAAGTATTTAAAAGATTATCTTAGAACTGCAGCTTCAATTGATGAAAATGTTGGTCGACTATTAGATTATCTTGATAAGAATAATCTATCAGATAATACTATGGTTATATACACCTCTGATCAGGGACAATTTCTAGGTGAACATGATTATTTTGATAAAAGATGGATGTATGAGGAGTCTATAAGTATGCCGCTTTTAATTCGTTATCCAAAAAAAATTAAACCAAAACAGGTTAATAATGATATAATACTAAATATTGATTTTGCGCCTACATTTCTTGAGCTTGCTAAACAAACAATCCCATTGGAAATGCAAGGAAAAAGTTTTCTCTCAAATATGCAAAGTAATACTCCAAAGGATTGGCGAAAATCAATGTACTATAGGTACTGGATGCATATGGCTTCCCATTATAATCCTGCTCATTATGGTATTCGTACTAAGGACTATAAGCTAATTTTTTTCTATGGACTACCATTAAACCAAAAGGGTGCTGTTAACACCCCAACTGACCCCTACTGGGAGTTTTATGATCTTAAAAATGATCCAAATGAAAACAATAATTTATACTTTAATGACAATTATAAAAATTTGATTAAAAAATTAAAAAATGAACTCAATTTAAAAAAAGAGAAATTATTAGACACAGACGAAAAATACCCCGAATTAGAAAAATTAAAAGAAAAACATTGGAATTAATTTTTATTTAAATGATAAGGAATATAAAAATACTACTGATTTCAATATTAAGCATCTCCAATTTCAGCTGCTTATCAGAAAATAGATCAACTGAAGATGCAATTACTAATAAGAATAGACCAAACATATTAATACTTTTAACTGATGATCAGAGCTTTAATACTATTAATACATTAGGAAACAAAGAGATAAGTACACCTAATATTGATAAACTGGTATCAAACGGATTTACCTTTACTCATGCTTATATTATGGGCTCCTTCAGTGGAGCTGTTTGTATGCCAAGTAGAGCAATGCTAATGACTGGGCAATATTTACAAAAACTTGATAAAGTTCAAGGGGCAATAGGTGAAAATATTAAAACCATGCCACAATTATTGAAAGAATCTGGTTATACCACTTTCTTCACAGGAAAATGGCATAATCGAAAAGCATCATTTTTTAAATCCTTTACAAATGGGGAAAATATTTTTATGGGAGGAATGAGTAATCATCTTAAAGTCCCATTATATAACTTCGACCCCTCAGGAATTTACCCCGAAAAAAATAAATTTTTTAAAGATAAATTTTCCTCTGTGTTATTTAAAGAAGCTGCGGTCAATTTTTTAAGGCAATATGATGGTATTAAACCTTTTTTTGCATGTGTATCATTTACATCTCCGCATGATCCAAGAATGGCTCCTGAAGATTATCAGAAAAAGTATAATACTGAAGCCATATCACTACCCAAAAACTTTATGTCAAAGCATAATTTTAATAATGGCGAACTAATCATAAGAGATGAAAACCTATTACCATTTCCAAGAACAAAATCAGATGTAAAAGGAGAAATAGCTTCATATTATGCTATGATATCTGAAGTTGATTTTAATATTGGAGAAATCTTAAATGAGTTAAAAAAAAACAAATTTTATGATGATACAATTATAATTTTTACCTCAGACAATGGATTAGCTGTTGGTCAGCACGGGTTATTAGGGAAACAAAATATTTATGATCATAGTGTTAGGGTCCCATTGATAATTTCAGGACCTGGAATCAAAAATGGAGTTTTTTCCGAAAGCTTGGTATACTTAAATGATATCTTCCCAACAATTACAGATTTGATTGGAATTGAAAAGCCAAGAACTATTGATGGTAAAAGTCTATTACCCATTCTTAAGAATCCAAATAATAGTGTAAGAAATTCTGTTTTTTTAATGTACAGAAATTTCCAAAGAGGAATACGTACAAAAGATTGGAAACTTATAAACTATTTAGTAGAGGGTAAAAAAACAACTCAATTATTTCATTTAAAAAGTGATCCATTAGAGACTAACAATCTAGCTCAGGAACTTAAATACAAAGAAAAAATAGATGAAATGAATGGGCTATTACAAGAGTGGATAAATATTAGTGGTGACAAAGTGGATTTGAATAAGGAAGACTGGGGAGTTCCAGCTAGTAAATCTTGGGAAACTAAAAGAAGAGAACAAGGATTAAGTCTTGATTTTAAAGGAAATTATTAGTAGATAAAGTTTAATTTTAGCCGTTTACAATAAAAATTACTTATGTAATAAATCTGAGTGTCTTTTTTAATAATTATAATTTTTTTAAAATTTATTAATTAATAATGAAATATATAGTTTGTGAAAAACCAGGCAAATTTTCTATAAATGAAAAAAAAGCGCCTCAAAGGTTTGAAAACGAAGCCTTATTAAAAGTAAATAAAGTAGGAATTTGTGGAACGGATATACATGCCTTTGCAGGAAATCAACCTTTTTTTTCATACCCTAGGATTTTAGGACATGAGCTATCTTGTACAGTTTTAGAGATAGGTGAGAATGAAAAAAAAATAGCAACCGGTGATAATGTAATAGTTATGCCTTATATCAGTTGTAAAAATTGTGTTGCGTGTAATAAGGGAAAGACTAATTGTTGTACTAATATAAATGTTTTAGGTGTTCACAAGGATGGTGGTATGCAGGAAAAGATAAGTGTACCAATTGATATTTTATTGCCTGCAAAAGATTTGACTTTTAATCAAATGGCTATTGTAGAGCCTTTATCTATTGGGGCTCATGCAATAAAAAGAGCAAATATAAAACCAAATGACTTTATAGCTGTAATTGGTTGTGGTCCAATTGGAATTGGCATAATGAAATTATCTCAAATTATTGGCTCAAAAGTAATTGCAATTGACACCAATGAGCAACGATTAAAATTCGCTATTGAAAAAATTGGTGTCGATTTTGCGGTTAAGGCCGGAAATGATTCAGTAATGAACGTTTCAAAAATAACTGATGGTAACCTCTGTTCCACTGTATTTGACGCTACGGGGAATAAATTGGCTCTAGAGTCAGGTCCAGATTACGTGTCACACGGTGGAACCTTTGTCCTTGTAGGCTTATTTAATGGTGAACTTACATACACACATCCTTTAGTTCATGCAAAAGAAATGTCATTAATGTGTAGCCGAAATGCAACATTAGATGATTTTAAATATGTAATGAGTGTCATCCACAAGTTTCCAACTGAATCATTTATTACTCATGATGTTCCATTTGGTGATATGATTAGTAATTTTCAAGAATGGATAAATCCAGATTCTGGAGTAATAAAAGCGACTGTTAGTTTCTGACTGAATTAAAACTATGTTTGATAAATGAGACCGGTGCTCCAAATTAAATTCTTGTTCTTAATCTTTACGATAGCTAATGGTCAAAACAAAATCCATAAAAGCTCTTTAAAATCGATTGAATATTCTGTTACCACAGAAATAAACTATGCGGGTAATATGAATATGGCTCAGACCTTGGATGTATATATACCAAAGAACAGAAAACATAATAAGCTACCAGTTATTGTTAATATTCATGGAGAAAGTATTTTGTGGGGTAATGGTGATAAAATGTGGGGAGGAGATACACCATTTCTATCTTACTTACAAAGTGGAAGTTTTGCATGTATTAAGATTAATTATCGCTTGAGTTCAGAATCAAAATGGCCGGCTCAGTTGTTCGACTGTAAAGCAGCCATTAGATGGATCAAAGGAAATGCTGAAAGATTTGGTTTTGATAAAAATAAAATTGCAGTACAAGGAGTACTTGCAGGAGGACACCTAGCTTTAATGTTAGGCTTAACAAGAAATCAAAATAAATTGGAAGGTGATGTAGGTAACTATTTAAGTGAAGACAGTAAAATAAGCTGTGTCGTAAGTGGTTTCTCACCATCCAATTTAGAGGAACTTGGTGGAGAGGAGGTGGAGTCACTTTTGGGGGGAGAAATTGACAGCTTTACAAAAAAAGCTAATGAAGCATCTCCGATTAATTGGATTTCAAAAGAAAATGAATTACCTATATACTTGTATCAGGGCAATGCTGAAAAAAAAGTACCTATGGATCAAACAGATTTATTTTATAATCTCACTAAAGAAACTAAATTTAAAAATATTTATTATCAAAAAATAATAAATGGCAGTAAAAGAAATCTTCAAAGGGATTCAAAAATAAATAAACTCATTAACTCCAGAATTGAAGATTTTTATAAAAAGTACCTGTTGAGAAAAGATTTAGATATAGAAGTATCAGATTTATCTGTAAAATCAGCATTAATTGGAGGGGAAAGAAGGTAATGATAAAGAAAATAATCATAATATTATTATTTCCAGTTTTTTTATTTGGACAAAAATTGGATTATGCAGAGGAGTTTAGTTATGAGATCTACAGGAACCTAGATTATGTTGGAAATGGAAACATCCGTCAAGCATTAGACATTTACATTCCATATAATAGAATTTCTGACAAATTACCTTTAATCGTTTATATTCATGGTGGTGGTTGGAGAAGAGGAAGTAAAAATTTTGCTGGGCGTGGGATGCCATACCTGAGGACGGGTCGATATATTTTTGCTTCAATTAACTATCGACTTTTAGATGAAGCTAATATATTGGAAATGATTTACGACTGTAAAGCAGCTATTCGTTATTTAAAGTCAAATGCAAAAAAATATGGTATTGATAAAAATAAAATTGGTGTTTGGGGTACTTCAGCAGGGGGTCATTTATCGGCTATGATTGGACTCACCTCCTCATCACAGGCACTAGAGGGGGATATTGGAGAATATAAAAAAGAAAATGGTGCTGTAACCTGTGCAGTAAATGCCTTTGGCCCCTCAAATTTTATGACCCAATTTAATTTATCTATTGAAAAGGATTTAGAAAAAAATCCACGATTTAAATCTTTTTTTAATAGTGATATTAAAGCCATAAGTTTAGCATCTCCAATAACACATGCTGATAGTTCATGCATTCCATTTTTCATCTACCACGGAGTAAATGATAAAACAGTATTAATTGATGAGTCTGAAAATCTATATAGTAAACTAAAAGAATCTGGAGCAAAAGAAATTTACTTTCAAAGAATCACAAATGGTCCACATAGTGTTCGGCATGA
>Ga0160422_10000989_pt1 | contig 17584 bp, 2 predicted proteins | sample Fk160mmetaG_FD_108192 | JGI IMG/M metagenome (GOLD analysis project Ga0160422, IMG submission 108192) | Marine microbial communities from the Central Pacific Ocean - Fk160115 60m metaG | ecosystem: Environmental > Aquatic > Marine > Oceanic > Photic zone | place: The Central Pacific Ocean... | reverse complement strand
TAATCACTATCTGTGAGTTGCGGTTTGATAACCCAACCAACATCGGGTGTTTGCTTGAACTTTACACCCGCTTGGTCCATAATCTCAACTTCTTGAGGTTGTGTTGTTATGCCGCGAAACGGTTTCCACGAACCCGCTTCACCGCTGTTTTGGCCGGAAGAACGGTAATGTGGGAAACGCGTAACTTTTCCCGAAACCGGGTTAGTGTTTGTTAGCACACCCATATCTCGCTCACCAACGGTTCCTAAATAATCAAACTGTCTTTTGGGAGGATTAGTAAACTGCTTGAGAATATACCAACATTCTTCAAACGCGTTCATCAAATCTTCCTCCTTATCTTCCTACCCTTGACCGTTCTCATCTCATGTGCGCGAGGTCGGAGCATACGAATCTCTCCGATAGGTGAGGGTATCGCGGCCCCGCTTACCAAACTTACGCCCAAAAACTGTGTTGCGTTTTTACTGCTATACGATACGAAGGATTGATTGTCAAGCAACAGATGACCACTATCAGCAAATCCGGCTGTGCTGGAAACTGTGATAGCCCCCGCCGCATGTGTGCCGCTGATGCGCGGTGTGATACCAAACCCAAGTGCTGAACGACCTGCACCATATCCGCTGTTGCGATGACCTAACAGCACCCCTGCGTGTATATCGGAACCTGTGTTCAGCGCGCTTGTTTTGGTTCTTGCCAACTTCGTTATGACTGGTCGCACTCTCAAAACACCGCGCGCTCGTATGTTTGAACTACCGATACCACTTTTGTTGATAGATACAATTTGTTCACCACCGGCTTGAAACTCTTCGTCATCCATGTCTGCGCCATCTCCAAACGCGTTGATAACCGCTTCAAGACCCGCTTCGTAAGAAATCATTTGGAAGTTTGATGTGCCATCGGATTTGTGTTCCAACTCAATAATTGCTTGTTGAACTCGCCCAATTGCTGATTTGTAATCAACAATATCTCCCGGTTCAAAGTCCCAAGATTGCGCGTGTTGATTTGATTGCAATGCGCCTTGAGCCTTCTTGTTTAATCTCAACAACTGGCTTGCACTTGTTCTTGCTTTTGATTCGCTGTTCACTGTTGGGTCTTTGACTTTCATTTCTTTAATTGCACCGCGTTTCTTTTGTTCTTCGGCATCATCAACAGGAATGCTGATGTGGTCATTGAGAGCAATACCATTTCCTTTGACAACAATCCTGTTTGCAACATCAACGATTGGGTCAATCTTGGTTTTACCTACACCTCGCTGTGTCCCCAACTCTCGGTCTTTATTCTTGAATATTTTAGGCGCGTAAAGGAAGTTGCCAAACCTATCGTAATACATGATGAAATGGTCATGACGACCGACGAAACGAACAGCAGTTGGTATGACAGTTGAGTTGAAGTTTTGCGCAACAAACAATGTGCTTATACCGTCTGTTGAAACATTGTTTAGTCCATGCAGTGATTTAGTAAACAACTTCTCAACCAAGTCTGTTGTTCTCATACCCACGCTGATAGTTTGACCTACGCGAACATGTTCAACATCTCCCATTCCAACTTCGCTCAAACTTTTTCCTTTCATGTTGTTTAAAACAACATTGATACCTTTGCTTGTTGGAAGTAAAGATTGTGTCCTTAAACGCAATGTTGGGTCTTCGTCAGCAATAAGCAACATTGGCCTTGATGAAGACGCGCTCATTTGTTCACCGTTAAAAAAGGGAGCATCTTCGTGAGTGTTATGCGCTAATCGTATTGATGATTGTTCTTCGCTAATGCGGTATCTGCGTTGATGTGTTGGTTGGAAATCTGTTTGATTTGGTTTGTTTATTTGTGTTTTTTTGTTTGAATTTTCGGTGGTTTGATAAATTGCATGATGTATTGCGTTATCAACAAATGTAGGTTTTTCAGCAATCGCGCCTACTTCACTATACACTTCTTTGGAACGACCGTATCTTCTGCTGGAATATGACGCGTTTGTTGGGGAAGGGACGCTGTATGTCATGCACCCACCCCGTTATCTGTTCTATCTCCTTCCGAAGCGTGGTCGCTTGTGTTGAGTTTGTCTCCCGCATAGAGCGACTGTGTGTATCTTGGTTGCACTGTGTAGTCCTTGCGAATGAAAACATCTCTTTTGTCAATCACCGACTGTCGCCTTGAAGCATCCGCGCGTAAATGTTGCAGTGTATTGTTAGTTACAACCATTCTTGCTACCGCTTGCGTTGAGTTTGTTGTGAAATCACTTGCTTCACTACCGGGTATCTTCGGGCCGACGCTTGAAGGTGCGCTTGTTGATGAAGACAAATTGAATAAATAAACAGGCGCGTAAGGTGGGTTGCTTGGTATTGGGTTAGTATTACGCATGTAGTTTGAAGCAACATGAGTAGCACGCGCGTTAGGTGCATCATACATGAACACACCATATCGCCCAGCGGCGGTTGCTGAAAGCACATGTGATGTGTCATCACGGAACAATTCAATGTGTTTGTTATCAAGAACACGCACAGGACGAACGAGGAATTTGATTGTTTGGTCTTGAGTGTTGGTTCTGTAAGATAGCGAATCGTGATTTGTTGTTTGATATGGGTTGGTTGTGACACCGGAAGACGCACCCCACAAATGGTCGCTTATTGGCGCACCGTCCGATGAAACTTCCATAATGTAAGTTCCACCAATAGGAGGAATACCATGCGTTGTTCCAAACTTAAGAACTTGCTTTGATGATGACAAATTAAGTGTGTGTAAATTGAGATTTGATACTGCGCGGTTTGCTGTTGAAACACCACCGGACAAGATAAATCGTTGACCCGCTTGCCTGTCCGTGTGCAAACTTGTTGCTTCTGTGCTTGACACGATGTATCGCGGAGCAATTTGACCATCGTTTTCAGTAACGCTCATGCCGTCAATTCCAATACGAGGTTTTGATTTTGCAATTGGTTCTCTCATGAAATCAAAGTTGGTTTTCTCAATGTTGCTTCCAACATTTGCCTCGCGCTTAAGCAGACCATCATCACCTGCTATTTCCATAAGTGAACTCATACCTCTCGGTAATTCATGAGATTGTAGTTGAATGTTTGAAGCGCGCAAAAAGCCGCTTGTAAATGGCGGTTCGCTGGTGTGATGAGAAAGCACCAATCCGAACGGGCGTATGTCCTCGGATACATCTTGTAGCACATCTTCGTTGAAATATGTTGGATAGCGAACACCGCGTCCATCTCCACGGTCGCCGACTCTCTTTGCAGTAGCGGGGTCAAAGAATGATATTTCCGCTTCTGCTGGTTTTACGCCGGTTGTCGTAAACATTGTTTCAGCACTCTTGGTTCTATCTGTTGCGCGATATGCGTCTTCGGGGTCCCACGATGGTCGGATACCAAACCCACGCACAGGGAATCTTCGGACATCTTCGCCAGTTGTGTTGCCCCACCAGTCAACCATATAGTGTGCTTGAGCGAGCGCAAGATTCACTCGTTGACTTACAACATCCGTATTCGCTTTCAACCCTGCTGGCACATCCGCATGGAACTTGCGTATTGCAGTTGTTGGGTTTCGTATGTTGCGAACAGCACAACCAAATCCTTTCGTCATACGACGACCATCGCTGTATCTCACTTGTTGGAACTTCAAGTCGCTACCAATCAGCGCGGATGCGTTGGTTTGTCGCTCAATAATACCGGTGTAAGATGATGCCGTTGTTGTAGTGGGCGTTGTGTTGGTGTTGCCTGTTTGTGTATTTGTGCGCGTAATAACTTCTTGATTACCAACAAACGGACCTTCTGCATCAAAGTGGTAGTATGTGTGCGGGTCGCGCAACCCTTGATTTGCCTTGATAGACCAACGCGGTCTGTTGTATGGTTGACGAACCGATATGCGGTATCCCCAACCTGCTTGCTTCTTTGTGTTAGCAACGCCATTGATTGTTTCTGTCAATGTTTCAACATTACCATTAGAAATGCTTAGACCGTCATCGCTTGTTTGCTTGATGTTAGGGTCATCCCATTTGTTGCGCCATCCGGGTGCGCATGTTCCATACATTGTCAATGAACTCATTTGCGCACCAAAACGATGACCACCCGGCCAAAATGCACCAAAGTTGTATTTACGCCCTAACTCGTCCGCACCTGCTTGATGCGCTAATGTTGAGTCGGGATATGTGTCTGTCAAGCCACCGTTTGTATCACTGTATGATTTTGCGCGGAACTTGAACGGACCATCACTCATGGCGTATGCAAACTCATGGTAATGAACCACCTCAAAGTGTTCGGGTGCGTGGTTGTAGGCTTTGTTATCAACAGCCGCGTCGCCTTTGTTTGTTCGGCTGTCGGAAAACCAAGTCATCGGGCGACCAAGGTTGTAATGCCACATGCACAAGTATGCGTCGGGTAGGTGTAGGCTGTTTGTATCTCGCGTTCCCGATAACAACTGTGGTAAGTTGCGCGTAGCCACACTTTCTTTGGAGGATGTGTATATAGTATCAGCGTCATATACACCGTATTTTTTGGTCATTCGCAACTCTTTACCTTGAGTGGCCGCTGTGAAAAACCCTGCTGTCAATTCTGTTACGCCGTGGAAAACAACGCCACCATCTGTTGCGCCAACGCCGCTGATGTATCCTCTATTCGTGTAAGTTGCGCGAAGTTGTATTCCATCATGTATAATCACCAACTCATTTTTGAAATAATCATTACCCGCGACAGGGAAGAGTATGTTGTTTCTTACATACAATTTGTTGGTAGCAGAATCAGCATGTTCAATTATAGCAACTGGTGTTAGAGCAGTCAAGTATTCAGTGTAAACATCAAGGTAATGAGAAGGATAACCAAGCATCGTCGTTTGACATCCGACACCACCAAGTGTTGAACGACAAAAGTGATAGTAGTCATCGGGATGATATTGTTCTGTGCCTTTCCACGGCGCGGTTGAAGTAAAAATAGTTGAAGAAGCAAAGGCTACACTCCACCACGGAACAGTCACAGTGTGACCCGGAGTTGAACGATGGAACATGTTTGGATGATACGGCATAGAACGACGCGTAAATGCACCCGATGATGTAGCATTGACACCAAATGGATTGTTCAAACCAAGTGTTGGTATGTTCGTAAATTGTTCACGCGTTGACGGGTCAATATCAAGCATTATCTCGTTAAGATATATTTCACATCCGCGCACATCAGCCATTGTTGCTTCCGACAAAACAAGACTATGGTTTTGCGTAGCGACTACCGTAGCAACAAGTTGGTCCGTCAGCACTGTAACGGTTACATTTGCTCCACCGGAATCAAAAGGTGCTTCTGTTGAATTGAATGCTGTGTTCTCGTTATTACCCATGAATTGTTTGCTGAACAAGTTTGGTTGAATAACAATTTGATACGCGCCAACTTCTGCCGGGTCGGGGAAGTTAAAGGCTGTGTTGTAGTTGGTGCCGCTTTCAAGTTGTATTTCGTGTCCACCTCTTGCATTACAAAGCGCACTATCATCAGCAATACCGTATCCATCAAATCGTATCTTGGTTTCAGTTAGCAGTGTAAATCCATCTCCGTGAATATCGCTTGGTGGGTTTGGCGCGGTTGGACTTGAGAACCAAAATAGCGGATTCTGTATCGCTTTAGTTGTGTCGTAATCAGTCGCACCATGACAAGCGCGATTTGCGCTATACACTTGTTGGTATAGAGGATGAGCAAAATGACCCGGAAGTGTAGCCATCGTTGGCATAACATAGTGATGACCCATACGCGGTAATGGCATAGGTGTAAGTTTGTTAGCCGCGCGCACTGCGGTAGCAGGGCTTGTTCCAGCAGATACAGAACTCCAATCGGTAAGAGGTTTGTCCGGGCTGTTGCCACTTACTTCCGCATGGTCGCGTAGTCTTCGCGCCGCAAATTGTCTTGTTGAACCAGCGGGAATATAGAATGATGGTTTGATACTATCGCCAGCAGAAGCAGTAAAGTCGGGTGGGAAAACAACACCTGTGAATCTATGATAAACGACGCTTTCAATTGTAACGGTTGTAGCGTCAATGTATGTAGCAACTGTGCCGTTGATTGAAAGGAAATAACGACCGTCGGGTGTAGCATCTTGCAACCAAATGTTTGTGTCAATTGTTTCATTGACGGTGATGTAGTCGTTGCCTCTATCTCTAAAGGTTAATCGGTTAAGCGTCATGATGTTGTTAACAATACGCAACGGCTCGCGCTCGGTGTAAGTGTAACCCATTTTAGTGATATGAAAATACAATGCGCGGTCGTGAGGTTCGTAAGCGGTCTTGAGAATATTGTCCGATTGTAAGGTATTATTGCTGTCGGGGAAGTTGTTTGGATTTTGATTGATGTGTTCGTATCCATCTTGTTCCCAAAACGGTTCTGTGCGCGGTCGTGAACCATCCGACTCAAATGCCGCATTGACGATACTTGCTGGTTGTTGTGGGTGTTGCAAGCCGCCGCTACCAAGAGTTTCATGTTGATAGGCTTGCAGTCTATCATAACCTGCGCGAACAAGAATGTTGCCGGGGATTTCATCGTGGTCGGGTAGTTGAATCTGCATGTTGGGTGTATCACCCGAACCTGCAATTGCTGGTGAAAGACCTTCTGTTTCTCGGTCTTGTATCAACTCGTAGTCGCGAATAATAACACCAAGAGGTGAGCCACCCGGTAGCCTGTGTTCTTGTCCTGTATCGTCAATCACTGGCAATTCTTCAAACTGTATTTCTTCGTTGGGTATTGTTAGCGCGTTTCTTACTTCGTAAGGGAACTGTTCAGCCAATGCTGGACTTGCTAACTCTTGTGCTTGAATAATTGGATACATGGCCGCGTTTGTTGTTTCAAATGAGAAGCGCACATTACCGTAAATTGTTTCTCCGAACTTGATGTATTGACCACCAACTTCGTGAACAGCCCACGGAATACTACCAAGTCCACGCGCGTTTTGAGCAGGTAATGTAAGATTACCACCACCCATACGCTTCCATACTACATGTTCAGTGAAGAAATTGCGAGCCGCGTTTCTTGATTTAAAATAATTGTAAATTGTGGTGCGATGGTCCATATAATCGTTGTATCCAATGTTCTCAACTGTATGTGCTTCACTGCCGAATATTGGGTCAGTTGGATACAATTCTTTGTTCTTGTTTTCATTCTTGTCGTAAAACAAATCACCTGTTGGGAACAAACAAGTTTCCATTTGAGTAATTTGTTCACTTGGAGTTGTCGCGCTACCTTGAACCCAAAGACGACTATCCGCGTTATCGTCTGTTGGAGTTGTCATGTTCACATCGTATAACGCTTCAACATGCGGACCTGCGTTTGATTCAGCGTTATATCGGTCGTTGTTGAATCTTTCATTGTGATATGCAACAACTGTGCCACCTTGTGTGCTTGAAGACCATTTCAGTGATAACATATCGCCGCAAGTCTTTTGTCCGTTTCGTGAGGCTTTAGCAATAATAGGTAGGTCGCCTTCATAGGAGATAACTACAAAGTGGCGTTGGTGTAACCCAACAGCGTCATGTAGTGTGACTTTTGGTTCCCACACAGCCTCTATGTTTTCTTCTAATGGGTTGTCGGGGTTGCCAGCGCGAAGAATCCATTCAATAGAAGACTGTTGATGACATGATGTTGCCGCGCCGTATGGAGAAAAACCTGTCAATGGATGCCACGCGCCAAGACCCGATGCTACTTTTGGACCACCATCTGTAATGGTCAAACTGTTCAACATAGAATAACGCTCACCATGCCAACCGACAGCACCAACCGCGCGCGTTCTATCTATGGCATCGGTAGCACCGTTGAAATGAACTTGTGTTGTTGCGAAATGGTCAAATGGCCCATTTGATGCTTGAAGAGATGGTGTTGCGCTTACTAACCTACCAGCGGCAGTGGCTTGTTGGAATCCATTATCCCATCGTAAATTGCCAGTTTTTGACCAAACAAACACATCAAGTTGACCTGCATCTTCATCAACTGTGTTAACACTCGCGGTTCCACTTGATGTGGGGTCTTCTAACAACGGGAAGCCACTTCTTTGATTATTACCAAGAATGAATGTTCCGTTATTTTTATCATAATGAGAATAATAACCGTAGTATGATTTTGTGCCATTAGAAAGTCGTATCCAGCCATGCTCCGGTAATGTCTTCGGTAAAGCACCACTTGATACAGTAACAAGACCATGCGGGTTGCCGTGATACACACCGAGTTGTCCAACTCCAATCCAACCGTATCGGTCTTGTCGTTGCGCATCTTGGAATGAAGGCAAGAAGGTTCCACCAAGTGCTTTGAGATTAGCGCGTCCCGGCCATGTGTTGATTGCCGCCGCAACAATCGCTCCCATTTCTTCACTGTTTTGACAACGCGTAGCATCAATTAAAAATACATCATCGGGAACACTGTCGTTCAAATCATGGTCATAGTCTGTTAAGACTTGAGAGCCAACGCGAAACATAGTAGCATTCAAACCTATTCTGCCAATATGTTGAACAACTGCGTTTGCTGAATTGACCAGTGTTGCTGTTACAGGGTGCGGCGGGTTCTTTCGCACACTGTTGTCAAACCAAGAACCACCAGCGGTGTATCCACCATCAAGATGATAAATCAATCCGCTTAGATGCCATGAACTGTTTGTAAATCTTGTAGTGGCGCGATAGTGTGAAAACGGATGAGAATACACATTACCAGCATTTTGCGCTATTCCTTGATTGAAATTCATAAAATGGTTAGTTACATACCGCGCTTCTGCTGAATTGTTATGATTGAACGCGGTGTTTGGTGAACCATACGATGGTTCCCAATGTCGGAATGTTGAGTAAGGAAATACATTGTTTGCACCATACGCGTTAGTCATAGGCAAAAATTGATTTGCTCCCCCATTCAATGCTGTATTACTCAACTCGTTTGGTAAATGACGACCCGATTCCACACCCATATCAAACGATGTTCCAACTGCACCATCAATAGCAGTGTATATTTTATTAGCAACAGTCCATTTAGCCGAAGGTTCAACTGATGTTTCTAATGAAGCACTTTCTCCACTCCAATGTTTAGGAACTGCTTGACCCGGACCAAATATCATGTAAGCAACACTGTTGTTAGAATCGCCATACCGCGCGTATGGATGAGCAAACCGAAGAATCACAGGCAACGGTTTTGCAATATTGACATTCGTGTAAGTAGTGTTTGGGATTGTATGTCCATTGCTGTTACCATCTATGTCGGGATTGAGGATTGCGTCTTGGTTAGCAAAAGGTGGGCTTGCCTCACCGCGATGTTGGTTTGCAAGAACCGTTGCTGGGAACATGGCAAACAAGGCCGTTGTGTCAAGTAGCGCGTATGCACCCATCTTTTCACCAATGTCCTGTAATCCAGCACTACCGGTTGGCCCGTTAGCGTATGGATGTTTGTTGTGTGTGGAGTAATCAACGCGAGAACCGTCATTGATGTCCATGACAACACCGCTAAAGCCTCCACCAAAGTAAAGAGGCACATGATTGTCAATGCTATCTTGCGCGCCTCGGAAATACAGTAAAGGATTACCTCTCCGATTAGCGCGAAGACGCAACCCTTGTATGTCATTGACAAACTTAAATCGTTGAAGAATAAGGTTTGTTGCAAGTTTATCTTTAAAATCACCTTTAGAATCACCGTGATGCCATGCAATCAAATCTCGCGCAACATCAGTTGGTGCGACAATTGAACTCAAAGCCGCACAATACATGTATGTTTCATCATCTAAATCCATTCTTTTGAACGGCGACCAAGAACCATCTATTGCGCTACCAAACTCAACAAGGGTTGTTTCTTGATTCAAGTGGGTTCCGCCGCTAATATTTTGCAGTTGCCATGCGTATTGACGGCCAAGCACAGCAAAGTGAGCAGGGTCGCGCAGTTGTAATTGGTAAGTGGTAAACTCGGTTCCGCTTGGATAAGTCAAACCACCTAATTGCGGGTCTATTTCGTATGTTGCTGATTCAAGTGAAGGTGTGATGTGGTCGCCTTCATAGCGTGTAAACTTTTCACCGCGTAAATGTTTTTGCCATTCATCTGTTGATATTGCGTTGTTTGTTTGGTCAACAAAGATTGGTGTCGCTGTATTTGCATTACTACCTGTAAAACGAGTTCGTATTTGTAAAAGAGTGTAAGGAAGATAACCGCAATCGTTCATTAGCGTTCTTTTGTCTTGCACTACTTCGGCCCCGCCATATTGACCGAACCCACCAAAACTTGAGGGGATAGGTTCAGCATCAGTGTTGCTCGCTTGAAGCCCCCAGTCGCGCGAAAGAGATGCGCTAAACATGTTGCCGATTGGTATTACTTCTTTATCTTGATTAAACTTGGTTATTTTGATAGCGGTTTGTGCATTGTCGCCGAGTATTTCACCGTATGTGCGACCATCGGGTGCGCGCAAATCACTACAATCAAAGAATTGGTCCCCCTCGTTAGGGTCAACAGTAAATGCAAAAGCAGTAGCCGCGGCAATCAACTCATCTGTTACAATGGTAGTTTGGTTAAGATGCGGACTTATAATTACAGGAGCGTTTGCATCGTTAACACTTATAGGTCCACACTTGTTTTGTGAAGGGAACCAAAATGATGATGTTTCGTTTGCTTTTTCACCCGCTAATCCATAAAACACATGTGGTCCTCCGCGCCCATTGTGTGTTCTGTGAGTGTATGAAAATGTAACACCTACATTTCCATATTGTGAAGACGCAATAGGTATAGCCAACCAAATCAAACCGCTGTCGGGAAAACCCATCCAACCGAGAACATCCTCAACATCGGGTAGTTGGTGCCAAATACCTCCGTTATGGTATCCGTATCCGCTTGCTTGATTTAGTTGAAGCGTGTTGTTAGGACATGCTAACTTGACTGTTACAGCATAACCAGCGTTTGGTGTGTAAACACCGCGCCATTTGTTTCCACGCCAAGATTTGTTTGTGTTACCTGTGTAAAAGAATGGAGTGCCAAAACCACCATTACCCCACATATTTGCGCCAATCGTAAATCCACCTTGACCAATATCGCGGTCATCAAAACAAATTAGTGTTTCTTCATCAATTGTGTTCGGTATAACAGAATTGCTGTGTGAAAATGATTCTCCACCGCGACGATAAATATAACGAAGAATATGAGATTTACCACGATGGTCAACCAATTTCATTCCATACAATGGTTGAGTTCCAACAACACTATCATTTGTTTGAGATGTAGGCGCATATTGCTGATATGTTGAGTAAACAGTATCGGATGAACCAAGATTTCTTCCATATATACTTTGAAAACGACCAGTGCTTTTTCCGTCTTCACCAAAGCCCCAAATGCCAGCATCGGGGGCAAAACCGGGAATACCAGCCGCTACAACACCACCAAAATTAACTCTTCCATTAGCGCGACTTCCAGTTTGCAATCCTTCGCGTATTGAGTATTTTTGACCACCGTTTTCAAATGACTCCATAGAACCAGTATTTGATGAACGACCAGTGGTTGCTCCTGTGTTTGGAGTTTCTTCACCTTCTATTGTTGTGTTAAAGTTTGCTCCAAAACCAAGATGCAAGTTTGTGAAAAACTCATCCGAGGCTTCATCTAATGCTACATACTCGCGCAAAGTAGTAATTGGTGCGAATGGTTTACCGTTTTTATCAATCGGCATGGGAGCAGGGTGCATGTTTTCTCCCGATATTTCGGGTGGTGCGCAGTAAAAATTGCGGAATCTCCCTCCGTGTCCAATAAGATATTGTGGTTTGTATTCGGCTTGCCCTTTGCCATTATCAAGCCACACACAAAAGTTGCGACTTGTTGCACCCGGAACTGTGCTGTGTATTACTATGCTAAACCCTTCATTACCGTTAGCATCTTCAACAACACGACCCAAATGTGCGCGAACATAACCCATGTGCGAACCTCGGTCAAAAGATGTAAACGCATTGTCCATCCAAAAAGGTGCTGGGTCATGTGTTGAACCTGTTACTGCAAAGTCAGCGTGATGATGCTGTGCTGTTGCATCCGTTGGTTCTTCTGTGTCGCTACCTCCTTTGGATATTGACCGACGATTGATGTCAAATCTTTCACCTTCACCCGGATACTGGTCGGATGGTCTTCGTTGACTGCTACGGCCATTCAACGCACCTGCTTGATTGATAAGACGAACAACTTCACGCGCGGCGGCTTCTATATCTGTTACACCTTCGCGTAGTCCCACTTCACCCATATCAATACTAAGACGACGAACAAAGTCCATATCACTCCAATGTGGTAAATGTTGCAATCTTTGTTCGTAATGGCTACCAAGAATATTAGCAGTAGCGCGTTTACCTTTCAAACAAAGGAATGCTGAAATAACGCGAGTGCCTTCCGGTGTGTCAAAGAATGTTGCGGTAAACTGTATTGCCCCTTGAGTGCCGTCAATAATCTCTTCCGATAGAACATTGTCAATTGTTTCAGCATGTCGTAGTGCGGCTTTATCAATATCAACAGTTGATTGCGAAGTTCTTCCTTGACCAAATTGTGCAGTCTCTTCACCGAACTTGATGTAGTGTGGTGTGTTTCGCGCTTTTCTGTTGTAGTGGTGAGTTACTACACTACCACCTGCTTGATTTGTAATCATGAAGGAGTTATCCATTAAATACCAACTGCGGTGCGCGTATGCTCCTTCAATAAAGTGTGATTTACCCGTTCCATCTTCGTATTCGTATGACACAGAATTGATTGATTCTATATGAGGAACAGTCTCTAAATGCTTATCTTTTCTTTGAGTTCTAAATCCAGCCGCGACATCAAGTTCATTGATAGTTGGTGTGGTCGGGTTTGTTTGCACTTGCATGTGAAGGTCATGAAATGCGATAAACTCGCGGTCATGTGCAACATCATAAAGCAACACTCGCGCATGTGTTTCTGTGCTAAGATAGGGGTCAAGGAAGGCTACAATCGGTGGTGTAGTCTCATGTCCTAATTCAGTCCAATTTAACTCAATGGTTTTGTTTACATGTTGAACAAAATTGCGAGCAGTTGCAATACAAGTATCGCCAATAAGGAAGTTTTCAAGAGGGAGAGTGTCGCGCGCTTCAATCCCCAAATCGCCCTTACCGCCGTTGAATCCTCTCCATACCTCATATTCGTTTAAGACTCCGCGAGATTTACAAAACATTCCTTCAATTGCGTGTGGATTGGTATAGTGCATGTTCATCCAAACTGTATCTCCATAACGCAAACCACCCGGACAGTAGGGATTGTTCCATGTTTCGTTTGCTATGCTGTCGGGTAGCATCAACGGAGCAGTGCGTGGGTCAAATGAATAAACACCCAACAAAACTATTTCATCACCCGCTGAAACAGTGGGTGCCGATGCATCAAGAATAGGATGAGGTCGTATTATCAATGTTGATGGACCAGTTGAAGAATTGTAAGTAACTCTATACTTACGACCAGTTGCTTCGTTTATCGCGGCGAAATCATAATTATTCGGTAAATGACCTTTTGGTATATTGCCGCTAAAAATAAACTGTTGACCCGAACCGCTATATCCGAACCCTAAGAAGTCCAAAGTGATAATAGCGTTTTTTGATTGAATGCGAGGCAAATGTGGATTCGCTGTTGGTCCAGCCTTGAACTCAACCGCGCTAACATACTGTCTCAAACCATAATCAAGATTACCACCTTGTGTCATCACGCTTCCGCGGTCGTAGTAAAATGGACGACGATACTCTTGACCGGATGATGAAAAATTAACATCTCCTGTTAATGGGAAGTTGACTTGGTTTGGTAGTTCACCAACTAAAACCTGCGCGCCTATTTTTAGTGATGAAAAAAAGTCTTTACTTGAATGACTAATTAAATCGCTCAAAGTGAGAGTGCATGTCCCAGTTCCATTTTTCTCATAATACGCCCATTCACCATTACCAAGAACAACTCTTCGCGTTCTTCGTGTGCTAACACCTTTAACTACTGCACCACTGTTAAAACTTGAGTTTGGTATTTGATTGGTGTCAAGAGTAATTGTATTTGTCCCGAATCTGTTTATACTGATGATGTTGCTTCGTATTGGTAAATTGTTTGCCGATGCGTATTGATAATGTCCAAACGCTTCGTAATCTGTCGCTGGGTAGTTTGGCGCGCGACGACCAACAGGAGAAGGATTCCATGCTTGCGCTGTCATTGTAGCATCAAGGTGCAACTTCATGCTGTTGTCCGGTCCGGGGAACACACCAGCGTCGCGGTCTTCAAAGAATTGTTGAGGGAAAAGTGGAATTTCAACAAGCGCGCGTGTGCTTGCATATTGAGTTCCCAGTTGATAATCGTGTTGAACAGAACCAATAGACTGAAACAATCTATCATTGACAGTTGTTCCATCACTGCAAACACTTGATGTGTCAAATAGAGGGTCAAGTAAAAGTGTAGTTGCTGATGATACGCTGTTAGCGGTTAGCCAGTTTGAAAAAGTGCCTCCATCTCTCCCGCTTGCCAATATAAATTTGTCCGCACCTGCTGTAAATACAAATGTAGTTCCTGTTTTAGATGTGTATTCAGCATACGCTCCGTTAGATAAATAAACACGACCTACGGCTGGAAAACAATAGGTTCCCCAGTTTGCTAATCTTCCTTTGTTGTTCAATGGTTGAACTGTAATTTCATTGGTTGATGAATCAGCCTGTAACACACTTACAGCACATGCATGTCGTGTATTCCAACCTACGCGCGAAAGCGTTGCTGGGTCCCAAGTAGGTTTCGTATTTACAGCCCCTTGACCCGGACCACCAAGTGTTACAGACACAACAGGCGCGCCCGGTTGTATTTCTTTGACAATGTGTGAATCACGACTACCATCACCTGCGTAAGAAACGGTTTGGTCTGCAACATCAGTCATGATACCTTGACCTTCCATGATGAGGTAACGACCCATACCGGAGTCATTTACTTCCATTGAGGATACTCTTACTGTTGATTGAACATATTCAATTGTGAAATATGTGCAATCGTTGAAATCAAAGGTTGCTGGTGTTGCTCGCGACAACTGCATTGTTCTTTCGCGCTTGGTTGGTTGAACAACAAAAATGTATGAATCTCCATCTTTGTCGTTATCAATGATGTCAAACATCTCAAACGCACCTCCTTTTTGCGAAGCAAACTGAACACTTTCTTGATAGTGAGTTGGTGATTCATTTATCGGCGGGTCACTCGCGCTTCTTTGCATAGGCTGGATGTGTATTTTGTGATACGCTGATGGGTGAGTTGTTGTAGCAACACCTTGTGGTGGTGCGTTACCATCTTCACCAGTGAATCTCGGAGTGTAGTTTGACGGTAATAAAGATTCATTCAAGTCTTTCTCGTAATCAAATCCACCTGCGTTATCACCAACAAGATGATGTGGTTTCATTACAACTTGCGCGGCTCCTATGTCATTTGAAGAAGCAGTGATGACACCGCCGGGTGAGTGTATTGTTGCGCCAGCACCAACAGCATCAGCAATATGCTCGGCTACGCGTTTTCCGTTAAGGAAACAGCCACCATCGGGAACCGTTTTTGTGACAAGAAGTGCCGGGTTTGATAGTCCCATTTTACCCCCTGTTAGGTCAACTGCATTGTAGTGAACCTCAACATAACCAGCGGTCAAACCCGGCACTTCAAGGATTGCGATACGCGCATCTTTTTCGGGCGTAAGATGTTTTTTGTATTGAATATCCGATTGTGAATTGACACCTATACCTCCACCTTTCAACAAGAATGGTTGAATGTCATCAACCGATATTGCAATCACACCGTCGCGGTGATTATCTATACCAAACAAACCATTGCGAACAACACCATTTGTTGTAGCCGATGTTGTCAATTCCATGATGCGCCCGTTAAACGCAGTGTGCGAAACAGCAACTTTGCTGTTGATTGGTATAGCGTCTTTGAGTCCAATGTAACTACCAGCAAAGGTGATAAGCGCGTCATCCGATATACCGTCAATGGTTCTTGTTAGTTCTTGCTCATGGATAGGAGGTAGCAAACGAAGAAACGCGTGTCCTTCTTTTTGGGTGTGCGTGTGCCTACCTGTGTGTCCTGTTTTAAAACGCTCCGCGATAGTCCAAGAAGAAGGTGCAAAGTGGTTTGTGTTAACCGCAAGAGAGCGCGAATACATAAAACCGTGGAACTCATTTGGACTTTCATCAATAACCATCGCACCTGTTCTATCAATGGCTTGACTGCCTGTTCCAAGACGCTGAAACGGTTTACCAGTTTCGCTATCAATCAATAAATCCGAGCGGACAAGAACCATCAATGAATCGTTAGCAAGATTGTTGATGCTGTTAAATGCTGTTCGTGAGTGCAAAACTCCACGCGAACCTGTATCAGTTGAAACAGAAAAGTCAAGGTGAATGCTCTCAACCGTAATTGTCCCGTCGGTGTTGATTGATTTTAGACGAACACGCTCCGGTGGTGAATTGTTTGGTAGTCCAGTAAGTGTGTCTGTTGCTGTCGGGTTGATAATAAGATTGAATGGTGTGTGAGCCACGCTGATAACTGTTGCACCGTTGCTGTGTGTCGCGTTTGCTACTTGATAATTACCAAGACTTTCAAGAGGATAGTTTGAAGATAGTGTGTTTGATTGTCCGCTAACCAACTCATACATGGTTTGACACGCAGTGCTACCAATTGTGATAGTTGTGTCTCCCGCGTTGACGCTTGATGTGATGTAAAAAGGCGTATCATCAACTTCAACCGGCTCTTCAAATCGCCAAAGACCAATTGTGCTGTTAACTTTCATTAACGGTTTAGCGCGACTCTCCATTGTTGATACATCACTTTTCCAATGCAACGATTCAATGTATCCGCGATACTCACCGCCTTTACCACCAATAAACAAGTCTTGGTCATTGAGATTGCATGTGTATTTTTTGTTCATTTTGTGTGATGCCATCAACTCTCCGTTGACATAGAGTTTGACTTGTTCACCATTGAACTCACCGGATATGTGATACAATTCGCGCTGTCCTACATTGTATCCTACATTGTTGTTGATAAAAGAAGCCGCGGTTGTTGGATAGTTGTTTGCGCTTGATGCAATGGCTGTTACACCGTTAGTGAACTCAACCTTGAATGATGCTACACCGGGTGCGTTGATTGTCCCCATGCGAAGTTCAAACAAACCTGCTTTGCTGGCAATCACTCCACCACAATCGGGAGATACCCAAGCCTCCACAGTAAACTTGTCCAGTGTTTGATTGTTCGCGTTAGCAAAACGATGACTGTCTCCATCTTGTAAAACAGGGGCGGAAGAGCGTGCAACTTTGTTTCCTACTTCGCGCTTATGCCCTGTTTTAGTGAAATCACCTTGAGGACAAACAACACTGTCGCTCACTCCGTTGAAGAATAATGCGTGGCTTGACGAACTGATAACTGCCATCTCAACTCCCCACGATAAAGTCCACTGGCATGAAAGTCAAAGAACCCTCATATACATTTTCGCCAGCAATATAATTCATTGACATAGCGACCACTGTTCCAGCAATACCTGTGTATTTGTTGGTTGGGTCAAACACCACACCAACATCAAGATTATTTGCTGTTGAATCTTGTTGATTAGCGTCGCTTCTTCCTGTAATCATGATGATATTACGCTCCGTATAATCATC
>Ga0160422_10000988_pt1 | contig 17585 bp, 6 predicted proteins | sample Fk160mmetaG_FD_108192 | JGI IMG/M metagenome (GOLD analysis project Ga0160422, IMG submission 108192) | Marine microbial communities from the Central Pacific Ocean - Fk160115 60m metaG | ecosystem: Environmental > Aquatic > Marine > Oceanic > Photic zone | place: The Central Pacific Ocean... | reverse complement strand
GAGTTTCCACGACATCAACACGAGGATGAGGAAGGCCGTGGCGAAGGTAATGACGATTCGAATGATGGATGTTGACGAGTCCGAAACAACGTCCTCAAGCTGGTTGACGTCGCTCGAGAGCACCGACATGATCTGGCCGGTTTGTCGAAGATCGTAATACGATGCCTCCATGGCGATAAGTGAGCGCGTGGCGTCCATGCGCAAGTCATGTTGAATGTTGTAGCCCAGCGTTTGCCAAGCATATTCCGAGATGCCTTGAAAAATGGCGAGGCACAGAAAACCAAGGAAAATGAGGATACCGTATCCAATGGCCGGGTTGCTATGGATGGCGGTCACGGCGTCTTGGACGATTTGGGGTCCCGAGAGCATGTCCGTGGTGAAGTAATCCACCGCCAACCCGATGGCCACAAAGGGCATCAGGTCGAAGAATCGAGCCGCGGCGTTTGCAAAAACACCCGCAAAAACGCGTTTTGGGTAGTTCTTGGCGTAAGGGACAATGCGCCATATTTGGTTGCCAAGGACGCCCGCTCCCTCGCCGGTGCTGTCCGGCGACATCTTGTCGGTCATCGACAAGGCCGGTTCGCCGTCCGTCATGACTCTCCCCCGAGGATTGGCACCTTTGAACCCTCGCCAAGCCCTGTGGAATGCAGAGACAGTTCATCCAATCTTTGATGAGGCACCCCGGATTAGCGCAGGTCATGCAGCGGCAAAAAAGACGTACTTCCATCCTCTTCTTTTCTCTCCTGCTCGTGCAGGTGCTCTCGCCACTGGCGCTCGCACAAGGTACGGACACCTCGGCAGATGTTGACACCAACGCCGACCTTGGGCTTCTTCAACAACTCAACATCGAACCCACGGCAACCGCCGTTCATGGCTGGCTAAGCGAAGACGAGACGGCGGGTACCTCGGGGCTTCTTTACAGGGACATTGGCCTCATCGCTCCGGGCGATTGGACCGATCAAACCGGTCAAAATCGCGTCAACGGCTACCACATTCTCGGCCACACCTATCCCGTACCAAGCGAATGGCACGGTGAGTTGGCAGACGCAGGCATTGACTGCTATTCTTTCATGCCTCCAGCGAGTTTCCACTGCGACGTGAACAGCAAAACCCCGGCCCAACTCGCTGCGTTGGACGTGCTCGGTTTGGCGGCCATGGACGTCACGGACAAACTCCAGACTGACCTTGCCCGAGGCTTGCTCGGCCTTGACATGCACGTCCCCAACCCGTTCGTCAACCAGGAAGGAGCCATCGTTAACGTGGTGCTGTCGGGAGAGGAATTACCGACCGGCCTTCGCAGCCGAAGCGACGTTTCACTGGATTCCCACAGCGGACGGTTTGCCACCATGGCCGTTTCACCGTCTGGCCTCGGCTGGTTGCTGCAACAAGGAGCGGTTGAATGGGTTGAACCTCGTCCGGTTTACGAGATATTCAATTCCGTCGGTATAGAGGTCATGCATGTCGACGACGCGTGGAACAGCACAAACATGGCCAACATTGACTCGTCGTGGTCGGGACTTGACGGCACGGGCATCATTGTCACCGTGGCCGACACGGGCCTTGACAACGGGGTGAACAACACCAACATGCACCCTGACTTTCGGGACCACATCACCGGTATCCTGTCCTTCCCACCACCTGCTTCGGTTTGTTCATACTACAGTTTAAGCCCCTGCGGTGATGATGCCGAAGACCTCCACGGCCACGGCACCCACGTGGCCGGTTCCGTCTTGGGTGACGGTACGCACAGCAACGGTGCCATCATCGGTGCTGCCCCCGAAGCCCACCTGTTGGTGCACTCCATCGCCACAACCTACAACGGCGAGGAAAAACTCTTCGGGATTCCTAACGACCTTGACGACATGTTTGCGCTGGCTTGGGCCAACGGTAGCAGGGTCCACACCAATTCCTGGGGGAGTGCCGTCAACGGGTACTACACCTCCTCATCCATGCAGGCCGATGCGAGCGCAAGAACCCATGACGAGATGGTCATCCTGTTTGCCGCCGCCAACGAAGGCGTGGACGCCAACAGGAACGGAGAAATTGACTTGGACTCAATGGGAAGCCCCGCCACGGCAAAGAACGTGCTCACGGTTGGCGCTAGCGAGAACAACCGCGGCAACATGACCTACGTCTGGGGCAGCACGGATTACGGTTCACCCATCTCCACCGACCGTCTGGCAGACAACCCTGATGGAATGGCGGCGTTCTCTTCCCGGGGACCCACCGATGACGGCCGCATCAAGCCCGACTTTTCCGCACCCGGTACGATGATCCTCTCGGCGAAGTCCCGAAGCACATCGTCAGTTGGATGGCTGGCTCACAACGCCAGCTACACCTACATGGGGGGCACGAGCATGGCCACGCCGCTCACGGCTGGAGCCTCAGCCCTGCTGCTGGAACACCTGATGGATAACCTTGGTGAAACCAACCCCACCTCTGCGCTGGTGAAGGCAATTTTCACCGCCAGCGCTCACGACATGGCGGGACAATACTCCTCGGCCACCAACGGTGCTGGCGAAGCGGCTCCGAACAACCACGAGGGTTGGGGCAGAATCAACATGTCCCAAGCGTTGAACACGTCGTACCTGCAAGGCCACTCGGTCACCACAAACGCCGACTCCGGTTGGTCGTTTAACGTCCCTGCCAGTGCCGAAGACATCAACATCGCCCTGACCTGGACAGACCCTGCTTCAACACCCGGCGCCTCCACCAACCTCGTGAACGACCTCGACCTCGCTGTCAAGAGTCCGTCAGGGACTTGGACAAACCTCAGCAACAACCTCGACAACCTCCGTGGCTTGACGCTCGGCTCGCCTGCACAGGGTACATGGGAACTGCACGTGGTGGGCACCAACGTCCCCACTGGACCACAATTCTTCGCGGTCGCTTTGACCGGCGATTACGCCCTGACCAACCTCACTCAAGACGCTGATTTGGACGGCTACCAAGACAACAACGACGACTGCAACACCACGGCGGGCACCTCGACGGTGGACCGCACCGGCTGCCCGGACACCGACGGCGATGGGTACTCCAACCCAGACGGGAATTGGACGATCAACGAGGGAGCCGACGCCTTCCCCAGCGAACCCACGCAGTGGGCGGACACGGACTACGACGGTTACGGGGACAACAGCGCCGGTGTCCAACCGGACGCCTGCACGACCACAGCCGGAAATTCAACCAACGACCGCTACGGTTGCCTCGACGCCGATGGTGATGGCTATTCCGACCCGGGCGGAGCGTGGGGTACAGCGAACGGCGCTGATGCCTGTGCGAGTGTTTCCGGTGGTTCTGATGAAGATCGAAACGGTTGTCCAGACCAAGACGGGGACGGCTATTCCGACCCCGACAGCACCTGGACCACCGCCAACGGAGCGGACGCTTTCCCAACCGATGACACGCAGTGGGTGGACACCGACGGCGACGGTTATGGGGACAACCCCCCGCCTGCCACAACCGGCGATGCCTGCCCAAGCACCAATGGCGACTCGGATCAGGACCGCTACGGATGCCTTGATACCGACGGCGACGGCTTTTCAGATCCTGACAGCGGCTGGACGGCCAGCAACGGGGCTGACGCCTTCCCCTCAGACGCCACGCAGTGGGTCGACAGCGACGGCGACGGTTATGGAAACAACGCCAGCGGCAACAACCCAGACGCTTGCCCCTCTCAATACGGGACCTCAACGGAAGTTGGACGGCTTGGTTGTGCGGATTCGGACGGCGATGGTTATGCAGACATTGACGACGCGTTCCCCAGCGAAGGAACCCAGTGGGCCGATAGCGACAGCGACGGCTTCGGGGACGAAGCCTCAGGTTTCCAGGGCGATGCCTGTCCGAGCACCCCCGGGACCTCAACAAGGGACCGCTTCGGTTGCGTTGACACCGACAGCGACGGCTCTTCGGACGGCGATGCCAACTGGACCACCGCCAACGGCGCCGACATCGATCCGAGCGACGCCACGCAATGGGTAGACAGCGATGGAGACGGTTACGGCGACAACCCCAGTGGAACCAACGGTGATGCCTGCCCAGCCACGGCAGGAAACTCCACCGCAGACCGGCGAGGCTGCCCCGATACGGACGGCGATGGGTACTCCAACCCCGACGCGGGTTGGACGGTCATCGACGGCGCCGATGCCTACCCGAACGACCCAACCCGGTGGGGCGACCACGACGGCGATGGTTATGACGACGGGCTCGATGACGACTGCCCGCTGTTCTACGGCACGTCCATTCACGACCGAACGGGTTGTCCAGACCAAGACGGAGACGGCTATTCTGACCCCGACAGCCAATGGACCACCGCCAACGGCGCTGATGCCTTCATGAGCGACCCCACGCAGTGGAACGACACCGACAGCGATGGATACGGTGATAACAGCGCTGGAACAACGCCCGATGCCTGCGTGAACACCTACGGTGAATCGTGGCAAAACAACACCTACGGATGCCCCGATGGAGATCAAGACGGTTGGAGCGACAGCGGCGACAGCCACCCGGACGACAACACGCAGTGGGTGGACAGCGACGGCGACGGTTATGGCGACAATCCTGGAGGAACCAACCCCGATGCTTGCGTCAATCAAGCCGGCAACTCAACCATGGGCAATCGACTCGGTTGCCCGGACAACGACGGCGACGGTTGGGACAACGTCATTGACGCCCTTCCCGATTTGCCAACACAGTGGCTGGATCAGGACGGCGACGGCTACGGCGACAACGCCTCCGGCATTCAACCGGATGCTTGCCCCGGCGAAGCAGGGACTTCGAGCATCGGCCTTTACGGATGCGTCGACGATGATGGTGATGGTTATGCCAACCAAACGGACGCTTTCCCCGACGACCCAACCCGATGGATCGACAGCGATGGTGATGGGTTTGACGACGCAGAAGACGCCTGTCCAATGAACGCCGGAAGTTCAACCACGGACCGAATTGGATGTGCTGACACCGACGGTGATGGCGTCTCAGACCCCACTCCACCGTTTGGAAACCAAACCGGCTGGGGTCCTGAAGACGGTGCAGATGCCTTCCCGCTTGAACCCACGCAATCGGTTGACACCGATGGTGATGGCTACGGTGATAACGCCACGGGGGTGCAGGCGGACGTGTGCCCTGCCGAAGCTGGGGGCTCGTACGTTGACCGATTCGGCTGTGAAGACGAAGACGCCGACGGAACTTCGGATACAAACGACGCTTTCCTCGGCGAGCCGACCCAATGGACAGACAGCGACGGAGACGGCTACGGCGACAACGCCGACGGCGTGACACCCGATGCTTGCACACTGACCGTCGGAAGCTCCACGGTTGATGTCTACGGGTGCCCCGACCAGGACGGCGATGGAGTGAGCGATAGCAACGACCTCTGGCCTGCTGATGCCAGCCAGTGGTATGACACGGATGGCGACGGATACGGAGACGAAACGACCGGCACGGACGGCGACACCTGTCCAAACGAATTTGGCACCTCGACCGCCAACAACGTCTACGGTTGCCCTGACGGCGACGCCGACGGGTGGGCTGACCAAATCGATGTCTTCCCCGAACAGCGTTCGCAACACGCCGATAGCGATGGCGATGGTTTCGGGGACAACGCCACGCTTGGCGCTTTCAAACCGGACCATTGGCCCTTTGACAAGGACAGAAACGCTGCTGAGGCAAGCATCGAGTGCGATGTTTCGTCGATGGAAGTCGACATCGCCACCAGCGGACGATTCGATTTCATGTGCGCTGTGACGACCACCATGATGTCACCCTTTGTGGCTGAGGTCTCTTGGCAGGCACTTTCCGGCGTCCAATCAGAATCGTCTTTCCGCCAGTTGATATTCAGTGCCACCAGCGGCGACACCCAACAAGTGCGCTTTGCCGGTCAGGCCCTTGAATCGGGGACCTACGATTTGGTCATCTCAGCGCATGAACCCGGTACCGATGCCCCGATGGACTGGGCGGTCGTCGTCATCAAGGCCGTTGATTCAAACGCCCCTGTTTCGACGCAAGACGAAACGAGCGGTTCCCTGATGGATACGCTGGTGGACAATACGATGCTGCAAGCGGCCCTCGCCGGTTTGGTGCTCTTCGTGTTGATGGGCACGCTCATGATTCGCGGCCAGAGCAAACGGATTCGCGACGATGAACGCAGAATGATGCGGGCCGCAGAAATTCGCCAGAACAGAGGCATCGTTGAACGGCCTCGGACCAAACCTGCTGAAGCCAAACCTGCTCCTCGAACATCACGATCGGGTTCGATGTTTGACGAGTTTAGAAGGAATCGGTAAGCAACCCCAGCGAACCGATTGCCTCAAAGAGGTGAGGCCTCTGGGCAGGCCTACCACACTGCGGATATGGTGAAGTGGTTATCATCTGAGGTTTCCAACCTTATGTCGTGGGTTCGACTCCCGCTATCCGCACCTCGTCAACTCGCCAGAGACGGCGCTTCGTTCAATTACCACCTCGTAACCATCAAAGGCTCTGCTCGACAGGCAACTCCACGAACCCGAAGGTGACGCCATGAACTTCCTCGCCCTTTGTTTGTTGACGCTCTGGCTGTACCTGCCCGGTTTTCTGGCGAACACGTTCGCCATGATGTGGGGCAAATGGTTTCCAAAAACAGGCTACGGCCCTTGGCCCATAGACGGTGGTCGTGTTCTTTCGGACGGCAACCGCATGCTTGGTGACGGCAAAACATGGAACGGATTGATCGGTGGCTCGCTGACATCAGGTCTGTTGTGCCTGTTGATCGTCTCGTCGATATCAAGAGGTGATGTTGGCACCGTGTTTGATGACGGTGCGACCGTGTTCGCCGACCCACTCATCGGGTCTGACGGCGCTTGGTTTTCGATTGGTGGCGAACAAACCACCGCCTTTGTTCTGGGAACCTTCCTCGGTTTCGCTTGCCTCGTTGGCGACAGCACCGGCTCGTTCTTCAAGCGAAGAAAGGGACTCAAGCGGGAAGGCGACATCTCATCAAAAGCACCCCTCCTCGACACCCTGCCTTTTGCTGTGATGGTGTTTTTGTGGGGCCAGTTGTTCCTCGGCACCTCCGTCCTTGCAGCGGAAGAACTGCGCCTTCCCATGCTCGCCCTCATTCTCATCACACCAATTCTCCACCGTTCGTTCAACCTCATCGGGTACAAAATTGGGTGGAAAGATGTACCGTACTGATGCACTCTTCCCGCCGAAGGAGCACCCCTATGAAGGTCGGTTGAGACAACCGCCCATGGGCGGACACCAAGGCGCCATGAGCCGAGCCTTGCTTCTCTGTCTGATCATGCTCATCGCCCCGCTTTCCGGTTGCTTTGGAGAGGCGGAGAACAACATCGTCGTCGACATCAACGCCGTGTTGACCATCGATGGTGAACCGGCGGAAGACGCCACCTTGCGCTCTGGAGAATGGCACGACATCCTGTTGGTTGGCGAGGGGCTTCGCCTGTCGGCTCCAGCCCACGATGTCCTGCTCTTTGTGGACGGCTACATCGACATTGACAGCTCGGTGCCTGTTGATGGTGATCGTGTGCTCGTCCAAATGCTCACCACGCCTTACACAGAAAGCGTGGAATTGGTCGTCTGGAGCGCCGACGGAACGAAAACGGTCTACAACCAATCGCTGGTCAACGGCACACCGGTCGTGAGCGGCGAAGCCTGGTACGAGAAAATGGACTACATCACGTGCGATGTGCCGTCGGATGACTGCGGCGCTTACAACGGCCGGTGGATGGGGAGCCCAAACCCGCAATTTGAGCGCGCCGCCTCGTATTTCCAAGGCCACTTTGAGGGCTTAGGCTACGACACCCACCTGATGCGAGTGGTGGACACGCTCAACCCAACACAACCCGAATCGCTGAACGTCATTGCGTGGAAGCGGGGACGGTCGCCTGATTGCGTCCAAGGCATGGGATCGCACATGGACATCGCCCTGCCCGGCGGACCGCCCGGTGGCGGTACAGCAGAAGGCGCCTACGATAACACCGCTGGGACCGTGTCGATGATGCTTTATGCGCAATTCCTGGTCGACATTGAGGTGGAGTGCGACACATTCCTCGCCTTGTGGTCGTCAGAAGAAGAAGGTTTGAGGGGGTCAAACGCCTTCGCCAACAACGATTGTGAGGCTTGTCTGCCGCAAGATAAAGAGTTGCGGTTCTACATCAACATGGACATGATGGGCATTTCATGGCCGGCTCACAAAGAAGACGGAACACCGTTCCCTTACCATGCGTGGACCGGTCCAGACGTCGACCCTGAAGTCCAAGATGTTGAGATCACCAGCATCGTGGACCACGTGCATCGCAACGTCCTCAGAGCCCCAATGAACTTACGAATCGACGGGACGTACGGTGCGGGATGCGACAACCATTGGGAAGACCATCAGGACCTCGTGATGGACGTTCACGAGGACAGTTTTGGTCGCTCCGACCACGTGACCTTCAGGAACAAAGGCGCTCAAACCATTTTCCACCTTGGTGCCTACGACGACGATTACTCCGCCTACCATTCCCCTCAAGACACGCTTGAAAACATGGTCGCTGTCGTCGGGGGGCAAGAGAACCTAGAACAGAGCCTTGAGTTTGTGATGTGGGCAGCCCTTCTCGAGTTCATTTACGCCGACCAAACGCCTGAAATCCGAAACGTTGGCGCCTGAGGTTCGGAACGAAACTTCTTGTGTTGAAGCGATGACTTGCCCGCGTGGAAACGGTTGTTGACAGCCCATTGGTAGGGGAGAAGACTTCGAAGTCTTCTTACCTCGTTCTGGCCTTGGCTCTTGGTGCAGCACTTGCTTTCAGCGAAATCATCTATCGCCTTCTGGCAGGCAAAAACCTGGCCGACGCTGTCTGGCCGCACGCCGTTCGTTCGTTGGATTGGACCATGGCGCTCAGAGCATCACCAACGATGGTCTCCGGCCTGTTTCTTGGGTTCGCTTTCGCTGGCTTCGTGCTTCGGTGGTTCATCAAAAACCGGCCAGAGAAGCACGTCCAGCTGATGGTTTCCTACGCCACGCTTGGCCTTTTGCTGGGTCTTATTACCATCCATTTCGTCATGGATGTTTTCTACCTCAGGGGCGCCTTTCTCCTCCTACCGACCCTCATGGGTTGGGCGCTGGTGTGCCTGTTGCTGGCGCTGGGAGGGCTGCCTCGTCTTCACACACCCGACATGAACCGTTTGTCTGCCACACGAATAACGCACGTGCTGGGCGTGTTTTTTGCAGCGTGGTTGGTGATGCCGGGCCTACCTGCCGTGGCGGGTTTTGCGCCGTCCCCGCCGGACACGCCTTGGATTGGTTACGGCTCCAGGCCAGCACCTTACACCTTGGAGCAATACCGTTTTCCTTACACGCTTCCGGATGAGGTGAAAAACGTCCAAGGCGACCTTGAGAACGATGTAGAGTTCAGCGTTTACATCTCGTTGCCAAACCTCTCGCCGTCGCTACCGATTACGGACATTCCGCTAGCGCTTCTGCTCCACGGTTTTGGTTATCCTGACGTTGAGGCCTACCAAGACTGGATCGCCCACCTCGGGGCCAAAGGCATGGCTGTAGCGTTCATCCAATACCCCTCAGACCTCCGCCCGGAAGGCCATGAAGACCATGACGCCACCTACTCGGAAGGCATGTCCGACTACCTGCAACACACCTACCGAGATATGGCCATACGCAGCGCTCTCGACCTTGTTGACGGGGTGCTCATCGGCCCCGAGAGAGCCGAACAAATCGATGAGCATCTTGGCGATGTCGTGGTTGACCCCGCTTCGCTTTGGACCGGGGGCCACAGCCTGGGAGCCGCTTACACCTTTGTTACGCTTGATGCAGCTTTGGCGCAGGGCTGGGGGTCCAAGGCCCTCGTTGTCGCTTTGGAAGCACCAGCGAGTCGCCCGATGCAGCCAACGCTTCAACCAAACCTCTCCGGCATGCCCGACGATACGCTCGTGCAAATTGCGATCTCGAAGGACGACATGAGCGTCGGCGTTTGTCCGGGAGCCTTTCACCAGAAGTTGTTCGATTCATTGCCTAAGGAACGAAACCAATTGTTGGAGATACAATCCGACCTCTACGGATTTCCACGACTTGTCGCCAGCCATTACCTCCAGACAGACCCTGCCCACGACACCTTGTCGGACTGGAGTTTCTACCGCCGAATCGACGCCCAGGCCGACTTCATCGTTGCTCACGGCCGAAACGACACCTTCACCGCAGGGTGGGCCTACCAATACATGACCGACGAAACCATGCTCACGGGCATGGGCAAGTGGTCGGACAACACGCCCGTTCTACCAATCATCTGGCACGACGACCCGTTGAAGCGACAACCTACGTTCCAAGACTGTGTCTGAGAACACATTTTCAAAAAGGCAAGGGAGGACTTCAGCGTATGGGAGAGGGGACCGTGTCCAGCGACGTCAAGTCGATGTGGAGGTGGATTGGCGGCTCTGCCTTCCTCGCCTCGATGTGTTGTTTCCCAAGCGTTGTTCTCGTGATGTTTGGTCTTGCAAGCGTCTCCAGCGCTGCTGCCCTTTCCGACGACCTCTATTGGGGCACAAACGGCATGGCATGGTTCCGTCCCGCCCTCGTCGCGTTGAGCACGGTCTTGGTGGCCATCGGTCTTGTTCTCTACTTCCGAAACGACGGTATATGCACCATGGACGAAGTTCGCAGGCAAAGGAAACGAATTTTCAACACCTCACTCGTGGTCTTTACCCTGTCCACTCTGACCTACATCGTGTTCAATTTCATCATCCTCACAGAACTGGGCGTGGCGCTCGACCTTCCCTGGGAGAGCAGCCGGCTGTGGAACTGATCAGCCGTTCCGCTGGGTCTTGCAACCGATGCCCCACGAAGGATTTGCTTCCATGGCCAGGCGGGTTTTTTCCAGCAATTCATCTTCGGCGTTGTGACTTGGCGTTGAGGGCTTGACAGCCAACGATAAGTGGTACCCTTTTTCTTTCCAATAAACCAATTCAATTTTTGAATTTTCAATTGAAATAATAGACTTCTCCAAACCAATTGGAATTGCAATTTCTCGAGGGTTGATGTGCATGCCTTTTCCGAGGCATTTTTGCACGGCCTCTTTCCCGGTCCAGGCTTGAAAGGCATGCTCAGGAGAGGCTCTGATTTCATCCAATTCAACGGATTTCGCCATCATATCGTAGGCGTTCTCCGCCAGGACACGCGAAAGGGGTTCGGCATCAAAACCCACATCGAGAGCCGTTTTAGACACGGCCAAGAAGGCATGGCCCCCGCTGTGGGCAATGGAGAAGTTCGGGAGTGGCGTTCGTTTCCATACGCCTTGGATGAAAACCAACGACGGGGCTCGGTATTCGTTGCGGACCACTTGGACCGAGGAAAGATCGCCAACACCGCTTGCCTTCAGAACCTCGCCCAAAAGCCAACGTCCCGTCATGTGTTCTCGGTATCGTTTTGGTGTGACAAAGGTGGCGACTTCATTCGGGTCAGCAAGCGGCACGTCATCGAGCGAAAATTCGGCAAGCGGCGCACCGTACACCTCGACATCCATGCCCTGGGGTGGCGTGAGCCTGAAGGCATCCGAGAAATCCATGCAAACGCCTCATCGGTTGAGCGTGAAACCTTGGCCGTCTTCCACCTGGCCCATCGCTTTCAGCCTGAGGCCTTTCAAGGCCAAGACGGGCCCGTCGTCCTCGCCAACCACGAGCACGTCGTGAACGGTGGTGCCGTCCTCAAACGACTCCATTTGCACCGTGCGCAATCGAAGCACTTCGTCAACGTCCGGCACACGCAGCATGGTGGACCACGCAATACCGATTGGCAGACTGGTGTAACCCATCACCTCCATGGCGACCAAGCCAGCGTTTTGGAAACCGGCTTCAATCAGCATCGGTAGCGCCTCCAACAGGACGGTTTCGCCGTGCTGCTCCGAAGTAAACTGGTCCGTGGTTGGGAGTTGATGGCGCATCAGGGCCCGACCGTCAACGCCGGGTTCTGAGGCCGTCCCAACACCCCGGAGCACCCCCCCGTGCGATTGGAACCTCGGGCCGTGGAAATAGCGTTCATAGATAAAGGAAGGCGGGTGAAGGAGTTCCCCTGGAGGAGGCGTACCCACGGTTGGTAAGGCGTCGATTTCAGCTTGAAGGAACGGGCGAAGGTCGTCCCGTTTGTCGACAAGACGAACAAGCGCTTCGTGATGTTCCCGTTCCCCGAACACCTCGCCTTTGGAATTTGACAGGTCCGAAACAAGGCGGCAGCGAACCCATGTCAGTCCATCTTCTCGCCGCTCCACCACTGCCGAAACCCGAACCGTCATGGGTCCTTTGAGCAACTTGACCGGTAAGCCAAACGTGACCTCTTCAAATCCAGCAAGGCACGTTGAAGGAAGCATGAGCAGGGAAGACTGCGCAAACATCTCCAGTGCCATGACACCGGGGTGGTAAGGAACGCCCTCGATGGCGTGGTCGACCAAGAACGGATGATCTTCGGTGGAGAGGGTTGTTTGCGTGAGGAGTTCTTGACCCTCCTTCAAGGCGAGAACTTTGTCAACAAACGGGAATCGAGACGGGTCTGCAATGGCGGCCGACATCGATGGCGGCAGTTTGAGCGGGGCTTCCCTGAACGAAGAGAACTTGTCCATGAGGCCCAACGAACCGCAGCCGAGCACGCGTCGTTTTCCTCCTTGAAGCGCCTCGGCCACGAAGAGCGCAACGCCGTCATCAACCGCCAGGGTTTCAATGCCCGCCGCAGCAAACACCGCCTCTATTGAGCCGCGAGTCGCCATGCCCACGTCTCGCCATCCCGTCCAGCCAATGGCGACAGCTCTGCAGGATTGTGAGGCCGTGAGTCGCGCCATCTCCGCATCAAGAACGGAATTGGCCGCCGCATAGTCCGTCTGCCCTCCGTTGCCGAAGCGGCCTGCTACGCTGGTGAAGCAGCACGCAAATTTGGGCACGGTGGCCCCGGATGCAACGACGGCAGAAAGCAACGCTCTCCAGCCGTCCACCTTGACGCGTACCACCTTGTCGAACACGTCGTACCCTTTGTCCGAAACGAGTTTGGAATCCTCCATACCGGCGCCGTGGACAACACCGGTGATCGGGCGGCCAAGCGATTTACCAAGCGCCTCAAGGGCGCTCATGTCCGTGACGTCCACAGCGTGGTAAGCGGCATGATTTCCTGAGGCTTCCACCGCTTCGATGGTCAGGTAAACGTCCCGACTTCGGGTGAATTTTTGCCAAGCCCTGTTCCACTCCACCATGGTGACTTTTCCGGTTTCGCTTTCCTCAACCATGCGTTCCCGTAGGGCGTTCTTTTCCTGCTCCAGCTGCTCAACGTCCCAATCCGTCCACGAGGCCGTAGCCTCAATGAGGGTTGAGCGCCCGAGGAGAATGAAATGGCTACCAGCGTTTGGGCAGGCGTTGGCAACGCCTATGATGGAGGCGGCGGTGACACCGGAACCGCCTCCCGAAACCAGCCAGGTATCATTCGAGGTGAGAGGCGTTACCTCCTCCACAAGGTCCTCCGCAAAGGCGACCATGGCCCACCTTCTGCCGTCCCTATCAAGGCCAATCTCAACCTCACCATCCAGTCCAAACAGGTCCGATTCGATGAGCAAAGCGGCCTCCAGTTCGTCAAGAACGAAATCCGGATGAAGATCAAAGGCTCGGCAGCGCAAATCGGGGCGTTCGAAGGCGTAGGATTTCGTCACGCCACTCGCAGCGCACTGAACAGCGTTGAACCGGCTCCCAATGTTGCCGTGGCGGCCGTCAAGGGAGGTTACGGACGCAACGAAACCCGGCTTGTTGCGGTCAATTTTCTCGCCCAATTCCTTCAGCAAACCAAACCAACCGTGGGCTGCCATGGCGATCTGCGAGGATGGATAAGCGTCCTCAAACCACGTTTCTGAAGCGAGTTTTAGCGGCGCCATGTGGACCATGCCCGCCAGCGGAGTGGCACCAAGCTGTTCTGCAATCCAAGCGAGATGTTCGGGCTGCTCTGGGTCGGCGCGGAACACCGTTCGACCGTTTTCGTTTTGACGGGACGCATCTCGAATCCGACTTTCAAATCCAATACGAACGGCTTCCAAACCACGCGCTTCCATGCGCTTGCAGAAGGCCTCCGCTACACCCCATCCGTCGTCGGAAACAACAACGGTGCCCGATACTTCAAGCGAAGAGGGCACGCCAGGACAATCCTCGATTTCAACCTGCCAACGGCGCGTGCCTTGCGGCTGCAAACCCGCTTCTTGTGCTTGCGAAGGAGAGTGGGAGGGCGTGGATGGTGGCACAGTAGGGGCGGCTTGAGTGCCATCGCCACCTTTCATCTTGAGGATGTAAGCCGTGAAATGATTGAGGGTAGGATGGTCTGCGAGAACAAAGTCTTCGTCGACGGGCAGACCGAAACGGTCGCGTATTTCAGCCATGATTTCGGCTTGCTTCACCGTATCGATACCCAGCTCGCCTTCGAGGTCTTGGTCCATTTCAATGAAATCCTCGGGATAACCTGTATGGTCCACGACGACAGAGACGAGCACACCTTCGATGTCCGGGTGGCTACCGGGTGTCGAGGCCTGCACGGCAGGGGGTGGATTGGTGACGGCGGGCGACGGTGGAGGGAGGGAAGGGGCTGGTGGGGTTGCAGGAACTGCTGGAGCAGATGAGCCGCCCTTCATGCGTTGAATATAGCCGATCATGTGGTTGAGCGTGGGGTGATCTGCGAGAACAAAGTCTTCGTCCACGGGCAACCCAAAGGTGTCGCGGATTTCGGCCATGATTTCGGCTTGTTTGACCGTGTCAATCCCGAGTTCGCCCTCCAAGTCCTGGTCCAGTTCAATGAAGTCGGCAGGATAGCCCGTATGAGCCACCACAACGGCCACCACGGTTTCGGTCATGCCTGTGTCTTGAACAACCTGAGGCGATTCATGTGGCGTCTCGGCCGGCTCTTCGGAGGCGGGCGACGTTGATGGCGAGGGAAGCGAGGGGGCGCTTGGTGCGACGGCTGGCGTGGTGTGACCATCGCCTGTCATCCGCTGAATGTAGCCGATCATGTGGTTCAGGGTCGGGTAGTCAGCGAGAACGAAATCCTCGTCCACGGGAAGGGCGAAGCGTTCGCGAATTTCGGCCATGATTTCGGCTTGCTTGACCGTGTCAATGCCGAGTTCGCCCTCGAGGTCCTGGTCGAGTTCAATGAAATCGGCCGGGTACCCCGTATGGCTGACAACCACTTCAATCACCGTCGAGGTCATGGCCTCATCACTCACCACGGAAGGCTGCGACGGTGGTGGAACGGGTGCCTTCTCGGTAGGCGCCTCTGGTTCGACAGGCGCTTCAATTGGTTCTGGAGTTGGCTCGATCACGGAAGGTTTTCCTTCCCATGCTGCCGTAGCATACCATGGTTCACCCTGCACACCACCGTGCAGGTTGTCATCCCCGTTGACATAGGCCACGAGTTTGTTTTGCAAAATTCTCATCACAACGTCTTCCGTACCGGCAAGATCTCGTGCCCACGCGAGGAGTTTGGCACCGTCAATGCGCTCACCCTGAACAGGCCAACGGCGCATCAGGGACAACGCAATTTGTGAACCGAAGCCTGCGGCAAACCGCAAGCCAAACTCAAGTTCAGGGTAATCCCCGCCGGTTGACAGGTTCAAATCACCAAGTTCTGGGTCCTTTTCTTGGTGGTTGGCAATGGGTGGAATTCTTCGGGTCAACAGCCCGTAAAACATGCTGGCGTCTTCGATACCAACGGCCATCGGATGACCGGTGAAACCCTTCGTGTTGGCGATGACCAATTTGTTGGTTGAGGCTCCGAACGTGTCGCGCAGCGCCTTGACCTCGGATTGAGCCGATCCGCCTCGGGCTGGCGTGTACGTTTCGTGGGAGAAAAACACGGTGTTTGGCGCCATTTCGTGGCGGTCAAGACCCCACCGACGTTCCATGTCGGTGATGAAATCGTTCACCACTTGGCCAACGTGCTCAACATCGAGCCGCGTGCCGTGATAGGCCGAGTTGGCCGTGGTTGAACCGAGGACTTCAGCGATGGGTTGTACGCCGCGACGTTGGGCTTCGGAGTTTCGCTCCACCACGAAAGCGGCGGCGCCCATGCCCAGAATCAAACCGTTCCTTCGCCTGTCAAACGGCAGAGCCGTTTCTTCCACAACGTTGTTGGTCGCTGCGGCCCCCGAGGCGGCGAAACCACCCGCAATCCATTCCCACAAATCATCGCCAGTGACGTCATCTCCACTGATGATGACGACCCTGTCCACGCGTCCGGCGTCCAACCAGTCCTCCGCCACACCAAAGGCGGCTGTTGCCGAAGCACAAGCGAGGTTGATCGTGGTGTTTGGCCCACGGATGCCGGTGTATTGGGCAAATTGCGAGTGGCCCATGTTGAGCGTTTGGAAGAGGTAGCGCCTGTCAAAGCGTCCCTCACCGTCGTCGCCGTTGGTTTTCGCGTGCTTAATGCCCATCTGGAGACCGGGGAAACACGATGAAAACACAATGCCAGTGCGTTCTCGTTGCACCTGAGGCACCTGCCAGTTGCGAATGAGGCGGAGGCCACCCTTCCCGATTTGCTCAACGGGCGTAAGGGGAATGCCGGCGTCTCGAAGAGCGAGCAACCCTGCAGCGACAGCGAGTTGGGTGCTGATGTCCCAAGCAAGAATGGCCTTTGGGTCAATGCCGAATTCGTCGGCGAGGTCGAACGCGCCCTTCAGGCCAGCGAGTTGAGGTATGTCACCAAACACCTTGGCCTGGTCCATGTTGACCGAGCCGTCCCTTCCTTTGATGAGACGAACGATGTTCTTGTCGAGCAAGCGTTGCTTGTATTCGTCGGAGACTTCGCTGATGCAGGTTTCCCCTCGCACCAATTTCTCGAAAGCGTCTTCAGAAAACACCCGGTCCATGCCGGGCAAACCGAGAGAAATACCGGTCACGACGTACGGGTCCACGTCCCTCTTTGAAGCAGATTGAAGCGCCGAAACCGTCCGAACGGGCGCCGCCATCATCGCCGCTGGGGACGAGACGGTGGCCGTTGGTGTCCACGATGAGGGCGGTGTTTTCACCCAGCGCTCGAGGTCACCAGCGGTTGTTGCTGAAAAGCCATCAAATTCTGGGTCTGTAGCGGCCTCAGAGGCGATGGTGGCGGCGACACTGTGCACCTGCTGGGCCGATAGGCCCAGACCCGCCGTCAGCGAAACATTGCCATGACAGAACGAAGCAGGGTAGCCGCTGTGTCTGGCGATTCTGTCGCCAACGTAGGCTCGGATGGCGCGTTCTGAGCTGTAGTCGCTTTCGCTCGGTCCCGTTTGACCGGTAGGCGGCGGAGCGGGTGAAGAGACGGAGCCGGGCAAGGGGCGAGCCCTGATTCGCAAGGATTCGAGTTCTGCGGAGGTGGTTGATGGCACCGCACCACGAGGCTTTCTGGCCTCGATTGGACCCGCTTTGAACCCTGCCTGAAGGGCCCCTGAATCCAATGCCGGCCACGAAGGTGGACGACCCGCCAGCGCCAGCGCTCCGATGGCGGTCATGAAGCTGGCAATCCCCCCTTGTTTCGGGTGATTGGTCATGATGGGAACGTGAGGCTTGCCTTCCAAAATTTGCATCGCAAACATCGTCAAGGCTCG
>Ga0160422_10000987_pt1 | contig 17591 bp, 16 predicted proteins | sample Fk160mmetaG_FD_108192 | JGI IMG/M metagenome (GOLD analysis project Ga0160422, IMG submission 108192) | Marine microbial communities from the Central Pacific Ocean - Fk160115 60m metaG | ecosystem: Environmental > Aquatic > Marine > Oceanic > Photic zone | place: The Central Pacific Ocean... | reverse complement strand
TCTTCGCAAAAAGAAAAGCCTAATGAGACACAAGAGTACAACGACTATTTCAGCTGCGGTTACTATCATTATTGTATTGTTCAGGTCTTCCGTTAGGAAATAATTCAAAACTCTACCCAATATTAAGCTAGAGAAAATTACGACATAGATTATGTAAGTTTGCCTAGCTAACGATTTAAAAAAGATTGCAAAAAATGCCATTAAACCTAGAACAGTAAACATTGCATAATTTGCTCGTATCTCAGAATAAGAAAACTCTGTTTTCAACTCATAGCCTACTAAGTCTGCTATCGCGGTTGGGCTATACAATCCATAGATTCCAAAACCTAAGTGCTCTATTGCTAGCAAAGCTAGGATAAACTTGTCGAATTTACTCATTTCCTGTTTTTTTTACATTTGACGCTACAAAACTTAATATCATCCCAATTTCTCTCCCATTTTTTTCTCCAAGAAAAAGGTCTATTACAAGTTAAGCAGACTTTTTCAGCTAAATGAACTTTTTTATGTGCCATCATTTAATACTTCTATTACCTTTTTGAAACTAAATCCTCTTAATATCACTTCCTCAGGCGATAATCCTTTATTTAGAAGTTCCTTAATTCTTTCTATTACGGGCAAATCAACTCTCTCTTTGTGAGGTTTAGATTCGTTTAAATAATGGAAACTCTTATTTTCATATTGAGAATGTTTTATTTCTTGAATAATCTTACTCCAGGAGACAACAACCTCCTCTTTTGTTTTTGCCTGACGCCAAATCTTTATCCAAAAAAGGATTGTTGATGCCTTTTGTATCTCCAAATCAACCTTATCATCATTCGTCAAAGAAGAAATTTCCTGTAAGGAATGATTGAAACCTTTTTTCTCTAGAATAGAAATAGCTTGAGATTCCCATATGTTAATAAGATTTCTGGGACTATTTTTAAATTCCATTGTAGACAATGTTTAGCGAAAAGTTACTACTAGTTCAATTTTATCATTAGATCTCTTGCAATAAATCTCTTAATCAAAAAAATCACATATTTTGTTTGTTTTACTCTATAATACCGGCCTGCATTTTCGATGTGCAATTGCTACGTTCTAATAAATTTCTGCTTTGCTAAGAATTACTAAAATAGAGGGCACTCTTTTTTAGGCTATGTTTTTAGACGCCCAGACTCAACTAAGGAGTAAATATGAAAAAGTTATTAGTTATGCTTTTTGTCTTATCATCAAATCTTACATTCGCCAGTTACCACGGTGGTGGTGAATCTGATTCAAGCGGCGGTGGCGGCGGCGGATACGGCAGCGGAAGCTCTGCTGCAGGAGCCCTTGTTGGCGTTGGTTTGATTGCTTACTTCATCATGAACAGAAGTGATGATGAGGAAGCTGAAGAATTTGCTGATCAAAATAAAATTAAAAAATTCCAGATCGACTTTACAAAAGAAGATAACCATTTTAATTCATTTTCTGAGAATGACTTTTATCAAAACGATTTCCAAGTAAATTTCAAATACTACTTAAATTAAATCAAAGGCCCTTCGGGGCCTTTACTTTGTCAAGTAAAAAATTGTCTACTTTCATAATACTTGGAAATCAACTTTTTCATCCGAAGTATTTAAAAGAACATAAATGTACTGATGTTTTCATGGCTGAAGACTATGGATTATGCACATTTGTAAAACATCACAAACTTAAGCTCTATTTTTTTCTCACTTCAATGCGTGAGTACAGAGATGAACTTGAAAAAAATGGTATAAAAGTTCATTACTACGATCTAAATTCAAGAAAGACTAATGAAACTTATATTCAATGTTTGGAAGAGTTTATTAAGAAGAAAGGCTTGAATGAAATAAATATATTTGAAATCGAAGACAAACCTGTAGAAAAAGAAATAAATGCCATAGCAAATGACGGCATATCAATCAAAGAACATAAAAGTCCGATGTTCTTGTTTCCTAGAGAGACTTTTGAACAATTTCATGAAGGAAAAAAGATATTTAGAATGGCGCCCTTTTATAAATTTGCCAGAAAGGAACTAAATATACTTATTGAAAATGGCAATCAGCCTTTAGGGGGAAAATGGTCATTTGATGAAGAGAACAGAAAAAAGATACCCAAAGGTTTAGAACTGCCAAAAATGTCTTCTTTTAGTCAATCCAGTCATCATCAAGCGGTGGTTGAATTGATAGAAAAGAACTTTAAAGACCATCCGGGTGTAATCGAAAAAATTTGGTTTCCAACTAAGAGAGTGGAAGCAAATAAAGCTTTATCTTCTTTCTTGAAGGAAAGAATTGAGTGTTTCGGTATTTACGAGGATGCAATGCTTGAAAGGGAAAATTTCTTATTTCACAGCACATTAAGCCCCCTTCTAAATATCGGCTTGATCACGCCTAGAGAAATTATAGATAATTCATTAAAAATTTTTGAAGAAAATGATGTCCCTTTAAATTCAGTCGAAGGTTTCATAAGACAGATAATAGGATGGCGCGAATTCATAAGAGGTATTTATCAGCTGAAGGGAGATTTTCAAAAAAAAGTAAATTTCTGGGGCCACAAAAACAAACTAACAGATAGCTGGTATGAAGGCACTACAGGAATCCTCCCTCTCGATGATTGCATAAAGACAACTTTAAAAGATGGTTATCATCATCATATCCCAAGATTGATGGTGATAAGTAATATCATGAATATGTGTGAAATTGATCCGGATGAAATTTACAAGTGGTTCATGGAAATGTACATAGACTCCTCAGACTGGGTGATGATTCCAAATGTCTACGGTATGGCAACTTATTCAGATGGAGGCTTGATGTCTACCAAGCCCTATACTTGTGGTTCGAACTACTTCGTAAAAATGTCCAATTATAAAAAAGGCGAATGGTGCAACGTAGTTGATGGGTTATATTGGCGTTTTACAGATAAACATAGAACTTTTTATGAACAAAATGCGCGTATGGGCTTTATGACTCGTACTTTAGATAAAATGGATCCCAACAGAAAAAAAAAGATCTTTAAAGAAGCTAACAATTTTATAAAAAATAATACCTATTAATAGAGAAACAAAAATGAAAAAATTACTAATAATTTTTTTGATAATATCAAGTACTCACAGCAACACGGAGGATGGTATGACTGTGGGAGATCTAACAGTTGAGCAACTTACCGAAATAGTTAGGACAATACTGCAAGAGAGCTTACAAAAATGTCTCGTCACTGGATCTATGAAAGGCAGAGCAAAAGTGAATCTAGCTGTTGTCGGATCAGTTGAAGCAAAAATGGAATGTAATTTCGAAATAGACGCAGAAGAAATAGAGGAATAATCTCATCTAATTCTTGAAACTAAAACCCAAAGGTACCTCAAAGACAGAAAACTTGTAAGCGCGCCTATTACATATGTAAATGCAGCTGCTCTCAAAACATCCCTACACTGTGCATGATAAGCTTCGGGTATCTTTTCTTCGAGTATGGGCATTGCCCTTTTAAAACTCGCATCCAGTTCTACATCCAACGTCATGAAATGTACAAATACGTTTAACAAAATCGATATTAAGGCAATACCAACAAAAATCTTTATAAGTCCTAAAAAACCTGTAGCCAAAACAATTGGAAGTCCGCTGTAAAGAATAAGTCCACCAACTTTTGAGATCCATTGAGTTTTTTCAACTATTTCGGTTCTTCTCATCAAAGGGCCATAGCTTTCTTTATGCTGTATGGCGTGACTTATCTCATGACATACTATTGCCAAAGAAGTTAAACTCTTCTTTTCTAATCTGCCCTCTAAAATCCTTACAGTTTTATCTGTTAAATCGTAATGGTCTCCTAGATTTGTTTCCTCAATTTTTACTTCTTCAAGTTCATTTTCTTGTAATAATATTTTTCCAAATTCTCTTGCATTAAAGGGCATCTCCAACATCTCCTTATCGTTTCTGTTCAATGATAAGGAGAGCCAAGCCTTAGGTAGTAAAAAGAAAAAAAGAAAAAATATTATCGCAAAAGCCATAGGTCTATTTTAAATTGATTTAGAACTTTATTTCACTGAAGAGATAAAAATATGCCCATTTATAGTAAAATACCCAAATTTTAAATATAAGATCACCTTATGAGCATTGAACAAGAACAGGAATTTGATTACAGAAATATATCTAATGCTGAAATCAAGGCTAAGTGGGGTCTCCCCGATGACATAGATCCTAATGAGGTTGAGATTGAAAAAATAAATCCAGCGAATAATGACTGGTTTGGAAAAAACCTTGATCCGATTGTGTTCAAAAGATTAAGAGAGGAAAGTCCGGTTCACTATACTGAGGACAGCCAGGTTGGTCCTTATTGGTCCATTGCTAAGTATGAAGACGTCAAAGCCATCGATATGGATCACAAAAGGTTTTCTTCGGATATTATGAATGGAGGCATTAGGTTAGGTGGACAGCCAATGTCAGAACCACCAGATGCAATCTTTCATCTACCTATGTTTATCATGCAGGATCAACCCAAACACACTGGACAAAGAAAAACAGTTGCTCCGATGTTCACTCCTGCTCACTTAGCAAATTTCGATGACCTTATTCGTGGCAGAACAAGAAAAGTGCTTGACGATTTGCCACATGACGAAACCTTTAATTGGGTCGACAAAGTTTCAATTGAGCTCACAAGCAGAATGTTAGCAACACTATTTGATGTACCTCAAGAAGATAGACTTAAACTGATACACTGGTCCGACACGGTTGAGAGAATTTCTGATCCGGCTTTTTTTGATACTCCTGAAGAAGGTTTTCAAGAATTATGGAAATGTTTTGAATATTTCAATGGAATATGGGAACAACGAAAAGCTGATGGTGGCGAAGGAAATGACCTTATCTCTATGTTGGCTAGAGGTGAGGATACTAAAAATATGACTCCCAACGAGTTTCTTGGAAATATAATTTTGTTGATAGTTGCTGGAAATGATACAACTAGAAATTCCATGAGCGCTGGGATAAAGGCTTTCAATAAATATCCTGAGGAGCTCGAGAAAGTTAAATCTAATAAAGAACTTATTGGAAATATGGTTTCTGAAATTATTAGATGGCAAAGTCCTGTAGGACATATGGCAAGAACAGCTATGGAAGATGTGGAAATAGGCGGGAAACTTATCAAGAAATGGGACAAGGTTGCCATTTGGTATACCTCTGCAAACAGAGATCATGATAAATTCCAAAATCCTGATCGTCTCAACATAGAAAGGGAAGATGCAAGGCAGCATATATCCTTTGGTTTTGGAATTCACAGGTGTTTAGGAAATAGACTTGCAGATTTACAATTAAAGATTCTCTGGGAGGAAATCCTAGAACGTTTTTCTTTTATAGAGGTTGATGGAGACACTCAATATCTTAACTCAAGCTTCATAAGAGGTATCACTGAATTACCTGTAAGAGTGCACCCAAAATAACCCATAATCCAGAAAGATTTAACTTTGATAAGGATCTTTCAAAAAAATTATAGTCTTTACTCTTTCTGAGAAATTTATTTGTGCTAAAAAAAAGGCAGGATAAACCTGCCTTTTTTATTAATACCTAGGATCGACTCCATTTGAGTAAGCTTTGTAAGAGAGAAAACCAGAAGTAAAGCAATACAAATATCATATAAACAAGGAAAGGGTACAAAATACCTCCGAGCAAAAGACCTACCCCCCAAACAAAGTAACCAACCTCAGCAATACTTACAATAAGGCAAAAACCGCCGACGATTATTAAGATTCTGGATACAATCTTTTGGAAGTAAAGCAAAGCTTTCAATTGAAATGCAAAAAGCGCTACAAAATCTTCGCCACCCGAACTGGCTTTATCTTCCTCTATGTTTAATAAAGTTGGATTAAATAATGTGGAAGAAAATAAAAGTAAAAAGAAACCATAAAATAACATACCGCCTACGAAATAGTTGGTCATCGGTCCAAATGACCCCTGAGCCAATGCATATATGGCTGCTAAGAAAGTTGCTATGGCTGTGACAAAAGTCAAGAAGCCAGAAAATCTAAAATAGGCTTGGTTACTAACTGTTGTCCTATTTGCATTGATTAAATCTTGGCAAGCTCCGTGGAAGGTTTCAGCCCAAAAAGAGAGTATGAGAATAATTATCGGAGACAACAAGACAACGTAAATGAGCCACGGAAACATCATTTTGACCTGGCCATTGAATGAAAGTCCGGAAATTAATACCAAAACTACACCAATTAAAAGTGCGGCTGAATGAATTTGTTCAAGTAATCTAGTAAAAGACTGTATAAAATTAACACCCACCAAATTCTCTATATAAGCAACCAAAGATTCAATAAGATTGAATACTTTTGCTAATGCATCGTCAAAAAAAATCATAAAACTCTCCAGAAATATTTACTTAAAATTAAGCTATTACATTCTTTACATTACATATTCATTAGCGTAATGTCTAATAGTATTTTGATCAAAGAATGAACTTGACACAAAACCAAGCAATAACAGGCATAGCACTTGGGCTAATCATAATTCTTGTATCTATGTTTGGTCCAAAATTTGATAATGCACAGATGCTAAGCTCGGCTGTAAAGCTTGAGTGTGAACAACCTGTTGGAGAAACTAGAAGAACCATTGACACAATGGGTTCTGGTTTTTTTGTCAATAAATCTACCATTGTGACTAATCAACATGTTTCTCCTATGGGCTCTTCTTGCCTTGCAGTGATTGTTACTAAAGGAGTTCCTTATGTTTTAGACACAAGAATATTAAGATCTGTAGAAGGTATAGATATAGCAATACTAGAACTAGAGAATGAAATTAACATTGTGCCTGCTAGTTTATTTATCGGAACTGTCGAACCAGGTAACGAGGTCTTAACTGTTGGTTTTCCTTCTAACGCAGCTGGTGAATTAAGTGTTGAAAATTTTTTAGAATCTGACAATGAAAAAGATTTGGAAGCATATTTAAAACCACAAATGTTTAAAGGAGTTATTAGTTCCTCGTATGATATCGGTGGCGTCTCTTATATTCAAACCGATGCAGCAATAAACAAAGGCATATCTGGTGGTCCTCTCTTTAAATCGAATGGCCAAGTGATTGGTATAAATACTTTTGTTGATAATACTGCAACAGAAACAGGTTATTCAGTTAACATACAGGAACTTATTCCAATATTAGAAGATTTAAGGATAGTTTATCAAACTGAATCAAACTTTGATTCCACTATCAGGAATATCAATGGGTTTGGTTTTCTTGTTTTTGGTGTACTAGTATTTTCAGTTTCTTTAATACTTCTAACTCAAGCAGAGCCCAGTCCTCAACCAATAGCAAGAAATAAAACGGTAAATAAGTCTCATACAGCGAAAATTCATTTTGAAGATCATAGAGTTTCTCCGCAGATTATTTCTATTACTAACAAACCCTTGGTAATAGGGAGAGATCCTAAGCTCAAAATAGCCTTTCCTGTAGAATGGACGTTCATAAGTAAAGTTCACTGTCAGATTTCCTATGACTTAAATGGAAATTTTTTCACTGTTCAAGACCTAAATTCTAAAAATGGTACTTTTGTGGATGGTGAAAAATTAAATAAGGGTTCTAGAAAAAAAGTAAAAAGAGGTTCTACAGTAAGTTTATCTAAATCAGAATGTTCTTTTAAACTAAATTAAAATTATAAAAGGAGAGAAGTATGGCGGTTATAAAATGTGAGAGTTGTAATAAATACTATAATGATAGCGTATTTGATTCGTGTCCCTACCCACCGACTGATGGGAGCAGTGAGTCTGAAACTTTTGATTTTGAAGAGACAACGAATATTGAGGATACTACTCTAGTCACGCAGGAGACAAGCGATCTAGGTAAGTTAGCTTCTATGGATGATGAATCTACATCAGGAATAGAAATAGATCTTGATGACGATCCAGATGATCAAGTTACAGTAGCTATGGTAAAGAAAGATTCTGGATTAGATCCAGTTTGTGGTTGGTTTGTTTGTGTTGAAGGCGAAGATAAAGGCAGAGATTACAGAATCAAAACTGAGAGGAACTTCATAGGCAGAGGGACTAATATGGATATCATGATTAGTGGAGATGACTCGATATCAAGGGAAAATCATGCATCGATAACTTTTAATCCAAGAAACATAAAATTTACAATTGCTACAGGAGAAGGTAGAGGTTTGATATACCTTAACGGAGATGTAATCGAGACATCGAGCGAAGTAAAAGCATATGATGAGTTAGAAATAGGAAATACAAAACTTGTTTTCATTCCTTTCATTACCAAGAAATTTTCTTGGGAAAAAGAACAAGAACAAGAGCAAGAGCAAGAGCAAGATAGTACTGAAGATTCCGATTAAGTTTTCTGCTAATAAACTCAATTGTGTTTTATTTAAGGACACCACTATCTCTGATAATCATGATTATCTTGGTTGGTTGTGCGACTACTCCGCCCTACTCACCTTTCAGAGAGATTTCTCTTGAAACTCCAAATTGTCCAATTGCTGAGTGCAGACTAAAGTATGAAGGTGAAACAAAAGTTTGGAGAAAAAAGACTCCTGAAAGTTTTTCAATAGATAATGTCAACAAAAATCTTTTTGTGGCCTGTTTTGCGAAAACCGAAGAAAACGAAATGGTTCAAAGTATTATAGTAAAGCCAGGCGATAATGATATAAATCATCCTATTGATTGCTCCATTCTCAATGTTACGCAAACCGCCTTCATCGAACAAGATGTATCGTTAGAGTATGAAAATCTTGATCCAATGCAGGAAAATCTTTTATCTTCGGAAGACAACAATCTGAAATCTAAAAACTCTAACAAAGAAATAGTTGATTCGAAATTAACCTTTGACTCTCAAGTAACGGATGATCAAACAGAATTTTCTTTAAATGAAAGCATACTCCAAGAAATTGAATTAGAGTACGAAGAGGAAGATAATACAGAGATTATCGAGGAAGAGTCTCAAGAGGATAAAATCTTTAAAGAGAATATTGCGCAAAAACTATTAGACCAAATAGAGTCTCTATATAAACAAGGTTTGATTACTAAAGAAGCATACGAAATAGAAAAAGAAATTATAAAGAATATGAATAACTAAATTTATATTCTTATGCCGTCTGGGCAATCTGGACCATAAAACTTACACTTTTCTTCAGGGTCTTCCGTAGTCAAATCACCTTCAACAATTTCGTACTCAGGTTCTTTAGCGGAATCCTTTTCCACTGTCTCGGGGCTTTCAATCTGGGTTTCTTCTAGGATTTCATTTTGCTCAACACTATCGTCTTGAGTCATTATTTCAGTATCTTCGGTAGGTAATAAAGTTGAGTCAATGAGTGGAGAATCTTCACTATTGTCTATATCTATTTTTAAACTTCTCTCAGAATCTTCTTCGCTTATATCTAATTCATTGACCTGAGACTTTTCATCAATGAGAGTGATGTCACTATTTGTTTCCTCTTCAAAGGAAGTATCTTTATCTTGAGTCTCAATTTGGACAAAAGAATTTTCAACTTCTTGAACTTCCTCCTTTAATACATCAATTTTATTTTCTTGAATTGAAGTTTTATCTAAATTATCAATTGATGAAGTTTTATCATTTAATTCTTCTACTTTATCTACAGGATCGCCAATCGATAATGATGGCTGAGAATTCATTTCATCTTGTTTATTGCCCAAAAGCATGTAACCAACTATGGCTGCGATGGCAACAAATACAAAAAGAAGAGTATTATTGCTTTGAGTATTTTTAGCGATTTTGCCACTGCCACCCTTTTGTAATATTGCTGCAGTTAAATTATCCTGACTTTTTATATTGAGCTTAAGTTTTTCTTCAACTAAATTTTTGCAACTTTGGGTTGGATCAGCCCCTATAATTGAAACAAAATCGTTATTTTTGAAACGTGAATAAAGTCCATCAGAACATAAGAGGACTTTATCGTTGGGAAATATTTTAAGTGGACTTGTATTTCTTGCTATATATTCAATTTCTTCAGACCCAATATAACTGGTAAGGGATGCCTTTTGGGGATGACTCTCGGCATCTTCCTTTTCAATTTTTCCTTGCGCATATAGCTCCTCCAATCTCGTTTCGTAACTATGGTCAGTGGTAAGGAGACTTATCTGATCTTGTTGTAGTAAATATATTCTGCTGTCGCCTACCGAAATCCAAAAAAGCTCATTATCTTTGATAACTGCAGCAACCAGTGTTGTACCTATTTTACCGTCCTTTCCTTGACTCTCAGAATATTCAAAAACCCTCGCATTGGAGTAATGTAAAGCCCTCAATAGAGCCACTGAAACTGACTCTTCTGGTTTTTTGTGACTATAAGATTCGATAAATTTCTTTATAGCCATCTCACTTGCGTCCTTGCCTTGAGCTAAGCCACCCATACCATCGGCAACAATGGCTAATTTCCCTGCATGTTTTTCAAATTCAGCGTCTTTTGAATCATAAAACCCAAATGAATCTTGTTGCTCTTTCCTTTTACCTTGATTCTGATGCGCTCCAAATCTAATCATTAATCTTCCTCTCCAAAAATTAACCTGTACTCAGCTCTGCCTAAACCTACTATGTCTCTAGATTGAAGTATAAATCTATCCGTTATTCGAACACCATTCACGAAAGTTCCGTTACGGGAATTCAAATCAGTTATTGATACAGAATTTTCTTTGAGTTCGAGCAGGCAATGGTTTCCTGAAATTTCTGGTTGATCCGGTATTGACAAATCGCACTTGGAAGACCTTCCAATTGTTAATCTCTTATCAATACTAACATTATAAATTTCATTTAAATTTGTAGATAAAGATGAAATACGAATCGACAAAGGTTCATTCTCACTTACGTCATGCACAGTTTCTTGAAATCTATCTTCATCAGATTCTGAAAATTCTTTATTTGTTATCTTTTGTCGAAGCAGTGTTACTACAATAATAATGATTACAAGTGTTATAGCGATACTTAAGAATAAATAGTTTATTCTCCATGTCTCTTTTCTTTCTCCTTTAGAAAATTGGGCTTCTTCTTCAAAGGGGGTTAATTTAATTTTAGATGTTGAGCTGAGATTAATATTAGTACCAGAGTAGGATACTTTGAAATTAATCACAGAATTGTTGTAAACACATTCATTACAAGTCGAGATAAGCATGTGTGCTTCGTCAATATACTTTCTTGCAGATTTATAGGCCATTTCAATAGAAATTTTATTGGCATCAAAAAAAGAACCATTTGAAACAGAAGAAATTTCTTTTAATTCCTCAGCACCAACTCTTACTTCATTGTTGAGGTCTTCAGTGAAGTTTATTGAATAAAAAGGTATTGGATTGTCGTCAAAAAGACTAAGAACATCGTCTTTAGTAGTTTCATCGTTTGATTCATTGACTCCATCTGTCAAACATATGATGGCTCTTCTAGCAGGAAATCTTTTATCTGCAACAGAAGCAAGAGAGTAAGCAGTTTTTATTCCTTCATATAGCTTAGTTCGCATATCTGTTCTAAGAATGCCATCTTCAACCAAACCAAGTAGCCTGTTTCTGTCGTAACTTAACTCACTTAATGTAGTCACATCCTCACCAAATGCAATAATAGCTGCAGCATCTCCAGGATTTAGGGATTTAATCCAAGACTTAATGGAGTTCTTTATGGTTTGGAAATTTTCTTTAGTGACGGATTTTGATACGTCAACCATAAATACATAAGAAGTTCCATACTGGGCAGAGCTAAAGGGCTTTAGTGAATTAATGGTACCTTCATTAAGTCCATAATTTACTTTGAAGTCCTCAGCCCTAAGGCCTTCTACGAGGCGATTATTTTTGTCATAAACACTAATGAAGGTAGTAAGTTCTTTTCCTTCAAGCGCGGTTTGATGGATAACTAATTTTTCTTCTGAAAATAAATATGCAAAAGATGAAATATTAAATAATAGAGAGCAAATAACAAACTTATAAAAACTATACATATTATTCGATACCTATGATTTGCTTGCAGTGGAAAAAATTATTCTTGCTTGCTAGGTTAATACTCTCATTTCTTTGTTTTGAATTATTTTCTGTATGATAGATCTTGGCCAAATTACAACACCCCAAACCATCATTCAGATCACATGCTTTTGTATACGCTGCTTTTATTTGCGCCATAGGTTTCTGACCACGCCTTTGGCCAACTCCCTTTGAAAGTAAATCGCCAATCGTTAGATGAGTTAATGAGTTTACAGATCCTGCTTCAGATGCCCTGGTACAATAATCTAAAGCGGAGTTATCGTCCTTAGTAACTACTTTTCCTCGATAAACCTTTATACAAAGTTGTTCTAGCGCATTAACATTTTTAAATTGTACCGATTGCTCCAAAAAGCTTATTCCATTTCTACTGTCATTCTTATTGACTTTCAGGCTAGCCTTTCCTAATTCCAAATAAAGTTCTCCCTTAACATCAGGTAGCAAACTATCTATATTTTTTTTATCAGTATATTTTTTTAGCTCAGAAATGTATTCAGTAATAGGTTTTTTTGAGGAAGAGTTTTTATAACTTACTATTGATGCCATGACTTCACAGTTTAAATCTTTACAAGAGGAAAAATTTTTTAAAGAAGTTTTTAAATCAAGTTTTGTTCCTACTCCCTTTAAATGAGCCCAACCGGTGAGAAAATAACCATCGCTAATATTTTCATTGCTTAAGTTTCTAGATAGGTTAAAAAAACTACTAGGGTTTCTATCAGCCGCTTCAATTGCCAAAAAGATTCCAGCCTGTTTGTCGCCATTTTCATAAGCTTTTCTCAGCAGTTGAATGCTACTGCCGCTCATGTCTCTGCTTTCGAGTGATGCTAGTCTTACCATGGCACTGGTATTTCCTTGATCGGCTGCCAATTGCCAGTACTCTTTTCCTCTGCTCAAATCTCCACTTTTTAGAGCTAAATCACCCATTAAATATGTAGCTTCAATAACACCAGCATTACTTGCAGATTCAGCTAATCTTAAAGATTTTGAAAGATTATTATTCTGGTTCAGCAAAATCTTTGCATGTATGTAATCACTTAATGGAACTTCGAAAGAAGCTTCTTCAAGAATCTCTATAGCCTTTTTTTCATCGCATCCCGGAGAGTTGCCCGATAGACTGCAAGAATAGGCCTTAGCTAGCCAAACAGAGGCAGCTTTATAATCTTGATCATACGCAGTTTGTAGATGTTTCTTAGCTTGAGATATTCTTGAGCTGTCTAAGAAAATCCCCTCAACCAAAGCAACACCTAAAATAAAGTTAGACTCAGCATCACCGTTTTTTGCCAACCTTTTAAGCTCTTCGTGTACTGATACATTTCTATTAGTAATTTCAAATATTTGATTTAAAGGAGCAAACCTCTTGTGATTAATTGCATACTTATCAGAGGCCGATTTTGAGGGATTAGTGAATAAATCATAAAAATCATTTAAAGCAGAAACTGTAGGTGTGAAGAGTTTTTGTAATTCAACATCAATAGTTCGATTTCTATTTAAATTGGTATTCCTAAGTACTTGAGTTCTGTAACCGTTTGCCGAAACTTGAATAGTATATTTTCCTTCGTTAAGAATTTGTCCATATGAATATGGATCTTTTGTCTCTAATATCTTTACAACTGATCTTACATTGTCAGGGTAGACATTCACCTTCAGCTCATATTTATCAATGTTTGCAAGCCGTTTTGGCTCTTCTTTAATTGAATCAGGCTCTTTTTCTAAGCTTTTATTTACATTTGGCTCAATGTCTATGATGTTATTTTCATTTGGTATTTCAGATTGCCGATAGACTGTTGTTGAAGTTTCTTTAGGTTTTTGTTCTCGAACAATTTCTTGTATTGCTAGCTCGTCCAATGGATCATCTGCCGTTGGATTCAGAATTTGATATCCAACAAATAAAACTAAGGCAGCAGCCAGCCCGACTAATGCAGCCACTGGAGGCTTCTTATTATCATCTTGCGGTTGTGTTTGTTGTCTTACCTGAGACTGTTGCTCTTTGCTTGGTTTAGAAGTTTTTTCCTTAATTTCTGGTGTTTGTATTTGTTTACTTTCGGGAGGTTTTTCTTTTACTTTAGATTTAGATATGGAATTAACCTTTTTATCTATAACAGGTTCAGTTTTAGAACTTTTGTCATCATATTTGGCTTTCTTTGGATTAGGATTATTTACCGCGCTTATGAGATCATTCTTAAATAATTCTACTGTCTGGTAACGATCATTAGGCTTCACAGCCATTGCTTTCATCAAAACATCTTCAACTTCAACAGAAATATCCAAGTTAGGATTGACTTGTGAGGGTCTTTTGAGCTTGTCTTCTATAATTCTGTCAGTCGCGTTATCTGGTGGTGGTTTGCCTGAAAGTAATCTATAAAAAGTTGCTCCTACAGAATAAATATCGGTATATGGTCCTTGAGCTCCACTCTTTTGGTACTGTTCGATGGGTGCATAAGATTCTTTGAGAATCTGAGTAAATTCATTATCCTCGCCTTCTTTGGTTTGTCTGGCTGAGCCGAAGTCTAAAATTTTAACTTTGGAACTAGTAGTAATGTATACATTATCAGGAGTGAGGTCTCTATGAATGAGGTTTTGTCTATGGCATGCATTAAGCCCCTCGAGAACTCCTAATATGATTTTTACAGAATCAGCCGTCGGGAGGGATTTTCCTCCTCTTAAGATCTCTCTAACAGTCCGACCTTCCATAAATTCCATAACCATGTATGCGGTGTTATTTGATCGAAAGTAGTTTTGAACGGAAACAATATTAGAATGACCTTGGAATTTGGCTAAAGCTTTTGCTTCATCAGTAAAGGCTTTCAAACCTTTTGAGAACTCAGCTTTATCAGCAGGCTGAACAGTGAAGCCATCTTCAGACCTCTGTACAGAGTTTTTCGGATAGTACTCCTTTATGGCAAGTACTCTATCCAGATCAACATCAAGCGCCTTGTAGGTGATACCAAAACCACCTTGGCCTAGTACAGAGCCTATATGATATCGCTCGTCAATTAATCTCCCTGATTTAATCGCTCCAGCTACGGCTTTTACGTTGGAGTTATCGAATCCACATGCGCTACATTTAGCCTTTTTATCAGCTATTTCTTTAAAGCACTCAGCACACCTTCTCATTTTCTTGATTTAGTCCAGCGAATAAAATCAATTCATTATCCTGAATTAAATCAAGAAGGTCAAAACAATATATTAAAGACTACACAATGGAATTAAATGAAAAAAAGGGGTACATAGTGACTCAAGAAATGATATATTTAGCTAAAATTTTGGGAGAAAAAATGAAAAAAATATTCTTATTTATACCTTTATTTCTATTTAGCGCTCTTCATGCATCCGACTGGAAATTTTCTATTACCCTTGGAGCTGGCAGCATTGATTATGAAGAGGATAGACTGATCAAAACAGTTGATGAATCTGGGCAGAGTATTCCGCTATTGGATAATGGTGTACAAGTAGAAGAGAATGTGTCCGATACCTACACGCCCTCAATAATTGGATTTAGTTACGGAAACGGTAAACATACTCTTGGATACAAAATAACCTCAGCTAGTGCGAGTGATTACGACTTTGAAACAAATGACACTCAAACCTCTGGGTACACAGCATCAGTTGCCGATAGAGATTATGATGAAACTACAATTTCATATCAATATCGCTTCAATTCTTCATGGACTTTGGGTGTAGCATATAATGATAAAGAACACGAAGCACGATTAATTTCAGCAAAGACTTACCCTGCGACTTTCATACCAGACGCTTTCTTAGCTGAAGGAGAAACTGCTGACTATACATGGACAAGGAACGGAAGATCTGACATTTCTCAAGACGGTTTTGCAGTTTACGCTACTTGGCAACAACCAATTTCAAATGTTTGGGTATTTGCTGCGAAAATTGGTGTTTCCCAAACTGATCTAGATTCGAAATTTACTCAAGTAAGGACAATCACTGGCATTCCAGTAGCATTTAACCAACTATATATAGATGGTGGTGCTGGAAGTGTTAATGATTCAACTATTACTTATGCTGGATTTGATGAAGGTGACGCAACAACTGTGTACGGGGGAGTTTCATTCGTTAGAATATTTCCTTCCGCTCCGAATCATCAAATTATTTTCAGTATCGATGGAAGATCAGACGATCTAGCTGGTTCGTCAACCTTAACAACAAATGGATTAGGAACAGGTTATTTTGCTTCAGATAATCCTGATGACGTTAGTTCAGAAGCCGCTAATGGTGGTGCAGACATCGAGGAATATAACTTGAAATATACTCTTGAGTATAAATACACTTTCTAGATTTTTTGAACCTCTCTAGAAATAAATTTATTTTTTTATTTATTGCACTCATTTCGAAAGAAGTGAGTGCAGTTTCTTTAGCGGAGTTTTATTTTTTTAATGAAGGAGATCCTATTCTTCCATCTCAGAAATCTGAAGCTAACAAAAATAGTTCCATAACAATTCTTTATGATCAAAAAGAAGAAAATGTTTCAGGTGAAAAAGCAGAAGTAGAGATTGTAGGAGAGATAAAGCAAAGCCTTGGCACTAAAGAGTCCTTAACATTGTCTCTTGAACCAGGAAAATATAATTTAAGTGCATGGAGTGAATCTGATAATAAAAGATTTTCATCAATTGATTTAAAAGAAGGTCAACACAAAATTTGGCTTGTAACGGTCTTCGAAGAACATAAAATAAAAGATACTCCACAAGTTACAATTTCAATTTAACTACTTAAATCCAAATATCTTTTTAATTAAGATTTTATTTCTTATAAATCACATTGTTTTCAATTTCACACTAAGAAGTTTTTAAAAGTTCCTGCAAGAAGGTTGAAACAATTAAGTAAACTCTTCATAAACAACAAACTTCCTTGCTTTGATTAGATTAGAAAATTCGATTTGTTTCTGCTTTTGATAAAGAATATATTATTGTTGAGAATGGTTCTCAATACGAATAGAATTTGTCATATGCAAAAAATAGTTTTCTTACTTTTATTAAGCCTTTTTGGAAATTTTGTATTAACCAAAGAGGTAAATGTATATACATCAAGACACTATGATTCTGATGATGCTCTTTATGAAGAATTTACGGCTGAAACAGGAATTCAGGTAAATATTATTTCTGGAAAAGGGAGCGCTTTGTTAGAAAGATTGAAAGCTGAAGGTAGTCGCTCTCCTGCAGATATCTTTTTTACTGTTGATGCTGGAAATTTGTGGAGAGTACAAAAGGAAAACCTTTTTCAGAGCATTTCCTCTAATAAAGTGCTTGATGTTGTGCCTTCAAATCTGAGAGGTCCAAACGATGAATGGACTGCTATAGCAAAAAGGGCTCGAGTTATCTTCTACAATCCCGATAATGTCAATTCTGACGAAATCGAGAACCTGTCTTATGAAGATCTGGCTGATTCTAAGTGGAAAGGTAGGATTGTGATTAGAAGCTCAAGCAATATGTATAACCAATCTTTAGTCGCTTCTTTGATAGCAAATTTAGGTGAGGAAAAAACCGAATCTTGGGCAAAAAAATTAGTAAGTAATTTCGCAAGAACTCCACAAGGAAATGATAGAGCCCAAATTATTGCAGTTGCAAATGGAGAAGCTGACATAGCAATTGCAAATAGTTACTACATCGGAATTATGCTGTCAGGTGCTGCTGGCGAAGAACAG
>Ga0160422_10000986_pt1 | contig 17606 bp, 25 predicted proteins | sample Fk160mmetaG_FD_108192 | JGI IMG/M metagenome (GOLD analysis project Ga0160422, IMG submission 108192) | Marine microbial communities from the Central Pacific Ocean - Fk160115 60m metaG | ecosystem: Environmental > Aquatic > Marine > Oceanic > Photic zone | place: The Central Pacific Ocean... | reverse complement strand
TGCTGTGACCTGCGAGTCAACATAAGTCTTGATGGCACCTTGTGTTGCCAATAGTGTTGCACTCGATCCCAATGCTCCGTTGTCTATGCCTGTGACTGTGGCTCCTGTTGCTAGTGCTAGTGATGTTCCAACAGTAAGCGTAGAGCCAAGTGCTGTTGCACCTGAAATATTTGCTGTGCCGTCAACGACCAATCCTTCGTTGATGTTGATTATTGTTGAATCATCTGAACTCAAAGTTGTGCCATTGAATTTCATTGCACCCAGTTTGATGCTTCCTGTACCATTCGGCGTGATTGTGATGTCACCGTTTGTTACACCTGTTGTGATTGCAAAATTGTTTACATTAAGGTTCGCGTCCAATGTGTTGATATCATTGTCACCACCGTATAATTCTGCGAAATTGTCGTTTATCTTGTCGAATGCTGTTCTTAACGGGTCACCTGTACCGTCATTTGCACTTGATCCTATATTGATTACTTGTCTAGCCATAGTTTTTTATATCCTTGTTATACTACTATTTATTTTTAATTTTGTAAACCGAATGTAATTATTAAAGGTCGAAAAGTATTCTTTGGAATTTGAATACAATGCTGTCACTGGTAATGTTCGTGGCCAGCAATCTCACAAGACCATCGTCTATATCAGCGGTAAACGTGCAGAGTGGTGCTGTGTATGAAGTTGTTGAACCAAACACCGTCAAATAGGCCTCAATGGTACTGTCAGCACTTGGACCATGGATTACGTTTGCTTCAACAAATTCATGTCTTCCGTTTGTGCTGTCCGATATTGAGATGTAGTATTTTGCACTTCTGTAAGAAGCAGAATTGAAAGTGTCAACTTGGGTGGTGGTCGAAGTAGCGATAGTGTTGGTGCCATCTCCTAGTTCTGAATGACTCAAGGTTGGCGTTACAGTGGCAAAACTTAACACACCGGTACCGCTTGTCTTTAATAATTGGTTTGCCGATCCGTCCGAGGATGGCATTTTCAAACCATTTATACTAACTGTACCTGTTCCTGCCGCTGAAAGTTCTAGATCGGCGTTAGTGGCGTTGGTGGATATCGTGTTGTCCTTGACCAAGACCCCATCAAGTGTTGCACTTAGGCTCGCAGTTAAAGTAGTAAACGTTCCTGCCGCGGGCGTCGTGGCACCTATAGTCGTGTTGTCTATTGTTCCAGCATTAATGTCGGCTTTTGCTATCACAACACTGCCTGTGCCTGAAGCAGTCAATTTAAGATCTGAGTTTGACACAGTGGTTTTGATTTCGTTGTCTGTGATGTTGATGTTGGAATCAATTGTGAGGTTGTCCATTGTGACTACACCCGTTCCGCTTGGTCTTAACACAAGATCATCATTGGATCTTGTCGCCCTGATCTCGTTACCACTCAGTGAGATACCATCTTCAAATAGTGATGATGCGTATATCTCCGTGAACATGGTGTTCACATCTTGCATGGCCGATCTCAGAGTCTGACCGTCTCCGGTGTTAGCGTTTGAACCTACGTTTAAGTTAATCCTTGCCATATTAAACCTTTATTGGTCTCCTCACAAATTTTATTACCTGGTTGTTATCGTTATTTACTTGACCTAGCAGTCTAACATTACCGCCGTTTATGTCCGCGGATATGTCAAGTGTGTCGTAGATGGATGAACCATCACCCGCTCCGTTGTCCACACCGCCAAACACACTGACGTATGCGTTGGTGCCGTCGTGTGTGACATTGGCCTCTATCAATCTGAACCTGTTGTCTGTGCTGTCTGATATCTGGAGATGATATTTTGCACTCCTGAACATTGAAACCGCAAATGAGTCTATTGCCTGCACCGAAGATGACGATCCTGATATGGTTGCTGTACCATCAGTAAACTCTGCTAGTTCTAACAATATATCTGGTCGAAAAAATGACAGTTGACCATTTCCATTTGTTTGTAATACTCTATTTCCAATAGCATCACTAGTGGGAAACTTGATGCCACTAAACGATACCGTGCCTGTTCCTAAACCGGTAAGTTCTAAATCGGAGTTGGTGGCGGTGGTTGAAATGGTGTTATCTGTGATTGTTATTCCATCTATTGAACTTGACCCTGTCGCAGTCACAGTCGTGAAGGCACCCGTTGAAGCCGTACTTGATCCTATAGTTGTGGCATCAACTGTGCCATCATCTAGGTCTAATTTTGAAATTGCTACCGAACCTGTGCCGTTTGCTGTCACCACAAGATCTGCGTTGGATGTGTTGACCTTGATGTCGTTGTCCGATATGTTTACAGTTGAGTCTATTGTGATCTCAGGTGCTGTGACTGTTCCTGTGCCACTGGCCCCCAACACTAGGTCGTCATTGGATCTTGTTGCTTTCACCACGTTGCCCGAAAATTCCAATCCTGGCAAAGTGAGGTTTGGCCTTGCATAGACCTCCGTGAAGTTGTTGTTGATCTTTACTCCGGCTCCCCTGATAGTGTCACCCGTGCCGTCATCGGCCTGTATTCCAATGTTGATTATTTCCTGTGCCATATTAATTAATATTTAGCGGATTTGTGTATATGCGTCTAACGGCTATTATCCTGTGCTTACCTTAAGATCTGTTCCGTCTCTAAACAACTGTCCAGCAACACTAGGATCGCTTGTTGGAAGGTTAGCCATGATTACTTTTTGTGCTAGTAATTCAATGGCTCCTGTGCCTGAGGCATCTATCTGTATATCTGCATTTGATCCGTTGGATTTTATCTCATTTGTAGTTAATGATCCTGCTGTGAGGCTACCGCCCACAGTGGCGCCACGAGAGGTAATTGAACTGGAAACATTTAAGGTGCCTATCACTGTCGTTTCTGTATGTCCTATTGTTAATCTTGTTGCAAGTACTGAACCATCGAATGTTTCTACATAAATTTGATTTGCGTTGCCACTTGTACCATCAAACAAGATCCTTGCTCCTGTTACGCCTGCAGAACCTTGGAAATCAATTCCAGGAACGTTAGCGTTGTCAGTTCGTTGGATCTTAAGCAACGGTGTGCCGGAACGCATTCTAATATTGGCATCTGTTGTTACTTCACCTGTACCCGACGCTGAAAGTTCAAGATCGGCGTTTGATGCCGAAGAAGTGATAGTGTTGTCAGTGATGCTGATGCCATCGTCTACATTTAAAGTGCCAGATACTTTCGCACCTGTGTGTGTCACCCTAAATCTCTCTGCCAATGAACCGGAGTATGTCTGGAAGAAAATTTCATTGGATGTGCCTGATGTACCATCCATCTTAATAACTGCTCTTACGTTGCCGCCTGATTGTTGGAAACTTAGACCAGGAGTGTTTGCGTCAGCAGTTCTCTGGAGTGTGATGACTGCATTTGTATCTTTTAGGTGTAAGAGTGAATCTGGTTGGTTAACATCAGCAATTCCGACTCTTTTACCTTTCAATAAAATATCACCTGTGCCTGATGTTATAAGTTTCAAGTCTGCGTTCGATCCATTAGTTGAAATTTCATTGGTTGTAATCTCACTTGCTGTAACTGGTCCTGCCAACACAATACTACCTGTGCCATTTGCTGTAAGGGTGATGTCTGCGTTGGTATCTAGTGAACTTATTGTGGTGTTGTTTATTGATAATCTATCAATTTCAACAATACCTGTTCCGTTTGCAACTATTTTTACATGACCGTTTGTGACTGGATTAGTTAACACACCTCCCGATGAAGTTGTGGCCGCCAAATCCGTATATAATTCTAAAAAATTCGTGTTGATCTTCGTCATGGCCGTACGCAAAGTATCGCCTGTTGCCGGGTTTCCTAGTGTTCCTGTGTCTATGTTTAATCTAGCCATATATCGAATATACATATTTATTAAATAATATTGATGTTTGTCGAAACATTAAAAACTATGAGACTGTATGAACGCCAGAGTAAATGTGGCGTTTACCACACCTTCCACAGGAAAAATACTGTATTCGTGTTCAAATGTGATTCATGCGGAGTGCAATTTCTCAGACCAAGATCGAAAGTGGATCCAGAACGTGCCACCAATGATTACAAGCATGTCTGTTCGTGTTGTGACACCAAGAGATTCGCACAAAAGGTAGGTGTTAAAATGCGTAAGGTCTACAAGATCGATGCCAGTAGCACATTGACTTTATAGTGTTTTCCACTTGATGTCATCTCTGGCACCCGAGATCCATCTCTGCAGGTCAGCGTAAATCCCACACTTTATATTTGGTTGATCGAAATACCACCTAAGGAAAGGATTGCCCTCGAGGTATTCTCTTCTGTTGATAAAATGAAAGTTTGTTCCTGGAAACTGTCTGAACGTCTGCCGCAGTTGATACATCCATTCGTATTTTAGATAGGCCTTCATGCTTTCTCGTCCTGGGTAGTTGTTTGAACTCTTGTATATGTTGTTCTGTATCCTGCTGGGGGTTTCCATCTCCCATTGTCTTGCCCCCATTATGTCGAAAGCCAGTATAACAATATTTTTCACTCCGGACTCGGCCGCCAACAACACGGCGGAACACCCTGATCCTTTGGCCTTACTGAAGTCATTAGTTTTAATTTTGCCACCTTTCTTGATGTCACCTCCTCTCCACACTCTGTATATCTTGAGTCCTTCCGGAACATCTGTTTCCGTGTCACCATCACAGATATAGTTCCATTTAGAAACATCATCTCTTCCGTATATCTTTGGAGATTCTTTGCCGTTGTTGTGCCAGGCCGCCAGTTCCTCGTACATTGGGGGATTCACTGCCACGATGTGATCACACAACATTGGATGGTCTCGGTATATGGCGTTGCAACCATATATCACGCCTTTGCCTTTCAAATTTTCTATTGGAAATATATTTCTCGACTCACCGTTGCCTATTATGAAAGCAGTGTCCATTACACCCCGAATGATTCTCCGCAACCGCAACCGGAAGATGCGTTAGGATTTGTTATTTCAAACTGTGAACCAAACACTTCTTCTTTCCAGTCTATCTTCGTGCCTGCGACATACAACATACTAGCATCGTCTACAACAAATTTGCCGGTATGCCAATCCTCTGTGTGGTCATCTTTGCCAACGTCTTCCTTTTTGTCTATGAATCCCCACTTGTATTTGAATCCTGCACAGCCACCGCCTTCCACCATCAGGCTGACAGCATACTTGTCCGGGTGTTTTGCCAACAACTTCTCCATTTGATTCTTTGCTTCTTCTGTAATTTCAAACCATTTCATACTAATAATTATCTACTTCTCTCCCCCATGTTTTGCAAACCGATTGCCAACCAAAAACGAGTGGCATCTTTTTTGTATTGGAAACTCATGTAACTGTTCTGGTCCTCCCAGTGGTTCATTGGGTTCTCTATTTTTCCTGCAGGTTCGAACCACCAACCCCATTTGCCCTCACAGTTTATCTGGCACCACTCTATGCATTCACCCATGATACCGTTTGAGTTCATGTCTATGTTGAAACGGAATTTCTTCTCATATCCGCAGTCTTCGGGTATCTGATCCAACCCGGGTTTGACTCTCTTGACTTTGACCTTACCGTAACTCATCTCCAGTTGTCCTCTACAAACTTGTCTGCACACTCCATGGGGTTGGGTGAACCATGGAACACGGCCACCTTGTTGTCTTTGCCTATGCTTGGAGGTGTGCGGAAAAATTTCCTGCCGTCCTTGGTCAAAAGTTTGGTGTCCTTCAGTCCTACCATCTCCCATTTGTATGATCTTATCCATTCTTCAGGCCACCAGTTGATATCATTTCTTGCTCTCTTCGTAATCCAGTCTTGGTCTCCGTGATTCTGTTGCATAACCTCTGCCGATTTATCCTTGAATTCATTCCACAGGTAGTTCATTGTGCCTGACTGCCAACGCATCACACTAGAATTGCTCAGTTTCCAATCATTTACCCTGCACCTATTGAAGTCTCTTATGATAAGAAACTTGCCAGGGTTATAATCGAACAACTGATCTATGTTCTCAAATATCACAACATCCAGATCAAAGAATAATATGTTTCCTTGCAGTGGCATCTCTGGAGAGAACATCCATAGTTTGCTCCACCAAGATTTGATCCATGGGTCATTGGGCAGTTTGATCACATTTATTTCAGGATCTAGTCCTAAGGGGTCGTCGGTTAGACAATGAAATTGAAAAGGCACTGTGGTGTGTCTCTTCACCATGTTGTTGAGTACATTAGCATACTTTGAAATATACTTGTTGCCCCATTTAACGCACACTACGTGATTCATATCCTCTTTTCAATCCTTCCATTTGTATTTGTTTCCAATCCTTGCTGTCTAGTGTGTAAGCAAAATTGTTTTCTACTGTTTCTTTGCCTCTGATAGTGATGTTTTTTATATTTAAATTATCTTTCATCACATCATAGATGCCAAGGAATGGACGATTTTGAAATGATGTGGTCAAATCTACCTGTCCTATCTTTATGTAACCAAGTGAAAGTTTAGGATCTTCCCAATCATAGTTGTTGTCCTTCAGCCATGAACGGTACTCTTCCATTTCTTCTTTCTTAAATTCATGTGTCTGTTCTGTTATGGTGTCTCCCCACTCTATGTCAAATTCTCCTGAGTAATATTTTTGGTGATTTATTGCCGAACACAGTGCGTCTGTCATTTTAGGTGCGTGTTCGTCTCTGAAAACTTCGTACAATGTTTTGCCCACCTGTGACCAGTGTAGGTATACCCCACCTAACTCTCTGTCGTATCTGTTCTGTTTGAATAATTCATAGTCTTCTTCGTGCAAGTCGTATCGCGGTGCGTTAAGGAATGTTGTTATTTGTGATGGCCTTATCCACTCTGGCTCTATAAATTTTTTCCTGTATGCTTCTACCCAACTTTCTATTTCGTGGCATATATTATTCAACTGTCTTATAGCATACTTTGTTTCATGATCGGCCTGTTTGTAAAACTCAGAAAGTTGCCATGCTGTTCCCTGTAGATCCTCGAAGTAACGGTGGAGCAGATTGCAGGCTTCGTGCTTGAGTCTTAGTCCGGGTGTTTTGTTGACATCACCGTTTATGGCCTTGCCTATGGGTAGTCTGGAACTGTATTGAAAATCATCCGCAACAAAAGGATCGATCCTTTCATAAGGCGGGCTGAAATTAAAAGAATTTATTTGTTGTATGCTTTTGTTTAACTCGTGACAAAGAAAATTCAAATCTCTTTTTGAGTCTGCCCATCCAAGGAAACAGAAGTTCTTCTCAAGTACTCTTTTTTTAACGAGATTGTCTTTGAGTGCCTCTATGAATCTTTTGCCTAATGGAGTATCATATACGTCAACTTTGACAAGTTTGTGATCGTATTCTATTAATATTTTATCCTCTAGAATAGATGGCACTGTTTGCTCCGTGTTCCATACATTCAACACTTTGCACAAAACACCTGTCATCCGTTTTCTCTCTGATCAGTTTGTCTGCAAAATCAAATGCGTGTTTGGCGAACATCTCAGCACCCACACCATCGAATATTCTCACTTCGGCAAGATCATGCTTTTCAAGTTCTTTTAATCTCTCTAACTGTGGATCATTTTTGTCCAAAGCCAGTTTATGATCAAACTTGTCCTCCAGCCATGCCTTCAAGGGTTTCAGTCCACCAAAGTCAACTGCCCAGTTTTTATTATCCAGTTCATTACATCCAAATGTGAATTTGAACGCAAGGCTGTATCCATGCAATAGATGGCAGTGAGAGTGATCTGCGTTGGGTTGTCTGAACACACAGGCCAGTCCTATGTTGTGTCCGTATGTTTTAGTTGAGTAGTAAGTCATCTTTTCTCCTTTTTTGATGACTTGCAGAATTTTTATAGAGGGATGAAAGTCTTTGAGTCCTCTCGATCATCAGTTCAGTTTTTTGTTTAACTTATGATCTAGTTCCAACTGGAATGCTGTATCTCTGATGCGATCAGTCAGTTCGTTTGGTATATTTAATTCTCCATCGATGATGCTCTTTAGAAAGTGTATCATCACAGTAAACTCGTTTGACTTTGACACGGTCTCTGGATCTATTCCGTGTTGTTCCATTGCATTAAGCATGGCCTCTGATACGTCGACCAGTGCTTTGATACTTGTTGAATGTTTATCAAAATGTTTCATTATGTTATAATCTTGGGTTTGCTAGGCACTTCTATCTTGCTGAAGACCCTTTTGTATTCTTCTGCTATCTTGTCATTTATGTGTGCTATCGACACCAACTTGTCTATTGCTATATTAAATGGTTCGTCCTGTTTTGCAGTTGAAAAAAATGTGCCAAATGCAAGGCCTTGTGGTCCTTGCATCAGTACAAGTGCCTTTTCTATACTGATATATGTGTCGGCTCTGCCTGTTAGTTTTGCGATGACTTCTTCTCCGGAAGCCAATTTCAAAGTGATTACATCACCATCTTTTATTTTATCAAACATAACACTATTATAAACTATCCTGCAAGTTTGTCAATGTATTTCTTTAGTTCTTTGTCTTGAACATTGTCGGGCACGTGATTGTAAAAGAAAATTTGGTAACTGTCAGAACCATACTTGCCTATACCATGAAGTTCACTTGCGTCCTTCTTGTCCCATGACAGATATTGCTCCGTCATTTTTCTGATCCTCTTCGACCTTACCTCCCACATACCCAAGGGTTTCAACATCTGTTGTTGCGTTTTCAATCTGCCACGCAGGTACGCTTCGGGACTGGGATAACGTGCGAATAGTTTTGGTAAGATTATTTTCACATGTTTCCTATAGGTTAGATTGAGGCACATCACGGCCACCATGTGTTTCCACCTCTTATGCGGAGACTTCAGTTGTTCCTGTACCATCAGATTTTCTGACATGGGTTTGATCATACTGTAATTTTATACGAGATTACTTCTTTGTCAACTGTCTGTTTATGAACTTGGCCATCCCGTCGTAGGTTTCCTGAAACACATTGGACTGTGCTTTCCATTCCTTTGGCATTTCCCAACGATCATGATTTACCACGATCCATCTCGTGTCTGGATCTGAGTAGCCCATTAACTTCTGGAATTGGTAGATCCAGTAACTCGGATCCACAGGCCTTTTGATATAGGTGTATCCTTCGGAGCCTGTGTACATGTTGTTGATTTTACCCTTCTCCAAAGGATGTAGGTCGAAACCCAACATGAATATTGCTTTTGGTTTGAAAGTTAAAGCAACGTTGCCGGCATGTGGTCCGGTGCCCCAGTGAAATGTGTCGTCTTGCCTCTTGTCTCCTGCGTATGGAAGTAATGGTAATTTCTTGACATTTGGCCAATTAGCAAATTGTCCTGCCCAATTTTCTCTGGTGTAAATTGTCGTGCCTTTACCAACTGCATTGACGGCCTGCTGACACATATGCTTGTCTGCACACACCAGGTACTCGGTAACATAATCTCGATATATTGCATTACACCCAATTACCGTGCTGAACATTTTCAAGGGAGATATGTCGAATCCTCTCCTGCTTTCACCGTTGCCTATAATCGAAACATACTTGGTCATAATGCTATTTAATCACCCCTTTAAACGCACACAGACGCACATATACGCATGGTAAAAGTGTTTCTGGAGCAGTTGTACATATCAGTCATTTTCTTGTATTAAATGCCATACGGTGCGGTATTGATCCCATGCTTTTTTAAGTGTTGGATGTTTTCTTCTCAATTCTATTGCCTCAACTCCTACCATTTCCAACTCCTCATATGCTTCTTGTTGATCCTTTGCTTTTTGTGTTTGTTCGATTAATCTTTTTTCACCATTTCCGATCTGCTCGTAAACAGTTTCGCCACCGTCCGGTGATGTGTATATGGGCATGGGTCTTATTTTCCTGCTTGTCTTCTTTTTTCGTTTTATTCTTTTTACCATTAGTAATATTTGCTGTGATCTGCCCCTGGGTGTGCGTGTCTCATTCCACCATGGTGTTCTGCATCACCCTCGTGCCTTGGTATGAAGTGTATGTGTGGCCACAATATAGTTTGACCTGCACAAAGACCTATGTTCATGCCAACGTTGAATCCTTTCATTTTTCCTTGTTTGATCCACTCCTTGCCACAGTAGTAGGCCAATTTGTATGATTCGCCTATGAATTCGGCTGTGTCTTCTTTTGGAATGAAAAGTGTGTGTCCTGCTACGCAGGGATACCTGTCTTTGAATACCGCTGTGTGTTTATCCTCAAATATTGGTTTGTCGTTACCCAACCAGGTGCATTCTTCATAACGATCTATTGTTTCAAATGCTTTCTTGAAGATAGGTTTTTTTGATGGCATTGGTTTTTATTATTCCTATCTTAATGTTACTACTATTTGGTTTGTGTTGCAACCTGATTTGTTCCCATCTTTTGGTTTTTGTAACACTTTTGTTGTGTTCCAAAACGTTCAAAAGATTTACGATTGCTTTCCTTACTTTTTCTGCGCCGCCGTGCTTTTTGCAGGTGTCCGACCTTCCAACTTCGACTATTGCGTTGTTGATTTTGATTTTATAAACACAGGGCAACCTGATCCATTTGGTGACGGGATCTTTCCTGTGTGTGATCTTGTAATTTTTGATTGTGTAAAGGTCACTTATGTCGTACCATTTAATATCTGGCATCTTTTATCCCCAACTGTTTGTACACCTTCTGCACTTTTTTTGCCTGGAAGTAACAGTCTTCAAGGGCGTTGTGTAGACCTGTCCTCTTCTCATTTGGATCACGGGGCACCAGGTTGAACAATGTTCTAGAATCTCTTATCTGCCAGTACTGCCACGGCACAGGATGTCCCAGTTGCTTGTAAATGTCTTGCAGTATGGCATAATCAAACAATGGTCCTTGACACCAAAACACATCAACGCCAACAGAAAATTTATTAATTTTTTTGATCATGTCGTTGAGCCCCACTCTATTATCATCACTAAAGGCCTCATCGGATATTTCTTTAGGTTGCCTACTCCACCAATCAACGGTTTCCTGCATGACATCTCTGCCCATGCTGGTTTGTGCGTTGACATCCACACGGAAGTACATTCCTTCTGCTGGCTCTTCCGACGTGTAAGGATTAAATTTGACACCACCCACTGTAAGGATTGTGGCGTTTGGATTTGTGGAAAGAGTTTCCAGGTCTATCATTGCGTGTATCATAATAAATTTGCTAACCTCTTATGTTTTTTATTCAAGTAATTTTTCAATCTTTTTATTTTCCAATCTTCACTGGGAAATATTTCTGTTGGCAATTCTAATGCTTCTCTGCCCCATTTGATCTTGTCCCACACCCTTTCGTGTCCATAGTAAAGGAACATTTTTGTAATAACTTCGATACCTGCTATTGCACCTGCCCAGGTCCAGTTTCCTGTCACTAACCATGATATCAAAAAGGTGTCTGACGTGGCCAATATACGCCAAGTAATTGTCTTTGTCAGACTTCTAGATACTTTGGATTTCATACCCTTATTATACTATATTTTAGGTAATTGTCAACTAGGCGTCTGTGCCTTGAATTGTTCGATTTAGTGAAGGCTTACCACCGTTTTTTAGATATTCTTGATATAGACTAAATTCCTCTTCGCTGAAACAGTGTATTACCCCTGATGAAGTTGGATAGGCATCTTGCATGAATGCAGTTGTCTCCGTTGCTACCTGTAGGCACTGCTCTTTTGTGTCATAATAGTTTTGTTCGAATATGGCGTTACAATCCACACCAAAACATATTACTATTACCATTATGAATTTCATTTTACTCTCCTGCCCTCATGTCTATTTAAATTGAAAAAATTGGAATTAAAGCGAGCGGTTATTTGCTAAACTTGTCAGTCAACTTGTTGATCAGTTCAAATGCAACTTTGACTTTTTCCTCCAGCACCTTTATTCTATAATGTGCCTGTGCCAGAGTAACAATGAGTAGAATGAAACCCACAAATATGGGCCATGCTTTTGATAATACTGTGATAACTTCTACTCCTGTCATAATAGTAGTATTTATAGAATTGTGTAAACTTTAATTTTTTCTGTTTTGCCTTTGACTGTGATGCTGTCAATGTATTCAAACTTAAAGTCAGATTCGATAGTTCTCTTTGTTTCTTCTCCTATCACTATTGTTTTTCCCAGCGTTTTGCTTGAACTTTCCAATCTTGAAGCAAGGTTCACAGGGTCACCTATAACCGAATAATCAAATCTCTGTTCTGATCCCATATTACCTACCAGGGCGTCGCCGGTGTTTATACCGATTCCTATTTTTATCTCATCTGTGAATCCTTCTGAAATCAATTGCATGTTCAGATGTTGCAAAGCCTTGACCATGTCAACCGCAGTGTTAACGGCCGCCTCCCTGTGTTTTGTGTTTTCTATTGGTGCGTTCCAGAAAGCCATTATACAGTCTCCCATAAACTTATCGATTGTACCACCATTTGAGATTATCACATCTGTCATGCGTGTTAGGAATCTATTGATAAGCGTTGTCAGTCCTGCTGGATCTCCCTTGTATTTTTCGCTGATAGGGGTGAAGCCTCTGATGTCACAGAAAAGGAAGGTCATGTTCCTTGTCTCACCTCCCAGTTTGAGTAGGCTAGGATTCTTCTGTAATTTCTTCACCATGCCAGGATCTAGGTAATGTTCAAATTGCCTCTTGATCTGTTTTCTTAGTCTACTCTGTGTTGCAAAGTTGTTGTAGACAGAATGAGACCAAACCAAAAATGCAGACAGCATGATGAAGGATGGGTCAATCAAGAATCCTTTGTTGGCGTATGCCATGTATGCTCCAAAGGCAACACCTGTCTGCACAAATATTAAAAGCGGCACAGAAAGTAAAACACTTGTTCTAGGCAATACAAGTATCAAAAGCAATAGTAGGAATGCCATGAACACAATTTCGTATGTGTCGGCCTGCGGTATTCTTAATAGATATTTTCCAGTCAGTAATGTGTCAAGAGCCTGAGCAGTTATATTTTGATCTGTGGTCAAGCCGTGCGGTGTGTATTTTAAAACACTCAATCCAGCGGCATCCATACCTACCACAACAATACGACCTTTTATTTTGTTTTCATTGAAACTTTCTGATAATACCTCAGTTGCTGACATTTGAACATACTTGCTTGGGTCTGCATAGTTGATATACATTTCGGCATTGTGGTTGACTGGTATGCCTGACTTTTTGCTGACAAGCACTTCATCTATTCCGTGTTCTTTGGCAATGACTTTGATCCTTTTTGATCCGTTAAGCAATCTCACGTTCTCCAGTATCATGCTTGGATATACTTTTCCATTTATTCGTATCAACACAGGCATTTTCCTAACAACTGCATCAGGTTCAGGCGATGTCACATTAACACCCATTCCTGTTGCACCTGCTGACAACCTTTGTGTCGGAGAAACGATCCCCTCGTATGCATACAACCAAGGTTTTACGTTTCCTTTTTCTATGATCTGCGTTGTGCTTGGGAGCTCAATACCTCTGTCGTTTTTCACACTCATCATCAGCACGGCATTGTTGGATTCCCTCAACACTTGGGAGAATACTGCGTCTGTGTCTATTAACACACCACCCAATTGTTCGCGTAATTCGTTGCCCATGGGCATTGATTTGAGATATTCTACACCACTCATTCTGTCAGGTTCCGCAAACAGTATGTTGTAATTTACTATGATGGCACCTGCATCTCCTAATCTAGCATGAAGCATAGCCATTACATGCCTAGGCCAAGGCCATTGTCCATACCTTTCAAGATCCTGCTCTGTTATGTTAACCACTGTGACCGAATCACTGACAACCTGTCTTGGTTGCATAATCTGAAAGTGATCCCAGGTCTTGTATCGTAATGTTTTGACTGTGTCGCTGTTGTCTATTCTGACTCCTAGCAGAACAGCCGCAAGTATAACCACCATCCATATGCTTGTGAATATCCTCATCCTACTTCTTTTATTCCTTCCAATACACCAGTTGTAAAAGCAATTATTAAAATTAATCCAATTAATATAACAGGACTAAACAACCAAAGCAACCAATAATAACGGAAAATGTTCTGTCCTTTGGCCAGTCTGATTTTTCTTTGATCCAAAAACCAATGCACTATCTTCTTTATAAAATTTTTAACGTGTTCGTTTACAAACTTGGCCAACAGCCAACGCACCACCCTCATAATTATTAATATTGGTGAACTCAACACATCAAACACAATCAGAAATACGTCGACACTGAAGTCTACAATATTGTCCGCAGTACAGGCCTTACGCCATCTTTCTCGGATCGTCAGTTTCTTATCCCTCATCCGCCTCCGAATCCCGTCCAGTTCCATGGATCCTTGAATTTGTCTTCAACTGATTTGTGTGGTTTGGCAGTGCATCTAATACACAATCCAACCAAAATTCCTATCAAGAACCAACTTAACATTATCTCTCCTGAAGCGCCTGTCCAACGCCATTATGGAAAGGTGTTGTGATATAACTTAATACGGTTCTCTCTCCTGTTAAAATAAAAACATAAACATGGATTCCTGGCACAAGATTGTATGTGGTGTCACCACTCGTGAAAAACTCTTTTTCTATTTCCAGTTCTATGTCATACCATGCGGCAGTGTCAGACTGCACAGCATCCGGTGATATCGATATTATTTTTGCATTGATTGAATCAAATTTCAATTGGTCTTGATTGGCAAGTCTTACTTTTGCGTCCATGCCAACTGTGACATATCCTCTGTCTTTGACTAGTAACCTGCCGTTCACGATTAATTTTTGGTCTAAAGGTACAAGTATTGCAAGTCCGTCTCCCTGTTTGACAACAGAACCTGGATTTTTGTACGTCAATTCTTGTATACGTCCATCTATGTTTGCAACGATGTTTCTGGGCTCGTAACCAACTCCTGGATTGATTGTGATTATGACATCACCTTTTTTAACGACGTCACCTTGCTTGTAATTGACAGCAACAATCTCTCCTGTGACCATTGTGCCCAGTTTGGTGATATTTTTCTCAGGAACGACAATCCCAACTGCCTGCGTTGTGATATCCACTTTTGCGTATGCCATCCACACGAAGATTATCACAAACAAAGTTGTGATTGCAAAAAAGAATCTGTTACTTGCTTTTGACATAATTTATAATTTCTCCAACTGCTTGATCACGCTGTTTTAAGAATTCAGTCGCCTTGGCGTATTTGCTGGTTCCTTGTAATGCCCTCGCGGCCAGAATGTTAGAACCAATCAGTAATCCTATGTCCAGTGTGCCTGCAATTATCATCATTGCACCTACTGACATGATCACTATCGTCTGTAATCCATTCAAAAATATTTCTATGTTGCTTTGTGTGTCCTGTGACATGGACACATTCTTTTTCCATGTGATAAGATTGTACATCACCAACATGAATACCGCAGTGATGATGGATGCCGCCCAGTTGATGTACAGCAACACAACCAAAAACAACAGCACGAAAGGCCAGTCCAGTATCCAACTGGTCATAGACGATGTCCTCATATTTTTAATCATCGTGCCTGCACCATCTAACTTTTTGTATTGCTGTGCTGTGAGTTGTCCTGCTGTTCTAAATTTTTCTCCGAATGCTTTCAACAGCGGATCATACACACGTTGATTGAAACCGGTCATCATCTTGCCTCTGTTTTGTCTGAAAATGAACTCGAATGCTATGGCCAATACTGCTCCGATCGACAGACTGATCAATGTTGCCGTTACGCCTGATGTGAGGTACTTGTTCAACACAATTATCACGAACAGTGCTGGAGCCAATGCACAAATACCAATTATGAAACTGCTGGTAAACAGCATTGAGGCCGTGCCTGGTTCTTTGGACAGATGTCGGATAAGACTTTTCATTATGTGTGTATTTAATGATTTCTTACTTGATGATTGGATTTACCAAGCCGAGTATCTTGTGCAGTTGATACCTTGCTATCTGTAGATCTATCTGAGCGTTCTGGTATGCGACTTCACTCATCAGGTGTGCAGTCTTCATTCCGAACACAGCCATTATGGGAGATGCACCTGCTTGGAAATCTGCAAGTGTAAGTTTGTACATCTCATCATTTATTTCAACTGTACGTTTCAGTGTTTCTAGATTCTTTTCAACCAACACATAGTTGTTCCATGCGTTCTTGAATTGTTCGTCTGTTGTCCTCATAAGATCATGATATCTACTGTGTGCCGCGTTCAATCTGGCATGATCCGCATTAGTGGTGTGTTTGTTCTTGAAGTTGAATATTTTCCAAGTCATTGTGATGTCTGCTCTCCACTCTTCTTTTTGTGCGTCGTGTGTGTCGTATCCACCACTCAACTCTCCATCCTTCTCTGTGTATGAAAGTTTACCGTCCACCCTCGGTCTAAATTCTGCCCTGTCGAAAGCCAGTTGTTCTTCCGCGATTATAACATCTTGTCTCGCAATTTTAAGGTTAGTGTTGTTCACGACCTCTGTGCCTTTATGTGGTATAATGCCCAACAAGTCTGCCAATGGTGTTGGCATTCCAGCGATATTGTGTGGGAAGAATCTCCAAACGTTCTGGAATCTCTGTATTGCACTGTCAAGTCCTAGTCTACTCGTCATGGATAATGTTTGGTATGTTCTGTACTGTTGTTCTATCTGCAGTTGTTCCAATTTAGAACCTTCACCCTTCTTGACTTTCTCGATGGTCATAGCAAGTGTGATCTTTGCGTTTGCCTCTACTTTTTTATTGGCTTCGTGTGTGTTGTAGGCCTTCTGTAGGTTCAGCCAGGCATTTATGGCCTCCATCACAACATCTTCTTTTGTCAGTTCCAATCTGTAATAGGCCTGTTGTGCAGTTGCCTTTGCCTTGTCTATCATGGCATTTGTTCTACCTGCGTCCCAGATCATCTGTGTTATCGTGATTGACTTCTGTATGCCCTGTTTTGAATCGTGCGTGATTGTGTTGTTTGGATGTGTTCCCTTGCTTGGTGTTCGGTCATCTTCCCAGTTGTTGCCAACTGATATCGTGACCTGTGGGTAGTATGCTGTGTATTCTGATTTAAGAGATTCAACTGCCGCTTCGTAGTCCAGTTCCGCCGCTTTGACCTTTTCATTCTCAACAATCAGCCTTGGCAACATCTCATGCAGTTGCATCCAATCTATATTTTGTTCTGCATCTACTTCCGCCCATTCTTTTTCCGTTGCCTGTTCTACAAGTTTTTCATCGGCTTTTTTGTCTTCCTCTTTTTTTGCAATTTCTTCTTTTACAATTGGCTTCTCTGTTTCTTCAACAGGTGTTTCTGCTAATTGTTTTTCCTCTATTGCTTTCTCAATTTTTTCTTCTACTTTTACATCAACTGTTTTGTTATCTTCTGCTTCAATAATTTTTTTGTCTTCAACTGCTTTCTCTACTTTCAATTTTTCTATTTTCTTCTCTGTGACAATTACTTCCTGTTCTACTTTTTCGATCTTTTCTATCTTTTCTGTAATCTTAGGTGCTTCTTCAACCTTGTCCTTGAATTCTTGTATAGGGTTTTCTTTTTTCTTGGGTGCTTCTACTTTGATAATGTTGAGTCCCTCAACAGGTTTCTGCCTAACACGTGCCTGATAACCACCATCCGGATGCACACAGTTCTCCATGATGTATGTGTCAGTTTCTTCGAATGTCTTCCACTCGCAACCTTGGTCCTCTTCAGCGAACACGGCCACGTTCCAGTTGAGCATTATTCCGATTAAAATGTAGTGTATAAGTTTCT
>Ga0160422_10000985_pt1 | contig 17612 bp, 19 predicted proteins | sample Fk160mmetaG_FD_108192 | JGI IMG/M metagenome (GOLD analysis project Ga0160422, IMG submission 108192) | Marine microbial communities from the Central Pacific Ocean - Fk160115 60m metaG | ecosystem: Environmental > Aquatic > Marine > Oceanic > Photic zone | place: The Central Pacific Ocean... | reverse complement strand
GCTGTCTGGCATGGCGACCGGCGGTTGAAGGCCCGCTTCGGTGATGCCTTCGACTCGCTCCGAAACGAGACATCCGTCGTGCCGTTCGCCGCCGTGATCGACGGCCGCCAACAGCTGATCTGGACTGAACTGGTGCGACCTGCCCAACTCGGCATCGCCATCGCCGTCGGTGTGTTCTGGTGGGCGCATCGCTACATCCCGGTCGGGGGAATGGCCTTCCTGCACTCCAGACTCGGTGAGCTCTTGAACTGAGCTGCCTACACTCGCAACAGCCCGTCTTGTCCGGATGCCATCGGCTGCCGACTCCGCCTGGTTGATACCAGTGCTGCCCCTGATCGGGGCTCTGATCACCGGCCTCGGCCTGATCAGCTTCAACCGCACCATCAACCGATTGCGAAAACCGGTTGCGCTGCTGCTGATCAGCTGCGTCGGCGCCGCCGCGGTGATCAGCTACGCCGTACTGATCGAGCAGTTGGGGGGGGCGCCACCCGTCGAGCACCTCTTCGTCTGGGCCAGTGCGGGCGATTTCAGCCTGCCGATGGGATACGTCGTCGACCCCCTGGCGGCTGTGATGCTGGCGTTGGTCACCACCGTGGCGCTGCTGGTGATGATCTACTCACATGGCTACATGGCGCACGACAAGAGCTACGTGCGTTTCTTCACCTACCTGGCCATCTTCAGCAGCTCGATGCTTGGACTGGTGGTCAGTCCCAACCTGCTTGAGATTTACGTCTTCTGGGAGCTGGTGGGCATGTCGTCCTACCTGCTGGTGGGCTTCTGGTACGACCGCGATGGCGCCGCCCACGCCGCCCAGAAGGCCTTTGTGGTGAACAGGGTTGGCGACTTCGGCCTGTTGCTCGGGATCCTCGGCCTGTTCTGGGCCACCGGCAGCTTCGGTTTCCAGGGCATCGCCGATGGGCTTTCAGCGGGAGTCAGCAGCGGTGTCGTTCCCGGCTGGGCGGCGCTGGCGCTGTGCCTCTTCGTGTTCATGGGACCGATGGCCAAATCGGCGCAGTTCCCGCTGCATGTCTGGCTTCCGGACGCGATGGAAGGGCCCACACCCATCTCGGCTCTGATTCATGCCGCCACGATGGTGGCAGCTGGGGTGTTCCTCGTCGCCCGCCTTGAACCGCTGTACAGCCAGTTCCCGAGCGTTGGGGTGTTCATTGCCGTCACCGGCACGATCACCTGCTTCCTCGGAGCCTCGATCGCTCTCACACAGATGGATCTGAAGAAGGGCCTCGCCTACAGCACCGTGTCTCAGCTCGGCTACATGATGCTGGCCATGGGCTGTGGTGCGCCTGTGGCCGGCATGTTCCACCTCGTGACGCATGCGTTCTTCAAGGCCATGCTGTTCCTCGGTTCAGGGTCGGTGATTCATGCCATGGAGGATGTGGTGGGCCATGAACCGGTTCTCGCCCAGGACATGCGTCTGATGGGCGGACTGCGCAAGAAAATGCCGATCACGGCCATCACCTTCCTGATCGGCTGCATCGCCATCAGTGGGATTCCTCCGCTGGCGGGCTTCTGGAGCAAGGACGAAATCCTCGGACAGGCGTTCCAGAGTTTTCCCTTGTTGTGGGTCGTCGGCTTTCTCACCGCCGGGATGACCGCCTTCTACATGTTCCGCCTTTACTTCCTCACGTTTGAAGGCGAGTTCCGGGGCAACGACGCTGCGCTTCAAGGTCAGCTGATGGATGCCGCCGGCAAGAGCATCGACGAGGAGCATGCACACGCTCCAGGCAAGTTGCATGAATCGCCCTGGCCGATGACGCTGCCGCTGGTGGTGCTGGCTGTGCCCTCAGTGCTGATCGGCCTGCTCGGGACCCCATGGAACAGCCGCTTCGCCGGGCTGCTCGATCCTGAAGAAGCGCTGGAGATGGCCGAGCAGTTCAGCTGGGGGGAATTCCTGCCTCTGGCGGGCGCATCGGTGGCGATTTCCGTGCTGGGCATCAGCATTGCCGTGATGGCCTATGCCCTGCGCCGGATCGACCTGGGCGAACTGGTCGCAGCTCGAGTCCCGGCGGTGAATGCCTTCCTCGCCAACAAGTGGTATCTCGATGCCATCAACGAGAAGCTGTTCGTGCGCGGCAGCCGCAAGCTGGCTCGGGAGGTGCTGGAGGTGGATGCCAAGGTTGTCGATGGCGTGGTCAATCTCACCGGCCTCCTGACCCTGGGAAGCGGCGAGGGGCTCAAGTATTTCGAAACCGGCCGTGCCCAGTTCTATGCACTGATCGTGTTTGGTGGCGTCATCGGCCTGGTGGTTCTCTTCGGAGTTCTGGGCGGCCCGATCAGCTGATCGTGAGCTTGAGCACACACTGTGTGTGTCAACGCCTATCGACTCAGTGTCAGCACAGCCAAGATTTCTACACTCCGGGAGTTGGTGAAAGGCCTGTCCCTTGCTGGAATTTGCCGTCAGTGCCCCCTTTGATCCTGCCGCGGATATTGCAGCCGGAATCATTCCAGCTCAGTTTCCCTGGCTGAGCCTGTCGATCCTGTTCCCGATCGTGGGGGCGTTGATGGTGCCCTTCATTCCCGACAAGGGGGAGGGTCGCCAGGTTCGCTGGTTCGCTCTCGGGATCGCCCTGATCACCTTTCTGATCACAGCCGGGGCCTATCTGAGCGGCTACGACCCCGGCTTCAGTGGTCTGCAACTGTCCGAGCGCGTCAGCTGGCTGCCGAATCTCGGGCTCACCTGGGCCGTGGGAGCCGACGGCCTGTCCATGCCTCTCATCCTGCTGACCAGCTTCATCACCGCCCTGGCCGTGCTGGCCGCCTGGCCCGTGACCTTCAAGCCGAAGCTGTTCTTCTTTCTGATTCTCGCCATGGATGGTGGTCAGATCGCAGTGTTCGCAGTTCAGGACATGCTTCTGTTCTTCCTGGCCTGGGAGCTGGAACTGCTGCCCGTGTATCTGCTGCTGGCCATCTGGGGCGGTAAGAAGCGCCAGTACGCCGCCACGAAATTCATCCTCTACACAGCCGGGAGCTCCCTGTTCATCCTGCTTGCGGCTCTGGCCATGGGCTTCATGGGTGGAGGAACACCCAACTTCGAATACACCGTCCTCGCCCAGAAAGGCTTCGGCACCGGATTCCAGCTGCTCTGTTACGCAGGGCTGCTGATCGCTTTCGGGGTGAAACTGCCGATTGTGCCCCTGCACACCTGGCTGCCGGATGCTCACGGGGAAGCCACGGCTCCGGTGCACATGCTCCTGGCGGGGATTCTGCTGAAGATGGGTGGTTACGCCCTGATGCGCTTCAACGCAGAGATGCTGCCGGAAGCCCACGCTCAGTTCGCGCCGCTTCTGGTGGTGCTGGGAGTGGTCAACATCATTTATGCAGCGCTGACCTCATTCGCTCAGCGCAACCTCAAACGCAAGATCGCCTACAGCTCGATCAGCCACATGGGCTTCGTGCTCATCGGCATCGGCAGCTTCAGTGCTCTGGGCACCAGCGGAGCCATGCTGCAGATGATCAGCCATGGACTGATCGGCGCCAGCCTGTTTTTCCTGGTGGGCGCCACCTACGACCGAACCCACACATTGCAACTGGATGAGATGGGGGGCGTCGGCCAGAAGATGCGGGTGATGTTCGCCCTCTGGACCGTCTGCTCCCTGGCATCCCTCGCCCTGCCCGGCATGAGTGGGTTTGTCAGCGAACTGATGGTGTTCACAGGATTCGCCACCGACGAGGCCTACACGCTGAGCTTCCGCATTGTCATCGACGGGCTGGCAGCGATCGGCGTGATCCTGACCCCGATCTATCTGCTTTCGATGCTGAGAGAGATTTTCTTCGGCAAGGAGAACGCTCAGCTCACCACCAACACCAATCTGGTGGATGCCGAGCCCCGCGAGGTCTATATCATCGGCTGCCTGCTGGTGCCGATCATCGGAATCGGTCTGTATCCACGTCTGATGACCGACAGCTACCGCACAGCGATCGAGGCCCTGGTCGACCGTGATGTGGCAGCCATGGAGGTGATCAGCAGACCGACAGCACCGCTGATCCGCCAACCCTCACTCGCGCCCGCTGTGATCCGGGCCCCAAAACTGCCCAGCCCTGGAGGCGCGTAACGATCTCCATCCTTTCCGAACTCCGGATCGCTCGAGTTGGATTGGCCTGCGTAACTTCCATCAACTAAAGCAGTCACATCAGGCCATGCGCCAGATCAACTTCAGCCTGATCTTCATCTTCGGCTTAAGCACGGTGTTCTTCACCCTCGAGAACACCGCTGCAACGACGGTTCATGTGCTGCCTGGCCTGCAATACACCTCTCCTCTGGCGGCTCTGCTGCTGCTTGCGGCTGGCGTGGGAGCAACGGCGGCTTGGCTGTTTGCGGCCTGGAGCGGCATGCTCAGGAGCGTGGAGCGCTTCAGCAAGGCCAGTGAGTTTGAAGCGCAGCAAGTGCGAATCCAGGAACTGGAGACCGATCTGAACCGATACAGAGCCACCGTTGAAACCCAGCTGGGTCTGCTGCCCTCCGCTGGCGAGGAGGACAGCAGCTCAGAGGAGACTGCAACCGTCGATCTGTCCCATCCCGCGTGAGCCCTGGTGTCAGGGATGCTTGGTGTGCGGGATGAAACGAAGGGGACATGAACCTGGCCCGATCTGAACAGGATCGGTACCTTTTCTGAAGATTGATCTGAAGCGCAGTGACCGCCGGGCTGAATCAGCGAGCTGATGCCGGAGCCCGTCTTGCGATCCGCCTTCTCCAGGACGCTGCGCAACGGGGCGATCTGGATCCGTGGGATGTCGATGTGATCGCAGTTGTGGATGGTTTTCTCGATCAGCTGCAGCAACGGATTGAAGTGCCCAAGAGAATGGCTGCCGCGCTCCAGCGGCGGGGTGGAAGCTACGAGCGGGATCTTGCCGACAGCAGTGAAGCCTTCCTGGCGGCGTCGGTGCTTGTGGGCCTCAAGGCGGAGGTGCTTGAAGCCAGCACGTTCCCACCGGAACCGGAGCTGGAAGACGCCTTTGAAGCGGAATTCGCTGATCAGGGCTGGCTTGATCCCAGTTTTGACCTACCCCGCAACCCCGAGCGACGTCTGCAGCGTCGTCCGGTTGCACCGCCTCCACTGAGACGGCCCGTCACCCTCGGTGAATTGATCGAACAACTGGAATCCATCGCTGAGCAGCTGGAGTCCGACGAGGTGGAGATGCGCCGACGCCAGCGTCAGAAGCGCTACTCCAACAAGGAGGCGATTGCACAGGTGGCGGCCCTCGCGCACCGCGAGAAACTTCCGGAGACCACAGCGGCCATGGGCATCTTTCTGAACGGCTGGGAGGAAGCCCTTCAATGGGTCAATTTCGAGCGGCTTGTTCTCCGCTGGAGCGACGTGGCTGCGGAAGACCTGGACAAGGACCGAGTCGGTGTCTTCTGGGCCCTGTTGTTCCTCTCCTCCCAGGGGCAGGTGGAACTGGAGCAGGTTGGATCCCTGCACGGACCGATCCGGCTCAAGCGACTGCTGGCACCTGGCGCCATGGCCCAGATGCCCCTGACCAGCCTTGACGTGCCAGCTGTCACGCCGGCCGCGGGCGCCTTGGCCGCCTGACCCCGCATTTATGTTGGCTTATCCGTCGTAAGCCTCTGACGCCGATGAAGGCGATGATCCTGGCCGCGGGCAAGGGAACAAGGGTTCAGCCGATCACCCACGTGATCCCCAAACCGATGATTCCGATCCTGCAGAAGCCGGTGATGGAATTTCTGTTGGAACTGCTCAAGGAGCACGGTTTCACCGAAGTCATGGTGAACGTGTCCCACCTGGCTGAAGAGATCGAGAACTACTTCCGGGATGGCCAGCGCTTCGGCGTGGAGATCGCCTACAGCTTTGAAGGTCGCATCGAAGACGGAGAGTTGATCGGGGATGCCCTCGGTTCCGCTGGCGGTCTGAAGAAGATCCAGGATTTTCAGAGGTTCTTCGATGACACCTTTGTGGTGTTGTGCGGCGATGCCCTGATCGACCTCGATCTCAGCGAAGCCGTGAGACGGCACCGCGAGAAAGGGGCCCTCGCCAGCCTCATCACCAAGAGCGTTCCCAGGGACCAGGTGAGCAGCTACGGGGTGGTGGTGAGCGATGAGGAGGGCCGTATTCAGGCTTTCCAGGAAAAACCGAAGGTTGATGAGGCACTCAGCGACACCATCAACACAGGCATCTATCTGTTTGAACCCGAGATCTTCGAACACATCCCTTCAGGGGAATCCTTCGACATCGGTTCGGATCTCTTCCCGAGACTGGTGCAGATCGGCGCACCGTTCTATGCCTTGCCCATGGAGTTCGAATGGGTGGACATCGGCAAAGTTCCCGACTACTGGCAGGCGATCCGCAGTGTGCTCCAGGGGCATGTCCGACAGGTGGGCATCCCCGGCAAGGAAGTGCGGCCGGGGGTCTACACAGGCCTGAATGTGGCCGCCAACTGGGACCGCATCGATGTGCAGGGCCCTGTCTATGTGGGCGGCATGACCAAGATCGAGGACGGGGCAACACTGATCGGGCCCACGATGATCGGACCCAGCTGCCACATCTGTGAGGGGGCCACGATCGACAACTCGATCATCTTCGACTACTCACGCATCGGGGCGGGTGTTCAGTTGCTCGAAAAACTGGTGTTCGGTCGCTACTGCGTCGGCAAGAACGGTGATCACTTTGATCTTCAGGAAGCAGCGCTCGACTGGTTGATCACCGATGCCAGACGTCAGGACCTGGTGGAACCGTCCCCCCAGCAGAAGGCGATGGCAGAGCTGCTGGGCACCGATCTCACAACGGCCGCGAGCTGAGCCCAGCTCGTTCGAGCACCTCGGGAATCCGATTCTCGGCCCTCACAGCCATCATGTGCACGCCGTGGGCGATGCCGGTGAACTGTCGGACCTGTTCGGCGGCGATGGCAATGCCCTCCTCGGCGGGATCGGTCGCTCCTTCAAGCCGGGCGATCAGCTCGTCCGGGATGTTCGCACCGGGAACCATCCGGTTGATGAAACTCGCGTTTTTGGCCGACTTGAGCAGAAACACACCCGCCAGCACCGGCAGCTGCATGGGAGCGGCCAGATCCCGGCAGAACCGATCCAGCACATGGGGATCCATCACCATCTGGGTCTGAACGAAGCGAGCACCTGCCTCACGTTTGCGTTCCATCCGACGCGTCAGTCCTGACCAACTGGCGCAATGAGGGTCAGCGGCAGCACCGGCAAACAACGCTGTCGGACCATCCGGAAGAGTCTCCTTGACGGGATCCTCACCGCGGTTGAAGGCACTGACCTGCTGCAGAAGACGCACCGACTCCAGCTCATGCACCGATCGGGCGGAGGGCTGATCCCCAGCCTTCACGGAATCGCCGGTCAGACAGAGCAGATTGCGAATGCCGAGCGCGTGGGCCCCGAGCAGATCGGCCTGCATGCCGATGCGATTGCGATCCCGCCCGGCCATCTGCAGCACGGGCTCAAGACCGGCATCCAACAGGAGACGGCAGACGGCCAGGCTGCTCATCCGCATCACAGCGCGGCTGCCATCGGTGACATTGATGGCCTGCACCCAGCCCCTCAACAGCTCAGCCATGGCAAGCGTGTGACTGGGATCACCTCCGCGAGGCGGCATCACCTCGGCGGTGATCGTGATGGAACCAGCCTCAAGACTGCGCTGCAGCGCGGAACCCAAACTTTTCGAACGCCTCTGGGGGCCACTATGGAAGATCGCCGGTCAGGAATGAATGCCTAGGATGGGGTGAGGAACAGCCGTCGGAGCCCAGCATGGTCATTGGCGATGGGTCCGGGTCCGCGAACATCTCCCTCTCGACCCGGGAGATCGAGATCATCGAACTGGTGGCGGAAGGGCTGACCAATCAGGAGATCGCCGAGCGGCTGACCATCAGCAAACGGACGGTGGACAATCACGTCAGCAACGTGTTCACCAAGACGGGATCCAAGAACAGGGTCGCCCTGCTCAACTGGGCCATGGATCACGGGAAGATCTGCCGGGATGGTTTCAACTGCTGCCTGCTTCCGGAGCCATCCGTCGACGCGTCCTGACCGACAGCGGGATGGGCAACGGCAGATCCATCAGGGAACACCGTGCCAATGACAGATCGAACAATTCGGCGTAGGCGATACACGCCTCACGGTCCAAGCCGATGAACCTCAGGATGCCGTCGTGGTCATAGAGCCCGTGCACGAGTCACTTCATCGTTCCCAATAGAAATCTAAAGGAAAACCAAAGACAACTTCAAGGGTTGCCGGGCCGATTTCCCGTTGAACGATCGAGTCCGTGGGCCTGGCGCAACGCCAGAGACCAGGAAGCGATGGGGTGATGAGCCAGGGCGGCATTGCTCCAGCGACCGTCGCCGGTGATCTCCGCACCACACCAGTCAGGTCGATCAAACGCATCTGAGGCATCACGCAGTTCGACCTCCGCAAGCACCAGGGGAGCGTTGTCTCCTTCGAAGCAATCCACCACCCAGTCCCCACCGGGAAGAGACAGGGAGAAACGTGTCTTGATCAACCGAAAGGGCACGAGATCCCAGAGAGCTTCAGCATCAACGGTGGGGAGGTCGTATTCGAATTCGTGGCGGGCAATGCCCTCAGCCGGTGCCTTGAGCGTGAGCCAGGCCCTCCCGTCGGCGCGCAATCGCATCCGCACGGTGAATCCATCTGCACTGGAGGCGAGATACCCCTGGCGAAGCGGTTGGGGCTCGCCCGCATGGAGCCTCCATCCAGACCCGGTCACCAGGAAACGACGTTCGATCTCGAGTGGCATCGCTGAAGCGTCAATTGGGAGAGGGCATGCTGTCCACGAGGCTCCCGGCCCAATGGAGCTTGCGCGACAGGGTGCGGTAATAAGAGGGTGACTGCTCCAGCTGAACCATCAGCGCGTGATGGGGTGCCCGCTGAATGACGCAGCATTCGCCCGGAGAGAGCACTGGGCCACTCGCGCCATCCTTCCAGAGCTTGACCTGACGGTACCCCTCACCAAGGGGCCAGATCACCAATCGGGATCTGGGAGGCAGGACCACCGCACGACTGGACAAACTCATCGGACAGATGGGGCTGACGATGATGGCATCGATGCCTGGATGCAGAATCGGTCCTCCAGCAGCCATGGCGTACCCGGTGGAGCCTGTCGGGGTCGCCAGAATCAGCCCATCTCCCCGCACCTGGTCGACAACCTCGCCGTCGATCTCCAGTTCAAGGGTGCAGGTGGGAGCCAGATCCTCCTGGAAAGGACGCAGATAGAGATCGTTCAGGGCCCAGTGAGGCTCAAGCTCCATGTCGAGAGGATCACTGCCGGAGGACACGGGACGTCTGAGATCCTCACCGCGATTCACCACAGCCTGCAGCATCATCCGACGCTCCATGGCGAAATGATCATCGAGCAGACGCTGCCACAGATCATCACGGCGCATCAGTCCAGGCTCATGGGTGAGAAAGCCCAGATGTCCTCCCACGTTGAAACACAGGATCGGCACGTCATACACAGCCAGATGACGCGCAGCCCCGAGGACCGTGCCATCGCCCCCGAGCACGATGGCGAGGTCAGGCAGGTCGGGCTCAGAGGCGAGCAGTCCAGGGAACGGATCCGCCGTGAGACCACTCATGGCCAGGGCAACATGCACACCGCGCTGCTGCAGCGTCGCGGCGAGGGATTGCGCCTCCTTGAGGGCCAGGGGACTGTCAGCCCTGTAGATCAGCCAGACCCGTTCAAGACGCATGACGAGGGCGCTGGCCCTACCAGCGCAGAAGGTTGAAGCGTTCCATGTCCACTGTGACGCGATTGCGATAAAGCGACAAAAGAATCGCCAGACCGACAGCGGCTTCCGCGGCGGCCACCGTGATCACAAACACCGAGAACACCTGACCGCGAATCAGCTGTCCGTCCACATAGGAGGAGAACGACATCAGGTTGATGTTCACGGCGTTGAGCATCAATTCAATGCTCATCAGCACCCGAACGGCATTGCGGCTGTTGATCAGACCCCAGACACCGGTGCAGAACAGCACCGCTGCCACCAGCAGATACGCCTCGAGGGGGACAGAACCGGACAGCAACTCGGACAACATGATGACAAGCAGAACAGGAAGGTCAGGACGGGGGCTGATCCACCAGCAGAGGTGTTCGGGCCTTTTCAATCAGACCCTGATCCGCGGCCTCCCCGGTGCCGGGATCAACCGCCTGCACGTCACGCCGGGCCAGAACGATGGCACCGATCATGGCCATGAGCAGAAGCACCGAGGCCAGCTCAAAGGGGAGCAGGTAATCGGTGAACAGATGCTCGCCGATCCGAATTGTTGCCCCTTCCCCGATGGGCTCGGGACCTGCGGCCCAGGGCGTGGTGAACACGACACGGGTGAGCAGAGCGAACAATCCAGCGCAGACGCCGCCGGAGAGCAGACGCCGCAGGGTCAGACCGGGAATGGGGGCAAGATCCTCCCGTTTGTTCACCAGCATGATGGCGAACAGGATGAGCACATTCACGGCACCGACGTAGACCAGCACCTGAGCGGCGGCGACAAAACTGGCGTTCAGCAGCAGATAAAGACCGGCAACAGCCAGGAACACTCCGCCAAGAAGGAAGGCCGAGTACACGATGTTGCTGAGCAACACCACACCGAGTGCTCCCAGCACCACCACGGCGCTGAGAACCAGGAAACAGATCAGCTGCGTTGACGATGCAATCGTCATTCGGCGATCTCCTTGCGTTCATCTGACACTGAAGCTGATTCTCCACCATCCCCTGCTGAGGCCGCGGAGGCGGAGGCCTGGAGCGTTGCCAGCACCTGATCAGGTCGTTGACCTGCCCTGGGCCGCTCCGCAGCGACACCATGGGGGTCCATCTCACCGGCAGGCAGATAAGCCAGCTCCCGCAACGGCAGCACGGAGGGATCGGTGGTCACGCTCGTGGGCAGTCGGCCCAGGGCCACATTGTCGTAGTTGAGGCTGTGGCGATCAAAGGCGGCCAGTTCGTATTCCTCGGTCATCGACAGGCAGTTGGTGGGGCAGTACTCAACGCAGTTGCCGCAGAAGATGCAGACGCCGAAATCAATGGAGTAGTTGCGCAGTTCCTTCTTCTTGGTGGCTTTGTTCATGACCCAGTCCACCACCGGCAGATTGATGGGGCAGACACGCACGCACACCTCACAGGCGATGCACTTGTCGAACTCGTAGTGGATGCGCCCTCGATAGCGCTCGGAGGGAATCAGTTTCTCGTAGGGGTATTGCACCGTCACGGGACGGCGCTTCATGTGGTCAAACGTGACTGCCAGACCCTGGGTGAGATTGCGTGCCGCGTCGACGGCATCTCGGGTGTAGTCACCGACCTGTTTGAGGAAACCGAACATGGCCTGAAGGGGAGGAGATGGAGACGCGGAGACGTGAAGAGACTAAGTATAAAAACCTAGCCTCCGAAGGCGACGGGGAATGCAAGCTTCAGGGCAGCCGTCACCAGCAGGTTGACCAGCGCCAGTGGCAGCAGGAACTTCCAGCCCAAATCCAGCAACTGATCGATGCGCACGCGGGGGGTGGTCCAGCGCAACAGAATTGCGATGAACACCAGCAGATACGCCTTGAGCACGGTCATCACGATGCCGGTGGTGCCTGTGATCACCTGAACCAGAGGCGCGTCAACCGACTGTCCCATCCACCCGGCCAGCCATTCCACCGGCAGGGGGAACCCCCATCCACCGAGGTAGAGCACTGACACCAGAAGGGCGGACAGCACCAGATTGATGTAGCTGCCGAGATAGAAGAGCGCGAACTTCATTCCGGCGTACTCGGTCTGGTAGCCGGCCACCAGCTCCTCCTCAGCCTCAGGAAGGTCGAACGGCAGACGTTCGCATTCAGCAAGTGCACAGATCCAGAAGATCAGGAAGCCGACGGGCTGACGCCAGATGTTCCAGCTGAGGATGCCGACACCGGTCTGCTGATCGACGATGTCGATGGTGCTGAGCGAATTGCTCATCATCACGACTGCCAGAACTGCAAGAGCCAGTGGGATCTCGTAGCTGATCGACTGGGCTGCAGCCCTCAGACCGCCGAGCAGCGAATACTTGTTGTTGGATGCATAACCACTCATCAGCAGGCCGATCGGCTGAACACTGCTGAGGGAGATCCAGAGAAAAATGCCGACGCCGACGTTGCTGATCAGCAGGTTCTGGCCGAACGGCACGATGAGCCAGGACAGAATCACCGGAACGACGACCAGCACTGGGCCGAGGGTGAACAGAATGCTGTCGGCTCTCGCGGGAATGATGTCTTCCTTGACCAGCAGCTTGAGACCGTCCGCCAGGGGTTGAAGCACGCCGAGTGCGCCGGCGTATTCAGGACCGATGCGTTGCTGAACCGCTGCCGAGATCTTGCGCTCAAGCCAGACGGTGACCAGCACGCCCACCACCGCTGCCACGAGCACGAGCAGCATGGGAAACGGCAACCAGATCAGCCGAGCCGCCTGCTCGGACAGGCCGAAACTCTCCAGAGCCTGGCTGAAACTCCGTTCAAGATCGAGGCCTGGACTCACCAGAGCCGGTGCGCTGGTGGCGAGGAAGGTCACCATGAGCTGAGGTGTGATGGATGTAACTTAGGAGGTGATGGTTGAAACACGCTGGTCGAGTGGCGTCCACTGACGCAGATCGCTGCCCGTGTAGATCTGGGACGGCCGGAAGATCCGGTTCGCACCAAGCTGTTCCCGCCAGTGCGCAAGCCAGCCAGCCACACGGGCGATGGCGAACACAGGTGTGAACAGATCCCTTGGAATACCAAGCTTGCGGTACACCAGGCCGGAATAGAAATCGACGTTGGGATAAATCCCTTTCGGGCCCAGACGGGTCTCGGCAGCATCCTCCAGCGCCCTTGCCACGTCATACATCTCATCGTGGCCGAAGCGCGCAAACATCTCCTCCGCAAGGGCCTGAAGAATCACTGCACGAGGGTCCTTCACGCGGTATTCACGGTGACCGAAGCCCATGATCTTGCGCTTGCTCGCCATGGCCTCATCGAGATAGGCCCCGGCCCGATCGGGTGTGCCGATCTCCTCCAGCATCGCCAGAACATCCTCATTGGCTCCCCCATGCAGAGGACCAGCCAGGGTGCCCACCGCAGAGGCGACAACGGCATAGGGATCGGTGAGTGTGCTTGCTGTGACGCGGGCGCTGAAGGTGCTGGCGTTGAGACTGTGCTCAGCATGCAGGATCAGACACTGATCAAAGATCCTTGACGCGAGGGGATCCGGCTCACGCTCCATGAGCATGTAGAGAAAATTGGCCGAATAGGCCAGGTCGTCCCGCGGCTGGATCGGATCCTGACCTTTGCGGATCAACTGAAAGGCCGCCACCATGGTCGGGATCTTGGCGATCAGCCGAATCACGGCGTCGTAGATGTACTGGGGATCGTCGATGGCACGACGCGAGTAGAAGAGACCCAGCGAGGCTGCGCTGGATTGCAGCGCGTCCATCGGGTGACCATCGGATGGGAAGCACTTCATCATGTCCCGCACGCGGAAACTGACGCGGCGGTGCATCTGCACTTCGTGTTCGAAGTCACGAAGTTGCTGGGGGGTCGGCAACTGTCCCCAGATCAGCAGGTAGGTCGTCTCAAGGAAGCTGCAATGGCTGGCCAGATCGTCAACGGGGTAGCCGCGATAGGACAGGCACCCTTCCTGTCCATCGATGTCACAGATGGAGGACTGGGTCGCCGGCACCCCCTCGAGACCGGGGCGGAAGACCAGACCCGTTCGCTCATGACGGATCTCGGCACCATCGTTCTGACTCACCAACCTCCGCTTCAGCGCACGAGCAACTTAGACGGAGCGCGGATCCAGCAGACGTGGCCGCATCAACGCCTGCAGCTGGGCCTTCCCCCTGGGGTCCTTGAGCTGAACCGGCCAGCGCAGATGACAGAAACCGGCCTTGCGCAGCCGCAGGCTTCCAGGAGGAGCGCCGATCAGAACCGCTGCAAGTGTGCTCAGATCAGGCTCATGGCCGACCCACAGGCAGCGCACCGCCGCATGGGGCAGTCGCGGCCAGGGATCACCTCCCGGCGCCAGGGCCGACTCGATGTGCATGGATGTCGCGAGTTCTGCCTGCATGGCGAGCCGAGCGGTGTCCAACGCGCGGCGGTAAGGACTGCTCATCAGCACGTCCGCCTGAAAACCAAGCTCCCGCAACCGGCGGAGCACGTCGAAGGTGCGCTGTCGACCCCGGTCCGTCAGGGGACGGTCCGGATGATCTTGACCACCCACCCGCTCCGCTGCGATGCCGTGGCGCAGCAGGAACAGATCAACCGAGTTCAAGTCGCGCACGCAGACGCAGGGTGGTGACCGACCCATCCTGAACGGAACCATCCTCATGGTCAGCACCACCTGCGATGGCGAGTCCGCGCACCGCAGGCAGCAGCGATCGACCCGCCACCCCCTGAACCAGTTCCCAGGGCTTCCAGTCGCTCAGACGGGAACGACTGGAGGCTGACGCAAGCGCCAGCTGCTGATCCAGTGCCTGTTGATTGCCCTTCTGCAGGTGTTCAAGCTGCTGCCGCCGCCGGCTCAGATCACCACCTTCACCACGCCGCCGCAGGCCATCAAGGGTCTCCCCCCACCAGTTCACATCCGGATGATGTTCCAGGGCAACAGCCAGCTCGGCCTGCAGTGACTCCTCCCCGCGACGGCGCTGACGCGCGAGCCGTGTCCAGACCTGAAGTGGCTGGCTGTCACTGTCCAGCGATGAAGCCGAGAGACCGAGCTCCTGAAGACGGGCGTCCACCATCAGTGGATCGGGACGCATCGGACGGGTGCCCAGCACCCAGCCCTTGGCCCCCCGCTGCCAGAGCAGGGGCCCCTCATCCAGACCGACCACTGCAGCAGCCGCACTGTTCCGCTCAGGAGGAAGAGCCTGGGCGATCACCGGTGCAAGCCACTGGGCGATCGGCTGATCAGCATCAGCAGCCAGGAGGGCCGCCGGGTTGGTCAGCAGGGCAAGTTCCTCTGCATCACCTCCGGCGTCACTGAGCAGGGCGTCGATCTCAGTCGACTGCGACGGAACGGGAATCAGTGCATCCCGGAAGTGAACCCTGGCATCAACGGACAGATCAGCCCCCTGAGGCGTCAGCGCAGCAACCAGCCCCTGCAGATCCTCACGGGCTGTGATCGCTGTGGGAACACCCAGCCAGCGCTGCATCGCTCCAGGATTCGCGGTGAGAATCGCGGCGCCACGGCCGAATCGTTGCAGATCGGCGGCCAGGGTGGGATCGCCAAGCTGGTGCTGACTGTCCAGCTGGGACACGTCCAGAGCGGCCTCCAGCACGCCCCGACCTGAAGCAAGCAGCAGCAGATCGTCATCGATCAGTGCGGTGGCGATCGGTTGCGGATCCCGACCGAGCAGAGCACCTCGACCACTGATCAGACCCATGCCCCGATAGCGGGAGATCTGCAGATCGGTTCCGGCGAGGCTGCGGGTCTGCCAGAACCGTTGCAGGAATCGCTTGGCTCCGTCCTGATCACGACTCGACAAGGCCAGCACCCACCCTTGCGCCGCTGGCGCGCCTGACTGCAGTGCCGGAGCATCCAAAACAGCAAGACTCACCTCGGGACCGATCCAGCCAGCCAGCTCCTCGCTGAAATCCAGTCCCGCCAGAGCGAACGCCCCGTCGCGCAGCTGTCGGGTGCTCTCATCCACCAGACGACGTTGACGCACGGGGGCCACCGCCTGGGCATAGGCAGGCACCCGCCCCGGATCCACCAGCCAGTGCAGCGTCAGGGCCGCATCCTTGGGCATGAAGCGCGCTGCCCTCGGCAGCTCCAGCGGACGATCCACGATCCGCAACGGACTCTGACGTGCCATGGCCCACCAGACCCCGAGCGCCAGGGTGAGCAGCACCAGGGCCACGGAGACCAGAGCCAGCAGGAACGAGCGCCCCTTCATGAACATGCGTTGACGCACTTGATGCTCATCTTCATTCATTCATGGAGCGACGCCAGCCCAAGGCCAGACTGAGGGGATGAACGCATCCACTCCAAAGCCCCTCAGAGCCACCGAACTCGACGCCTGGCTCAAGAGCAGTGCGCAGCTGACCCTTGTGGATGTGCGCGAGCAGCATGAACTGTCTGTCGCTCCCTTTCCCTATCCGGTGGAGCATCTCCCTCTGAGCGACGCGGAGCAGTGGATGGGGATGCTGGAGACCAGGCTGCCGAAGACCGTGCCGGTTGTGGTGCTCTGCCACGCCGGTGTGCGCAGCTGGAATTTCGGCTGCTGGCTGCTTGAACGCGAGCCTGACCGTGAGGTCTGGAACCTGGAGGGCGGCATTGATGCCTGGAGCGTTCAGGTCGATTCGAGCGTGCCCCGCTACTGACGCGATGCAAGGCAGCTGGTTGCGGCGACGCAACGGATCAGCGTGCATTCATGGCGGCGGCGTTCGAACGGCACGGATTCTTCGTAAAGTCGCCACGGATTGGATGTGTTCGCGTGCAGCCGCTGCCCCGACGCCAACAGGAGGTCCTGCAGGCCACGGTCCACCACTACGTCGACACCATCGAACCGGTGGGCAGCCGCACGCTCGTGCAACGGTTCGGAATCAAGGCCAGCTCGGCCACCGTGCGCTCCGCCATGGGTGCCCTGGAACAACGCGGGTTGCTGACCCAGCCCCACACGTCAGCCGGGCGGGTTCCGAGCCCTCAGGGCTACCGGCACTACGTCGACTGCCTGCTGCCCCAACCGGGCGCAGGCGCCCATCATCTGGAGCGGGAGCTCACCCAGCTGAGCCTGCGCTGGGCTGCCCTGGACGACCTCCTGCTCCAGCTGGCACGACGACTCACGGATTTCACAGGTCTGATGAGCCTGATCAGCCCACCACAGCGATCCCATTGTCAACTCAAAGCGATTCGTCTGGTCCGTAATGACGATCGACTGCTGGTGATGCTGGTCGGCGATTCAAGCCAGACCCACCATCTCAATCTGCGTCTCCCCCACGGAAGTGCCAATCAGGTGGATGCCCTCGAGCGTTGGACGGACGACCAGCTGCAACAGTCGAGACAGCTGGACTGGAGCTGTCTTCCGAAACAGCTCCAGGCCTGCGGGCGCGCGCTCCAGGATGCGCTGGACAAGGGGGATCCCTTCCACAGCCCGACTGATCAAGGAGCCCTCGTCCATGGTGTGTCACGGCTTGTCGCCGAACCTGAATTCAGCGACAGCGCCCGTGTGAGGCCTCTGCTGGATCTGATGGACCATGATCCGGCGGCCTTCATTCCAGGGGATGGTCTGACCTCGGAACGCGTCTGGATCGGCAAGGAACACCCACAGTCGGCTCTGCGCCACTGCTCAGTGGTGCAATCCAGCTACCGCAGTGGCGATGGAGCGGTGGGTCAGGTCGCGTTGATCGGACCGATGCGCATGGGCTATGCCACCGCAAAAGCCGCCGTCAACTCCGTGGCACGCACGCTGGAGCGGTTGCTGAGCTGACGAAGCTTCCGCTTCGCCACAGCCGGGTGTGACGCTGAGGGGGTCTCCCTCAGAGTGCGTCCCCCAGGCGCTCGGCAACCGTGTTCACATCCTTGTCACCACGGCCGGAGCAGTTCAACACCACCTCCGTGCCGTCAGGCAGGGTCGGACAAAGGGTCTCAAGCCAGGCAAAGGCATGGGCCGTCTCCAG
>Ga0160422_10000984_pt1 | contig 17636 bp, 11 predicted proteins | sample Fk160mmetaG_FD_108192 | JGI IMG/M metagenome (GOLD analysis project Ga0160422, IMG submission 108192) | Marine microbial communities from the Central Pacific Ocean - Fk160115 60m metaG | ecosystem: Environmental > Aquatic > Marine > Oceanic > Photic zone | place: The Central Pacific Ocean... | reverse complement strand
GACTCTGATTCTCATAAAACATTACCGGTAGTAAATCATAAAAAAGTACGTATTGATACTGTAGATCTTATACCATTTAAAAGATTAATTGACGCTGGAGTTGCCTCTGTGATGGTTGCTCATTTAAATATACCCTCCATAGATTCGACTGAAAACAGAGCCAGTACTTTGTCGCCTTATGTGGTAGATACCATGCTTCGTCAGCAATTAAATTTTAGTGGACTTACTTTTACCGATGCTTTAAATATGAAAGGGGTCAGTTCATTTTACCAAAGTGGAGCTTTGGAAGTAGCAGCCTTGCAAGCAGGGAATGATGTTTTACTTTTCCCTGAAGATGTTCCGGCAGCATTTACAGCAATTAAGAAAGCTATTCAGGACAGCCTTTTGACCGAGGACAGGATCAACCAATCCTGCCATAAAATATTAAAAGCCAAAGAGTGGTTGGGTTTATCATCTGATGTACAAATTGATACCTTAAATGTTCTTAAAAGAGCTCAGAATGACGATTCTGAATTATTAATACGTCGATTGGAAGAAGCAGCATTAACACTTTTGAAAAATACTGATCAGGAAATTCCTATAGAAGAGCTCAAATATCAAAAAATAGCAGTTTTAACTTTAGGTAATTTGGATTCTGAAGCATTTGTGAATCAGTTAAAACGATATGCGAATGTACATAATTTTGATACAGATATGGATGAGGCTTCAGATTTTGATAGATTGATTATTTCTATTCATAAATCAAATGTATCTCCCTGGAAATCTTATAAAATCACTGATGCTGAAAAAGAAATTATAAGAGATTTTTCCAAGAAGACTTCTGTTTCTTTAGTAGTATTTGCTAATCCGTATAGCTTACTTGATGCGGACTATTTAAATGATGTTAAAAGTGTTTTGATGGCCTACCAAAATTCAAAAACCATGCAATCATTAGCAGCGCAAAGTATTTTTGGTGCCATTAATATTGATGGTAAATTACCTGTGAGTCTTACAGATGAATTTGTATCAGGTTTTGGATTAGATATAGAACCTTTAAACAGATTAAAATATACTGTCCCTGAAGAGGTTGGTTTAAATAGAGATACTCTACACCTAATAGATTCAATTGTTAATTATGCTATTTATATGAGGGCTACTCCAGGATGTCAGGTTCTAGTAGCTAAAGAGGGAAAGGTGGTTTATCATAAGAGTTTTGGTTATCATACCTACGACAGTTTAAATGCGGTAAACGAATTTGATATCTACGATATCGCATCCATTACTAAAATTTCTTCTATACTTCCTTTACTCATGCAAAAAGTAGATGCTGGCACTTTTGATGTAGACAAGCATATCAGGAAATATTTGAGTATTGAAGACACCTGTTCTAAGGCAAAGTTAAGCAGTAGAAAAATACTTGCACATCATGCTCGTTTGTGGCCCTGGATTCCATTTTACAGAGAGACCTTAACCGAAAAGGGAGAACTAAATCCGGAGATATATTCAGACAGACAAATAGGCGATTTTCAGATAAAAGTTGCCCACGATATTTATATGAATGAAGCTTACCTAGATACCGTTTTTGATAGGGTAATTCACTCAAAAATGCGAAAAGATAAAGGTTATAAATACAGTGATTTAGGCTATTATATTCTAAAAGAAATTATTGAAAATCAAGAGGATGCCTCTTTAAAAGATTTGGTGCAAGATCGCATATATGAAGATCTTGGTGCTAATTTTACGAGCTACCATCCTTTAGAAAAATTTGATATTAATACCATTGTACCTACTGAAAATGACACCTATTTCAGGAATCAGTTGTTAAGGGGATATGTACACGATCCAGGAGCTGCCATGCAAAATGGCATTGGTGGACATGCAGGCTTATTTTCCAATGTAAACGATTTGGCAAAGTTGATGCAAATGTATTTGAACGGTGGCGAATATGCAGGAAAAAGATATATTGAAGAGAAGACCATAGAAGAATTTACATCTTGTCAATTTCGCCGTAAAGACAATCGTAGAGGCATTGGTTTTGATAAACCTGTAATTGACGATATAGACGGACCTACTTGCGATCAAGCTTCTCCATCTAGCTTTGGACACTCTGGTTTTACAGGAACCATTGTATGGGCAGACCCAGAACATGAATTGATTTACGTATTTTTGTCTAATAGAATACATCCTTCGGCTGAAAATTTTCTTTTGGTAAAAGAGAATATTAGAACCCGAATACAGGAAGTTATATATAAGGCAATAGAATAATATGAAAATAGGAATTGTTTGTTACCCTACCTTTGGTGGTAGTGGTATTGTCGCTACAGAACTCGGTAAAGCATTAGCTGATAAAGGGCATGAAGTTCATTTTGTTGCTTATCGGCAGCCCGTTCGATTAAATGATCAGGTGAACAATATTGTTTTTCATGAAGTTCGTGTCGCCGATTATCCTTTATTTGAATACCCACCATACGAACTTAGTTTAGCCTGTAAATTATTGGATGTCGTTAAGTATGAAATGTTGGATCTTCTTCATGTTCACTATGCCATTCCTCATGCTTATGTTGCTTACTTAACCAAACAGATGTTAGCTGAAGAGGGTACTCATATTCCGGTGGTAACCACATTACATGGTACCGACATTACTTTGGTAGGAAAAAGTCCAGCTTTAACACCTGCAGTTAATTTTTCTATCAATCATTCAAATGTGGTAACAGCTGTATCATGTCATTTAAGAGAAGAAACACTAAATTTTTTTTCTATTCGAAAAGAGATAAAAGTTATTCCAAATTTTATTGATTTTGATCTACACAACTATACTTTTGACAAAGATTTGCATAAGCATTATGCCCCTAATCGAGAGAAAATAATGATTCATATTTCCAATTTTAGACCTGTTAAAAGAGTAGCAGATGTCATTCGTGTTTTTGTAAAAGTAAGAGAAAAAATGGCTGTTAAATTATTGATGGTTGGTGATGGACCTCAAAGAGAAGTTGCAGAGTACTTGTGTCGTGATTTGGGCTGTTCTGATGATGTAAAGTTTCTAGGAAAAACCCAAGATGTTTCTCGTTTGTTGGCAATTTCTGATTTGTTTGTATTACCATCAGAAAAAGAAAGTTTTGGTTTGGTAGCTCTTGAAGCTATGGCTGCAGGAATTCCTGTGGTTTCTAGTAATACAGGTGGTTTGGCTCATGTAAATATCAATGGCGTAACTGGATATACATCTAAGGTAGGTGATGTAGTGAAAATGTCAAATGATTCAATCTCATTATTGAGTGATAAGGGAAAATATAACGAGTTTGCTCAGAATGCACTTTTAGCGGCTAAAGAATATGATATATGTGAAATTTTACCTCTTTATGAGGCTGTATATCTTGAAGCATTAGAAACTATTAAATAATTCTAATGAAAGTAAATCACCTTGAAATTGATGGCTGTAATAATCGAAAGATATCTATTGATTATAGGTTTAAGGAAACCCAAAAATCTTTAATTCCGATTATTTATGTACATGGATTTAAAGGGTTTAAAGATTGGGGTGCTTCTAATTTGATTGCAGATTCTTTCGCCAATCAAGGTTTTTTATTTTTAAAATTTAATTTTTCTCATAACGGAGTTACATCACAAAATCTTTTGGATTTTGTTGATCTAGAGGCTTTCGGTTTAAATAATTATCTTATAGAATTCAAAGAATTAGGTATCGTGATTGATTGGCTTGAGGCATCAGAGTTAAATATTCAATTTTCAAAATTAGCAGTTATCGGTCACAGCAGGGGAGGAGGAATTACACTACTTCGATCATCGCAAGATAAGCGCATTAAAAATACCATTACATGGGCATCTGTATACGATTTTGAAGCCCGTTTTCCAAAAGATGTTTCTGAATGGAAAGAAACAGGAGTTCAGTATATATTAAATGGACGTACCATGCAAATGATGCCTATGTACTATCAATTTTATGAATCTTTTATTGAGAATAAACAAATATTAGATATTCCATATCAATCTAAAAAAATTAGGCAGAATGTCATGATTATTCATGGTACCGATGATAAAGTGGTTCCTTTTTCTGATGCTGAATTTCTTGTGTCTTTAATTACAAATTCTACTCTGGTTTTAATCAAAAATACAGGACATACTTTTGATGTAAAACATCCATTTGAAATGAACCATTTACCTGAAAATATGGTTAAAGTTATTGATACTTCAATAAATTTTTTATTAGTTTGAGTATTTTTTAAGTAATAGAAGTTTTTTTCTGAATCTTTTGTAATTTTGCTTGTATAAAAAAAGTAATAAGTAAATTATATATTATGGCAGTTTTAGTAGGTAGAAAAGCACCTCATTTTAAAGCAAAGGCAATTGTTAATGGTGGTGAAGAAAAATCTGATTTTTCTTTAGATCAGTACCTTGGAAAAAAGAAAGTTATATTTTTCTTCTATCCTAAAGATTTTACATTTGTTTGTCCTACAGAGCTTCATGCTTTTCAGGAAAACCTTACAGAGTTTGAAAAAAGAAACACTGCTGTAGTAGCTTGTTCAACTGATACCGAAAAGTCACATTGGGGTTGGTTGCAAATGGAAAAATCTAATGGTGGTATAAAGGGTGTTACTTATCCTATTGTTGCTGATACTAATAAGACAATATCAAAGAATTTTGATGTTCTCAAAGGAGATTATTTCATTAATGAAAATGATCAATTAGAAACAGACAACGAAATGATTGCATACCGTGGCTTATTTCTAATCGACAAAGAAGGTGTTGTACAACATCAATTAGTTAATAATCTTCCACTTGGTAGAAGTGTAGATGAAGCACTAAGAATGGTTGATGCTCTAACATTTGTAGAAGAAAATGGTAAAGTTTGTCCAGCAAATTGGGAAAAAGGAAAGGATGCTATGAACGAAAGCCACGATGGGGTTGCAGACTTTCTTTCAAAACATTAAAATATTTCATCTTCAAACAAAAAGCCCATTTACCTTAAATGGGCTTTTTGTTTGAATTTTTTGTAATTTGTTATTAGTTAAACTTTTAAATTACATTTCAATAGATATTTTTCTGCACAAATTAATTATTAAAAATTAAAGTATATGCTTCATTTTAAAACTTTTCTAAGAAAAGATACATCGTCCTGGGTAACTTTTGTCCATGGAGCAGGTGGAAGTATTGCTATATGGCATAAACAATTAAGAGATTTTAAAAAGGAACATAACATATTACTTATTGACTTAAGAGGACATGGGAAGTCTAAAAGTCAAATATATCAGAAACTGAAATCTTATACTTTTGATGCAATAAGTGATGAAGTAATGGAAGTTCTTGATTATCTTAAAATTCAAACTAGTCATTTTGTTGGAATATCTCTTGGAACAATCATTATAAGAGAAATTGCAGAGCGTTTTCCTAAAAGATGTGAAAGTTTGATTTTGGGTGGAGCTGTAATGAAATTAAATTTTAGAGGTCAAGTTTTAATGCGTTTAGGAGTACTTTTAAAATCTGTTATACCATATATTTTCTTATATAAGTTTTTTGCAATTATCATAATGCCTCGCAGAAAACACAGAGAATCACGTAACTTGTTTATTAATCAAGCTAAAAAACTTTACCAAAAAGAATTTAAACGCTGGTTTACGCTTGTTTCAGAAGTAAATCCTCTGTTAGCTTTGTTTAGAATTAAAGACTCAGGTATTCCAACTCTTTACGTAATGGGTGAAGAAGATCATATGTTTTTACCTTCGATCAGTAAACTTGTAAAAAATCATCTTTCTTCGAAACTATTAGTGATTCCTGACTGTGGTCATGTTGTAAATGTAGAACAACCTGAAATTTTTAATAGTCACGTTTTGAAGTTTATAAAGAATATTTAATAAATCATTTATCAACTCGAATTATTTCCAAATTTTCGAATTTGATAATTTGTACTGATTGATTTCGAGAACCATTTTTTTCATTTCGTTTGTAATTGTAATCGAAATTTAAATTTAAAAGGTTTTTAGGCTCTAAGTACATTTTTGATGAAAGTCCTCCGAACTGGTTTATAAGAGATAAAAAATAATAACTAACATCAAATCCAGAAAAAGCAAATCTTTCACTTGGAGCACTATTTGTCGATTCTTGATAATGATCTATGAAATATTGAGTTAATGAATCTTGGTAAGATAATATTCCACTGTTGGGAAGATGCACGTTAAGATTCATTAAATAATCATAATTAAGTTCTTTAAAGTTGACCCAATCCGGCATTCCAAAAACAACAATATTACTATCTCGTGTAGCATTCAATTTTGTTATTAAATCAATTACGAAATCTTTTTCAACAGAAGGAATTAATATAACATTAGTTTCAGCCATTGAATCAAGTTCGTGATGAATTGAATCAATCACATTTCCCTGAACAATGATTTCTTTAAACGCTGCTAAAGAATCTATCTCTAGAGCAGAAATCATCCAATCAGCGTAATTTTCTTCATCTGATATTTTCTTTTTATTTTTAAGATATATTGTGCTGTCTATTTTGCCTGATTCGAGTTTATTGACTAGTTCATTGAGGTTGTCTCTTCTGAGAAGAGTTATGTTACCATGCATATAATTTTCATATATGAAGTTTGATAAATACTTAACTTGTCTTTTTTTAGTCGGAATTACCTGAAATGCGTTAGGTATATTTTCTAAAAGATTTCCTTTTGAAGATAAAGGTGCAATAATTGGAACATCTTTTCGACTTAATATCTCAGCTGCAATTTTAAAATTTTTTGAGTAGAATGGTCCAATCACAAGATCCATGTCATCAAATTCATTTTTTGATACCAGATCAAATGTCTGTTGTGTGTCATTTTTTGTATCGTAAACATAAATATTTAAACCCATACCAGCTTTGTTTAGCGTGTCTATGGCAATTTTAGCACCAGAATAAAATTCTAGAGCATAATTTGATTTTTTATAGATTTCACTTTTTTCTTCTAAATAGTTAGATTCTCTTTCTATTGCATCATTTTTGTCTAAATACAATGGAAGCAAATAAGCAATATTATAAGTATCTTTTTGTTTGAATTTGTTAATTCTATTTTTAAGTTCATCAAAGATATCCGTCTCATTTTCATTTTCAAGTAGTTCTAATTTTTCAGTAACATCAACTTCTTGAAATTGAGGTATCTTAATATATTCACCAGACCTGAATCCCTGCGATAATTGTGGGTTAAAGTATAATAAGTCTTTTTCGTTTACTCCATATTTATTTTTAATAGAATAGAATGATTCTAATGGTTTAACCTTATGCATTAAGTAATCAACAGTATCTATTGTTTTGTGAAAGATTGGAATAACAATACTCATTCCATTACGCAAACCTCTTTCAGCTTTAGGGTTAGCTTTAACAATGTCACTGATAGTAACTCCGTATTTTTTTGATACACTGTAAAGTGTTTCTCCGTGTTTTACTTCATGAATTTCTTGTGCATTTAATCCAAAACTCATGCATAGAAAAAATGTTAGGTAAATAAAGATTGTTTGGTGCATCATGATTACATAATTCTTCACAAAAATAGACAAATAAAGTAATGAGAAAAATAGTACAAACAATATTCTTATTGTATTTAAAATTAAATCAGAAATTAAAAGATTTAATGCTATAGTTTATAGTTTAAAAATTTGCTAAAGTTTCATTCTCGCATTAGCTGAAACAGATGAGTTTGTAAATTGATTATCTTGAAATTTGTAATAGCCAGATATAGCGATCATTGCAGCATTATCTGTACAATATTCAAATTTAGGAATATGGACACGCCATTTATGTGTATTTTCTCTTTTTAATAAGGTATCTCGTAGACCTGAATTTGCAGATACACCCCCGGCAATAGCAATTTCTGTAATTCCTGTTTTTAAAACTGCATTATCAATTTTCTCAAGCAGTATAGAAATAATTGTATGTTGAATTGATGCACATAAATCATATAAGTTTTCTTGTATGAAATTAGGATTTTTTATCGATTCTCTTTGAATAACTTGAAGAATATTAGATTTTAAGCCACTAAAGCTAAATTCTAGGTCTCCCACTCGGGGTTTTGTGAATTTAAAGGCTTCTTGATTTCCTTTTTTAGCGTATTTATCTATGATTGGTCCTCCAGGATAGTCAAGTCCTAGAATTTTAGCACTTTTATCAAAAGCTTCTCCTGCTGCATCATCTAGAGTCTCTCCTAAAACTTCCATATCAAAGTAGCCATTAACAAGTACTATTTGTGTATGACCTCCAGAAACTGTAAGACATAAAAAAGGGAAAGTAGGCATTTTTTTTCCTTCATCAATAAAATGTGCCATAACGTGACCATGCATATGATTTATATCTATCAATGGTATATTTAGAGCTAATGATAGTGATTTAGCAAATGAAGTTCCTACAAGTAATGAACCTAGCAAACCAGGTCCTCTAGTAAATGCTATAGCATCGAGTTTATCTTTCTCAATATTTGCTATCTTTATAGCTTCATTAACTACAGGTACAATATTTTGTTGATGTGCACGTGATGCTAGCTCAGGAACAACACCTCCGTATGATTTGTGAATTTCCTGGTTTGCAATTATATTAGAGAGGATTTTAGCCTCTTTTACGACTGCTGCAGAGGTGTCGTCGCAAGAAGATTCAATTCCTAGTATAATGATGCTTTTTTGATTCATTCGACAAAAATAAAGAATTGTCTTATCAATACAGATAAAAATATAATTAAGCGTATATTATTTTTGATATTCTTACTCATTTTGGGTTTAATGCTCACTTTCCGACTTTCTTCAGTTCAGGTGGGAATTGCAAATAAATTTACCAAGTGGATTGAAAAAGAATATGAACTTAAAATTCAAGTAGATAAAATTATACCAAGTATTTTAGGTGGTTTACATTGTAATGATTTTTTATTACTTGATGGGAATAATGATACTTTAGTTTATATTAAAAAGTTTAAACTTCAAACTTCCAATTACAACTTTAAGCATATCAATAAAGTTTATATACAAGGCTTATTCCTTAACTGTAATTATAAAGATTCAATTTCAGATTCAAATATATTTAAAGTTTTTAAACCTTTTTTGTTCTCTCAAGCTAACTCCAAGCCTCTTATAATTGATAATTTATGGATTAATAATGCGAGTCTTGAAATTAGTAATACCAAAGAAACTAAGTCTTTTAGAGAAATAAATATGTATTCAAAAGAATGTCTTTTGAGTTCTGATATTGATTTTGTTTTAAGTAACCTAGATTTTGAAGTAGTTGATGGTGCTCATCATCAATTTGATGTTGCTCGAGTTTTATTTTCTCCAAATAAGAATGTTATTAATAAATTTAATTGGAGAAGTGGGAGCTCCCTATTTCAATTTGATTTTATGCAAAATATACTCAGCAACCAAGGTCACCTAAAAATTTATAATTTCATTGTTGATCATCATGCTCTGCAGGGTTTGTTTGAATGGCCAGAGGATTTAAAACTAAATACAAACGCTCTAATTAAAACTACAGAAGATACTTTATGGGCCGAAAACTTTGTGATTAGCACTAATAATGAGAGTTTAATTAATGGTGCTTTCGAGATTAAAAATTGGACAGATGTTAAAACTTGGAAATATTCTGTTCTTGCAGATTCTTTAAATTTAGCTTCTAAAGAATGGAAATGGATCACACCTTTTTATCCTAATATTTCTCAATTTAGTGCTCTAGGTGATATTAATTCTCAAGTCAGTTTTGAAGGTACTTTATCTGACTTGAATTTAAATTTATCCTTAGAATCTGACAAGGGAAGCCTTAAATCAGATATATATATTTATAAAGATAGCCTCGATAACTTCAATTATAAAGGAAGGGTTAATTTAAATCATTTTAATATTGATTTATTTAAGAATAAGTTTGGAATTAAGGAAGTTGATGGTTCAATTAATATTGACGGTAAAGGCATTGATATTTTGAATCTTGATACAGATATATTTGGTAATTTGAATTATGTAAATATTGGAGGAAGAGCATATGATAATATCGATTTGAATGGTAGATTACAACCAAATTATTTTAAAGGTGAAGTAATGATTGCCGATGATGATATAGAATTTGATTTTTCTGGTGAAATTGATTTTTCAAAGGACAAACCAATAATGGATTTTGTAGCAAATGTAATTGAAGCAGATTTGGTAAAATTGAAGTTGTTTGGTAAAGATTCTGTTGCAAAACTTTCAAGTTTAATAGAAATTAATTTAAAAGGGAACAATTGGTCTAATATTGAAGGAGAACTAGGCGTCTATCATACCTCTCTAGAAACATCTAATCATCATCATCATTTTAATGATATACTTTTTACTTCGGAAAAGTTAAAAGAAAAAGATATTATTTCTTTAAAATCGGATTTTGTAACTGCAAATCTTGAAGGTCAAATTGATATACCAAATATATTTAATTCTCTTTCAGAATATTTGAATCCACATTTTCCATTGCTTGTTGGGTCAACGGATTATATTCAAGATTTTGAATTTGAGATTGATTTTATAAATACATCTGATTTGACGAAATTAATGATTCCAAATTTTAATTTTGAGCAGGGTAGTCGATTTTATGGTAGTTTCAGAAACAGAGGCGTAGGACTAAATTTAGCGATAGAAAGTCCTGGTTTTAGTCTGGGTAAATATTCATTTAACAATATTAATTTAAATACACTTGTTAGAGAAAAAGATTGGTCTATAAATTTATCAGGAGATAAGTTTATTTATGATGATAATGCAATAATTGAAAATTTGTCATTAAATCAATTAGGAAGCTATGGTGAGTCTAATTATGTTCTTAATTGGGAAAATTCTGATTCAATAAAATTTGACGGAGGTTTAAAAGGATCAGTTAGTATGAACCAATCATCATTTAAAGTTGTTTTAGATGAGGGACAATTTTATTTTGCTGATACATTATGGTCATTTAAAGATAGTTCATTTTTTGATTATTTTGAAGGTAAAATAAATTCTCAATTATCTATAGGTACTGTTTTACAAGATGTCAATTTTAGTTTTGTTTCTCATGATTATGTCGACTCCATAAATTTGTATCTAAATCATTTTGAAATGTCAAATTTTTCACCATGGTTATCCAAAATAAATTCATCTATTAAATGGACTTTGAATGGAGATTTTTTTATTTTATCCGATTCATTAAACAATAAGTTTTACTCAGACATTATTACCAGTAGTTTAAAGTTAAATAGTTCAAATTTTGGTGCACTCAATTTAAGTTCTGAATATGATAATATTAAAGATATTCAACTGTTTCAAGGGCAATGTATAAAAGATGATAAAAAAGCTATTGAATTTAGAGGAATATATAATTCTTCAGTTGATTCAAATAATATAAATGTTTCATTTAATTTAAATGATTTTAACTTAAATCACATAAATACTTATTTACCTTTTCTTGATCCTTTAAATGGATTTGTCAAGGGGGATTTAAATATTTATGGTAACATGAATGAACCAAAATTTGAAGGTGAATTTATAACTGAAGAGGTATATTTGACTGTCCCTTATTTAAATGTTGATTTCAAAACTATAGGTGAGTCTAAAATTCATCTTAATAATGATATAATTGAACTAAATAAATTTGATTTTCAAAGTATTAATAAAGGCAGTTCCTTTGGGAATGGATCTTTAAATGGAAAATTAAAACATCATTATTTTTCTGATTTTAATTTAGATTTGAATTTGGAATTAGATAGTATCCTTTGTCTCAATACCGATGCCTATAATGAAAACACTTATTTTGGTAAGGTAATTTCAACAGGTAATGTTGAATTTAATGGTCAAGCAGATCTTATTTCTATAAATTTTAATGGTAAATCTGATAAAGGTACATCTATTTATATTCCTCTAGATGATAATGAGACTATTGATGAATTTAGTTTTGTTCATTTTTTTGAGCATGAAATAAATAATGACAGTGATTCGCTGTTGATTTTATCTGAAATGGTAAACTCAGAATCGAATTTAGCAATTGATATGAATTTTGAGCTTAATGAGAATGCTGAAGTCAATATTATTTTTGATGAAACTTTAGGTGATAAAATAAGCGCTAAAGGTTCTGGATTTATTAACTTAGGATTCAATAGTTCAGATGATGTTTATATCTATGGAGATTACATTGTTGATGAGGGAGATTACCTATTTACACTTCAAAATTTTCTAAATAAAAAGTTTGAGATTGAGAACGGAGCTATAATTAGTTGGGATGGAAATCCTTACAAAGCAAAAATGGATTTAAATGCGTTATACAGACTTACCACAAATGTAAGTCATTTAACTTTAAATCCTGAAGTCAATCGTAATAGTGAAGTTGAGTGTAGGATGCTGATGACAGGAGATTTACTTAAACCTGATATAGTATTCGATATTCAAATTCCTAATGCTGATGACCAAACAAATAGAATACTTGCAGAGCAAACCAACACAGAAGAGAAAAATACACAACAATTTTTATCATTATTGGTGCTAAATAGTTTTATGAGCTCTGGTGATTATGAAAACACTGATGTTGATTATTTAAGTTCTACTGTGTCCTCAGGTGCCGAAATGTTAAATAATCAACTTTACAATTGGACTTCACAGTTTTCAAATCGTTTCGATCTTGGTTTTAAATATAATCCAAGTCTCGGTGATTCATTAAGTAACAGAGAATTTGAAATTTTATTGAACAATATGAAATTAAATGATAGAATCACATTTAATGGAAATATTGGGACACAGCAAAGAACTTCTTCAATTGTCGGAGATTTTAAATTTGAATATAAACTGAGTGATGATGGTAAGTTTCGTTTAGTTACATTTAGAAAACTAGAAGAGAGTTTTCAACTTGCACCTGATGTTACCAACTATACAGGTGGTGTTGGTTTTTTCTATACCGATGAGTTTAAAAATTTTAAGGATATATGGACTAGGTTTAAATATATATTTCATAAGAAAAATAAGATTGTATCTAACATAAAATAAGCTCTTTTATATTGAGTTTTAAAGAGCTATATTTACACTCAAAGCTCAATTTGTATGTTTAAAAATTTGATTCAAAAAGTGTTCGATTTTTTTATTTCAGGAACTAATAGAAGTGTTATTGCTATTTGTTTTCTGATGTCTTTACTTTTTTGGTTTTTGATTAAATTTTCGAAGGAGTATAGCTATTATGTTGATTATCCTATTGAATTAATAAATCAGCCTATAGATAAGTATTTGAAAGATGAACCTTTGACTAATTTAAAGGTTAAGGTTAATGGATATGGATTTAATTTTTTAAAAGAAACTTTTTCAAATAGACTTTTAAAAGTCGATGTTTCAAAACTTCAGCATACTAATTCTAATACTTATTTTTGGCTTTCACAATCTGAAAAATCTAATATATCTATTGAATTAAATGGTTTTTCAATTTTAGATATCGATCCAGACACTTTATTTCTTAATTACAGTAAAAAGAGTAAAAAGAGTGTTCAAGTAAAAGTACCATTAAATTTAAATTTTAGGGAAAATTATGAGCAGTATGGCTCATTCAAAATATCACCAAATACTATAGATGTTTATGGCCCATCTCATATCTTAGACACACTTTCTTTTGTTTACACAAATATTTTGAATCAGCATGATATTTTTCAAGATATTAATACCACTCTTAAGATTCAGCTCCCAAATAAAGATCTTTCAATAAATTATTCTGATGTAAATTTCATTCAGGAAGTAGCACGTTTTACACAAATCAGTAGGCTTATTCCTATTAATCTTAAAAATGTTCCGAAGGGCAAAGAGTTGAGAATTAAACCCTCAGAAGTAGAATTATCTTATTGGGTTGCTATGCAAGATGTTGATAAGATTAATTCTTCTGATTTTGTTATTTATTGTGATTATAATGAAGTTGATATGACAGAAAATGCTATTTTGAATGTCTTTATTGATGAAAGTAAAACACCATCAATAGTACAGAAAGTAAAATATCATCCATCTAATATTGAGTTTATTAAATTAAATTGATGATAAAAGTTGGTTTAACTGGTGGTATAGGCAGTGGAAAGACAACTGTTGCAAAGATATTTAAAAAATTGGGAGTTCCCATTTATTTATCTGATGATCGAGCAAAAGATTTGATGCTTAATAATCAGTTTTTGCGAAAATCTCTAATTTCTCTTTTTGGTGATAAGGTCATTGTTAATGGGTTTTTAAACAGATCGTATATTTCGTCTAAAGTTTTTGATAATCCCAATGAACTAAATAAATTAAATGCTTTGGTTCATCCATTTGTCCAAAGAGATTTTGATGTTTGGTCAGCTTCTCAGTCTAGTAATTATGTCATCAAAGAGGCAGCTATTATTTTTGAAACAGGAGGTGATAAGTTTTTAGACAAGATTCTCTTAGTAGAGTCTCCTAAACACCTTAAAGTATCTCGAATCTTGCTAAGAGACAAAATTACAGAGTTTGAAATACATAAAAGGATGAGTATGCAATGGTCTGATAGTCAGAAAAGAAAAAATGCAGATTACATTATTAAAAATGATGAAAAATGTTCTTTAGTGTATCAAGTGTTAAAGCTTCACGATACTTTAAGCAATTTTATATAAATCTTGAATTAGGCTTAGGTTAATATACAAGGTCGATCTTGCCTTTTCCTTCTCTAATTATTTTAAAATCATTTTCATCTGTACAATCAACAATAGTTGAGCCAACATTTGTTCCAAAACCACCATCGATCACAATATCAACTAAATCTCTATATTTTTCATAAATAAGTTCAGGATCTGTTGAATATTCCATGATAGTATCTTCATCTAGTATTGAAGTCGATACTATTGGGTTTCCAAATTTCTTGACAATTTGTCTTGCAATATTATTATCAGGGATTCGAATGCCTACTGTTTTCTTTTTATAACTGAATATTTTTGGAATTTTATTGGTTCCTTTTAAAATGATAGTAAAGGGGCCAGGAAAAATTCTTTTTAAAAATTTAAAAGTTCGGCTATTAATTTGTTTTGCATATTTTGAAAGTTCGCTTAAGTCGAAACAAACAAGAGAAAAATTGGCATCTTTTAATTTAATACCTTTAATTTTTGCAATACGTTCTAATGCTATTTTATTGTTAATATCACATCCTAAAGCATAAACAGTATCAGTAGGGTATATTATTATTCCTCCATTTTGGAGACATTTAACGATACTATCTAGTTTTTTTTCATTTGGGTTTTCATTGTATATTCGTTTTAACATTAGGGGTTTAATTTTGCATAATCCGCAAGGAAAATTTCCAAACCTTTAGTTGTAAGTGGGTGATCGAATAATTGGTTTAAAAGGCTGTAGGGTATAGTTGCAAAATCAGCTCCTATTTCAGCACATTTGTTAATATGTTCTTTGCTACGAATAGAGGCGGCTAAGATATTTGTTTCAAAATTATAGTTGTCGAAAATTGTTCTGATACTTTTAATTAATTCTAAACCATCTTCATTAATATCATCTAGCCTTCCAATAAAAGGAGATACAAAAGTTGCTCCAGCTTTAGCTGCCAAAAGAGCTTGAGCTGCAGAAAAAATTAAGGTGCAATTTGTTTTTATTCCATTTTTATTGAGTTCATAAATCGCTTTAACACCTTCTTTTATCATTGGTACCTTAATAACAATGTTTGGATGAAGTTCACTTAATTCGTATGCCTCATTAAGCATACCTTTGTGATTAGTAGATATTACTTCTGCAGAAACTGGCCCATCAACAAGCTCACAAATATCAATATAGCGCTTATGGCAATTTTCTTTGCCACTAATACCTTCTTTTGCCATTAAGCTTGGATTTGTTGTTACTCCTGAAATTATGTTGTAAGTAACCAATTCATTAATGTAGTTTAAGTTTGCTGTATCAATAAATAGTTTCATAGTATTATTTATTTCGTTATTAAAAATGAATGTAGCAAAAGAACAAAATTTGTTTCATTTATTTTAATTATTATTGTTGTATCTATTGTTTAGTTTAACCACAAATAATATTTTTCATAATGTCATATTTGATTTGTTAAAAAAATGTGGAATATATTTTGACTGTCATTATTATTTTTATAAATTTGGTGGAATAGTATATATTTTAAACTAGAGAAAATTATTTTTTAACTAAAACCCCCCCCAGTATGAAGAAGTTATCTTTATTTCTTTTAGGTTTTGTTGCTACTAGCTTTATGGCTTCAGCACAAATTTCACCTGACATGTTTAGCCAACCTGCTAATACAGGAGCTAATATGACAGTTGGTGTTAATGCTTCTAAATTTGATCAGTTTGAAGGCGGTCAAATTGGAGCTTTTTATGATTTAGATGGAAATGGTACACTAGAATGTGTTGGACTCGAGTCTATTTCTACAGGATTTTTTGGACTTGCCCTTTGGGGTGACGACTCATCAACTCCTGAAGCAGATGGTTTAGGTTCAGGTGCTGTTCCTCAATTTGCTATTTTACATGATGGTAATGTTTTATTAGTAGATGAGATTCCTCAATTTACTGGATACGTTACTAATGGTATTGTTAACATTACTGATGCTACTATTAACGGTGCTTCTGGTTGTACTGATTCAAGTGCATGTAATGCAATGACTATGTATACTGATGTTAGTTACACTGATGATGGTTCTTGTACTTATCCCGCATCAGGTTATGATTGTGCTGGTGCTTGTCTAGCTGATGCTGATGGCGATGGTGTATGCGATGAGTTTGAAGTAGTTGGTTGTCAAGATGAGTCTGCTTGTGACTTTAATCCTGCTGCTACAGATGCAGGTTCATGTTCATACCCTGAGTTTGGTTATGATTGTGCAGGTAACTGTTTAGCAGATGCTGATGGTGACGGTATTTGTGACCCATTCGAGGTTGTAGGGTGTCAAGATGATGCTTATGATAACTATGATGCTTTAGCTACAGATGCAGGTGATTGTATTGGATTATTAGGATGTACAGACGCACTTTACGCAGAATTTTATTCTAGCTTCCCTTCTTATGAAGATTATATTTCACAAGCTGGAGTAGGCTATGAAGTAAATGATGGATCATGTAACACCCTGGTAATTCTTGGTTGTACTAATCCAGCTGCTGCTAATTACGATCCACAAGCTAATCTTAAAATTCCTGATGGAGAAGAAGGAGCTTGTGAAATAGTGGGTGTAAACTTTACTCCTCTTGGTGAAAATTCATCTATTACTGTTACATCAAATAACATGTCAATTTTATTCCCTGTAAATAATGCAGGTTTATGGAATAGTGACCAGTCAGACATAATAGAAGGTGACCTTATTGCTGCTGTATATACCACTTCTTTAACAGAAAATGATTTCTTAGGTTATTCTGCTATTTCTGGTCTTGCTAATGCTGGATCTGGTCTTTGGACTGGTGATCAACTTGGTTTTGCAGTTTTTGGTGCTGATAATATGATTAATAACGGTTTCCAACCTGGGGAAAGTCTTTTATGGTTAGTATCAAGAAATGGTGTTGTTTATAATGCTTCTGTTTCTTACGCAACTCCGGCATATGATGGTACTTATCAAGAAGGTACTTATGTAACTGTTAATTCTGTGATACTAGGTTCTCCTTATTATGACGGTTGTACTGATCCAAATTATATGGAATACCACCCACTTGCTACAAATGACGACGGTTCTT
>Ga0160422_10000983_pt1 | contig 17639 bp, 26 predicted proteins | sample Fk160mmetaG_FD_108192 | JGI IMG/M metagenome (GOLD analysis project Ga0160422, IMG submission 108192) | Marine microbial communities from the Central Pacific Ocean - Fk160115 60m metaG | ecosystem: Environmental > Aquatic > Marine > Oceanic > Photic zone | place: The Central Pacific Ocean... | reverse complement strand
CCTCTTCGGTGGATTCAGCCTCTTCGGTGGATTCAGCCTCTTCGGTGGATTCAGCCTCTTCGGTGGATTCAGCCTCTTCGGTGGATTCAGCCTCTTCGGTGGATTCAGCCTCTTCGGCTGACGCTTTTGATTGAGCGTCAGTTTCAGGTGCCTCGACCTTTTGTTTTGTCTTGGAAGCCTTTTTCTTCTTGGGCTTCTTGCCAGTGGACTCCTCAACAAATTCAATCAATGCCATATCCGCAGCATCTCCCAATCGGGGTATGGCTAATTTGTAAATCCTTGTGTACCCTCCATTCCGATTCGCAAATTGTTCGACAAGCTCGTCAAATAACTTCTTCACCGCCTTCTTGTCGCGTATTCTGGCGATCGCAAGTCTTCTGTAGTGCAATTTTTGAGCGACGTCTTCAGCCAAATGAGCCTTTTTCGCCAAAGTAATTAATTTTTCAATGGCAGGACGCAAAGCCCGTGCTTTGGCCAAGGTTGTCTTGATCCTTCCATTTTCGATCAATGCACAGGAAAGGTTGGCGATTAATGAAATTCGATGAGCGGATTTTACTCCTAGTTGATGGTTGTGTTTGCGATGTCTCATCGGAAAAGAAAAATAAGTTGGATGATTTGTTAATTGGATGCGGTTTCAAGCAGTCGGTTTTCGAATTTCATTCCAAGGCTCAAACCCAATTGCTCGAGTTTGGCTTTGATTTCGTTGAGCGATTTCTTGCCGAAGTTTCTATACTTAAGCATTTCGGGCTCTGATTTGGTGGCCAATTCTCCGACAGTGGTGATGTTTGCATTGTTAAGACAATTTGCGGCTCGCACGGAAAGTTCGATCTCATTCACGCTCATGCTAAGCAAGTTTCGCAACCTGTTTTGTTCTTCGCTCACTTCCTTGGAATGACTTTCAAATTCAATTTGCTCTTCGCTGATTTGATCAAAGACATCCAAATGATGGCGAAGGATCGCAGCGGATTGCTTAAGGGCGTCATCCGGTGAAATTCTTCCATCCGTATTCACTTCAAGAATGAGCTTATCGTAATCCGTCATTTGGCCAACCCGGGTATTTTGAACTTCGTACTTAACCAATTTGACGGGACTATACAGGGCATCCACGTTAATCATGCCTATGGGCTGGTCATCGGACTTGCTATCCTCTCCGAGACAAAAGCCACGCCCGATCGTCACAACCATTTCGGCGGATACTTTTTGTTTTCTATCGGTGGTCAGAATCAACTGCTCGGGGTTAATGATCTCAATTCCTTCTGCAGGAGCGATGTCCGCTGCCGTTACTTCTCCTTCTCTTTCCACTTCAAGAGAGAGAGTTACCGGCTCAGCCTTGTGACTAATGATAAGAACCTTCTTGAGGTTAAGAACGATATCGGTAATGTCTTCTACAACGCCATCCACGCTTTGAAACTCATGCTGGACTCCGTCCATTTTGAGAGATGATATCGCCGCCCCTTCGATGGAGCTAAGCAAAACGCGGCGAAAGGCATTACCGATGGTATGCCCGTAACCGGATTCGAAGGGATCCGCAATGAACTTCGCATACTTTTCGTTTGCCGTTTCTTCTTCTTTAACGAGGCGATTAGGTAGTTCGAACTTTCCAAGTCTTGTTGCCATAATGAGATTTTGTTGAATTAAAGGAAATAAATTAACGACTGTAAAATTCCACGACCAATTGAACGTTTACGCTTTGATCGAGTTCGTCCGTTTCTGGAAAGCGGGCTACAGTGCCTTGCAGTGAATCAGCGTTCACCTCCACCCAGGGTGGAGATGGATGATACTGAGAACCTTCCAAATTGCGTGTTGCCACTTGTCTGGAAGAGGTTTTCTCACGTACCCCGATCTCATCTCCGACCGAAACCTGGTAACTGGGAATATCGACTTTCTTGCCATTAACCAACAGATGACCATGGTTTACGAATTGCCGAGCGGCTTGGCGGGTTTTGGCAAAACCCAATCGATAAACGACGTTGTCCAAGCGGGTTTCAAGCATGGTGAGGAAAACTTCTCCTGTCACCCCCTGCTTTCTTTTGGCTCGCTCAAACATGTTCCGAAATTGTTTTTCGGTAAGTCCATACATCATCCTGAGCTTTTGCTTTTCAATAAGTCCTTCTCCGTAATCGCTTACTTTCCTTCTGAAGGAAGGTCCGTGTTGGCCCGGTGGGTATGTGCGTCGTTCGAAGGCTTTGTTGGCTGGGAAGATTGCCATCCCAAACCGCCTATTGATTCTTGTGGTGGGTCCAGTGTATCGTGACATAGAATTGAAAGTGGTTGTGGGTTGAAAAGATACTATACTCGCCTTCTTTTGGGAGGACGGCAGCCATTGTGAGGTACAGGCGTAACGTCAACGATGGAAGTGACGCTAAATCCAAGGCTTTGCAAAGCTCGAATTGCCGAGTCTCGCCCCATGCCGGGACCTTTTACCTTAACGAGAACTTCCTTCATCCCGTGAGACATGGCCACACGTCCGGCATCCTGTGTGACGACCTGCGCCGCATAGGCAGTGGATTTTCTTGAGCCTCTAAAATTGCATTTTCCCGAGCTGGACCAAGAGATTACATTCCCTTTCATATCCGAAAAGGATACCTTGGTGTTGTTGAAAGTCGCCACAATGAAGCAAATGCCGGAAGAAATGTTTTTACTGCCCTTAGCCTTTCGCACTTTGACTTGCTCAATGTTTGCTCCCAACAAATCAGCTGCGGTTTCCTCTTTCTTTTCCGTCGAGGAATTCTCGTTCTCCGGGTTGGAATCGCCCTTTGCTTCGGGTTCCGTTTTTTCGGCGGTTTCCTCTTTCTTTTCCGCCTTTTCCTGGGGTTTTTCTTCGACCGACGCCTCTTCCTCTACTTTTTCCTGAGGTTTTTCTTCGACCGGCGTATCTTCCTTTTGCTCTTCTTCGCTCATAATTAAATCATTTCATTTAGGCTTTTCTGACAACGCCCACAGTTTTTCTTCCACCTTTGCGTGTTCGTGCGTTGGTGATGGTTCTTTGACCTCGAACGGGCAATCCTCGTTGGTGTCGCAAGCCCCTGTAGCAACGGATGCTTTGCAGTCTCTTGAGATTATTGGTGATGGTTCTGCGTAAATCTCCCTCCACCATGATTTTTTGATCAATGATGTAGTTGCTGATCAGACTCAGTTCCTGTTCGTTCAGGTCCATGGTTCGACGATCCGGATCAATGCCGGTAGCGGCAAGAATAGCTTTGGCACGAGTTGGTCCAACGCCATAAATGTAACGCAATGAAAATTCAATTTTCTTTCGATTAGGTATGTCTACTCCGAGCAGTCTGGCCATGATGATTCTTTCGTAAGATTAAAATATTTATGCTCCCTTGAGGAAATATCCAATGAGTCCGAGAGCAAACAGGAAGCAGGAAATGTAGATGAGAGGACGCATTTGGGCTTCGAAATCCTTGAGTTCGAGTGATTCGATTCCCTGGTTTTGGTTGGCGGAGCGTCCACGAATTCGACCCTTGCGAAGAAAGCCGTCATAGTGTCTTTGCAGAAGGAAGGTTTCAACTTGTCTCATGGTATCGAGCACGACACCAACGATAATCAACATGCCGGTACCACCGAAGAAGGTCGCAACATTGTAAGAAACGTTGGCTGTCTTGAAGATAAAATCCGGAAACACAGCGATGACCGTAAGAAAGATTGAACCGGCCAAGGTCAGGCGGGTCATAACAAAGTCGAGAAATTTGGCAGTATGCTCTCCTGGACGAACACCGGGAACGTATCCACCGTTTTTCTTGAGGTCATCTGCAATTTGAACGGGTTTGAACATAATCGAAACCCAAAAGTAACTGAACACGAGTATCAGTCCGCCATAAAAAAGATAATAAAACCAACCGCGACTCGCGAAAACGTTTGCAAGCTCCATCGCCCAATTTGTTTCCGTGGGGGAATCGGCAATGGCAGCCCCCAACGTCCGTAAAAGTTGAGCGGGAAACATTAGAATGGCACTTGCGAAAATAACCGGCATGACTCCGGCATAATTGACTTTAAGGGGTAAGAATGAACTCTGCCCTCCGAAAACCTTACGTCCAACCATTCTTTTGGCGTACTGCACGGGAATTTTTCTTTGAGCCTGAGTGACCGCAATGATTCCTCCCACCACCAAAAGGAAAAGGGCGACCATCAGAATCGCTTTGACGACAACCATATTATCACCGGCTGGGGCTAGAAAAACGAGGGCGTAAGCGTCAGCCAACGCCTTGGGCAAGTCCGCCAAAATACCGACCGTGATCAGAAGGGAAATGCCATTACCTATGCCTCGCTGGGTAATCTGCTCCCCCAACCACATAAGGATCAGAGATCCGGTCGTAAGAAAAATGATCGATGTGACAATGAACATGGAGGATGATCCCGCCACCACTATTTGACCCAAGGGTTTTCCGTCCAAACCAATCTCAGCAGGGTTAAAGCCTTGTATGAGGCTGCCTGGACTGTTTTGTAATGCAACGGAAAGCAATCCCCCTTGGACAAGACAAATGACGATGGTTAAATACCTCGTGTATTGAGATATCTTTTGTCTTCCCGGCTCCCCCTCTTGTTGCAAGCGCGCCAGTTGAGGGAAAACCGCACCCATCAATTGCATGATAATGGACGCGCTGATGTAGGGCATGATTCCAAGGGCGAAGAGAGCTCCATTGAGAAGGGCTCCACCGGTAAACATATTGTAAAAGCCCAAGATGTCATTACCGTCCGAATCATTTCTGGTCTGCTCTCTCAACTCGAAAAATTCCTTGATGGGAGTTGGGTCCACTCCAGGCAACGGGATATTTGCTCCCACTCTCGCAATAAACAACAAAGCCAAAGTGAAGAAAATCTTTTGCCTAAGCTCAGGAATTTTTAACGAGTTTGTGAATGCGGAGAGCATGGCGCGTATTATTCTTCGATGAACGAACCGCCGGCGGCTTCGATTTTTTCTTTCGCTGACTTGGAAAAAAGCGAGACTTGTACCTGATACGCCTTTTCGACGTTGCCGGTACCCAACAATTTAATCCTTTTGGAATTTGGCCGTATCAAACCAGCCTGCTTGAGAGATTCCAAATCCACCTTCTCTCCGTCAATTTTCGAAAGCTCGGATAGGTTAACGACCGAATGCGGCGTTTGAAATCTTTTCTGATTAAAACCTCGTTGAGGCAACTTGCGGAACAGGGGCATTTGCCCACCTTCAAACCCCGCACGGAGGGAATAACCGGAACGGGCACCGGCTCCTTTGTGTCCGCGGCAACAGGTTTTCCCATGACCATTGCCTTCTCCGCGACCGAGTCGTTTTTTGCCTCTGTTGGCTCCGGATGGTATGTTTTCTTCTTTCATTTGCGTAAGGAAGGGTTAGGTCGTCGCGACTTCGGGGATTTTGATCTCAGCCGTTTCGATGGTAAATTTGGGTCCACTCACTTCTTCGCCACGGATCTCGGAAATCTCTTGTGCGGTTCTAAGCTGAGTCAAGCCATTCATTGTGGCGGTTACTACGGACAATTGATTGTTCGATCCCAAGGACTTTGATAAAATGTTTTTCACGCCGGCTGCTTCAAGAACCGCACGCACTCCTCCTCCGGCGATGATTCCAGTTCCTTGCCTAGCGGGCCTAAGCAATACCTTTCCTCCATCATAAGTTCCAAGGATGGGGTGGGGTATCGTGTCACCTGAAATGGACACGGGTTGCATAGCCTTTTTTGCCTGATCGGTTCCCTTGCGAATCGCATCTGGAACCATCTGCGCCTTGCCATAACCAAATCCTACGTTCCCCTTTTGGTCGCCTACGACAACCAATGCGGCGAAGCTAAACCTGCGCCCACCCTTGACGACCTTGGCGCAACGATTGATGTGTACGACTTTTTCAAAAAGTTCGGTTTCTTCCTCCACCGAGACTTCTTTCGAAGGGGGACTCTTTTGTTTTTCTTCACTCATTGCTATTTAAAATTCAAGTTTTTGTTCACGGAGCGCATCTGCAAAAGCTTTTACGCATCCGTGATATTTTCTTCCGGCGCGATCGAACACGATCGTGTTTACCCCCACTTCCTTGATTTTCGAGCCAAACGCTGAACCAAGTTTTTTTGAACCTTCCAGATTAGGTAAAACATCCTTAAATTCAGCAAGGTTAGTGGAAAGTGAGGTCATGGTATGAGCCTTAATGTCGTCAATGCATTGGGCATGAATGTTCTTGTTGGAGAAGCGGACGGTTACTCGCGGTCTTTCAGCGGTACCCTTAACTTTTTTTCTGATTCTCCAACGACGCTTTTGGATCAATTCTTTCTTTTTGGACAAATTCATAATGATTAAATCTTAGGCTGATTTCTTGCCCTCCTTACGACGCACGTATTCACCGACAATTCTCACTCCTTTGCCCTTGTAAGGCTCTACCGGATAGTAACTTTTAATGTCGGCAGCAACTTGTCCGACCTTCTGTTTGTCCGCGCCTTCAACGTGGATTTTCACATTGTCTGCAACGGTAACAACCACTCCCTCGGGAATAGGATGTACGACAGGATGAGAATACCCGAGTTCGAGGTCTATGGACTGACCTTTTATGGCGGCCCTGAAACCTACACCCTCGATCAGCAAGTCCTTACTGAAAGGTTCCGTAACACCCTTGACCATATTTGCTATCAAAGAGCGGGTTGTTCCATAAATTGCCCTTGCCGAACGGGATTCGTCAACTGGGCTGACCTGAATGGTTTCATCTGAGATATCGACTCGTGCCAATGGAGAGAGTTCTTGCTTCAAGTCACCTTTGGGACCCTTGACGAGAATCGTGTGACTTTCTATGGATACTTGCACACCGTTTGGGATGCTAATCGGCATTTTTCCTATTCTACTCATCGTACTTCTTTCTAGGTAATCTTCGCACTACCAAACACTGCAGAGAAGTTCTCCGCCCAATTTGTTTTGCCTAGCGGCCTTGTCATCCATGATTCCCTTTGGAGTGCTGAGTATGGAAATTCCCAACCCTCCCAGAACCTTGGGGATTTCACGATAACCGCAATAGGAACGTCGGCCAGGCGTACTAATACGACTTATGCCACGGATGGCATGCTGACCATTTACGTATTTGAGGTTAATTTCAATATTCTTCATTCCGCTCTCCGCTTCGCTCTCCTTGCAGTCCTCAACGAAACCCCTCTCCTTGAGGATGTTTGCTATTCCGGATCGTAGATTGGAGTGTGGGTAGGAGCAGGTGCTTTTGCCTGCGCTTCCGGCATTTCGGATTACGGTGATGAAGTCTCCTATGGAATCGTGAACGGACATTGTGAAATGGATTTTAAATTATTACCAAGAGGCTTTGATTACACCAGGTACCTTTCCTTGCAGGGCAAGCTCTCGAAAGGTTATTCGTGACAAACCGAATTTCCGAATGGTCGCGCGAGGTCTTCCGGTAAGGGTGCAACGATTGACCAAACGAACGGGAGATGAATTTCGAGGTAGTTTTGCAAGCTTGGCTTGCGCTGCGTAAAAATCTTCCTCTGAGGTTTCGGGATTCGAAAGGATTTTCTTGAGAGATTCTCTTTTGGATGCGAATTTTGCAACCATTCGCTCTCTTTTTTTGTTTCGATGAATAACGGATTTCTTGGCCATGATTCTTTAAATTTGATAGTTATGCCGCAGCCTGCTCAGCGGATGAGGATGATTGCCTGCGAAAAGGCATACCCAACAATTTGAATAGTTCCACACCTTCCTGATCGTTATCCGCCGTTGTAACTATGGATATGTCCATACCCGTGTTCACTCTTTGGCGTTCGACTTTTATTTCAGGAAAAATGCTATGGTCGGTTATGCCCAAAGTGTAATTTCCGCATCCGTCCAGTTTTGCGGGAACACCTCGGAAGTCCCGGATGTTTGGTAAGGCGATGGCAATGAGACGGAGGAGAAACTCCCACATTCCGTTTCCGCGAAGGGTAACTTTAATTCCCACAGGCATTCCTTGCCTGAGCTTGAAATTGGAAACACTTACCTTCGCTTTTACCACAACCGGCGCCTGACCGGCAAGAGAGGCAATGTCCTTGCGTAACTCTTCAATGCCATTCTTATCCATTTCGGCCCCAAAAGAGCTGTTTATAACAACCTTTTCGACTTTAGGAACCTGATGCACATTATCGTAACCTTGGGATTTCATCAAAGCAGGCACAGCTTGCTCTAGGTAGATTTTCTTCAATTCGGGAACATTCATGGTGCGTTTGCTAAAATCTTGGTTTACTTGACCGCTTCCGTTTTTCGTACATTGGAGTAATGGATGGAAGCCTCTCTCTCTACAATTGAGCCTTGAGGGTTGTCTTGGGTTTTCCGTTCGTGCTTCTTAATCAAATTGACTCCCTCTACAATCACACGATTTTTCGTTCGAATCACCTGAAGGATTTTACCTTTGCTGCCCTTGTGATCGCCAGAAATTACAACCACCTCATCGCCTTTTTTAATTTTATTCGCCATACTATAAAACCTCCGGTGCAAGAGAAATGATTTTCATGTATTTCTGACGCAACTCCCTGGCAACAGGGCCAAAAATTCGCGTACCTTTGGGGGTACCGTCATCATTAACGATCACAACTGCGTTTTCGTCGAAACGTAAATAGCTTCCATCGCGTCTGCGAAGAGGTGCTCGGGTCCTCACAACCAATGCGCGAACAACAGAGCCTTTCTTTACGGACGCCTCGGTCGAGCTTTCCTTAACGTGACACACGATTATATCGCCAACGGACGCGGTTTTCTTATTTTGGCCAATACGCCTGATCATGCGGACTTTTTTGGCGCCCGTATTGTCGGCTACTTCTAATCTGCTAAGCAACTGAATCATGATTTTTTAAAGTACGGGTGCTTTTTCCACAATTTCCAAAACCCTCCAGCGCTTGAGTTTGCTAAGTGGGCGAGTGGCCATGATCTTTACCTTATCGCCAACTTTCGAGTCATTGGATTCATCATGCACGTGAACGGTCGTCTTTCTTCGAATCTCCTTTTTGTAAAGAGGGTGGGGAATTTTGTATTCGTAAACGACCTTAATGGACTTATCCCCGGTCTTGGAACGAACGACTCCAATCAGTTCCTTACGGTTGTTTCTTTGCTTTTCTTCAGTCATCGGGTTCAGAGTGTTAAGGACCATTTAGGAATTGCCTTGGGCGAGAGTTGTAAGAATTCTCGCGCGATCTCTTCGTATGGATTTGATCAAATGTGGTTTTTCGACTTGTCCGGTTTGCTTGCGGATTTGAAGTTGAAGAAGCTCATCACCAAGTTCGCGAAGCTTTTTTTGAAGCTCAAGGGTCGATAATTCCTTAATTTCAGACATTTTCATACTCGTAAAAATTAGTAGGTTTGTTGGCGTGTAACCAACCTGCACCGAAAGGGAAGCTTGGAATCGGCAAGACCCAAGGCTTCTCTGGCCAAAGACATCGAACATCCGGCAATCTCAAACAAGACATGGCCTGGCTTAATGACCGCAACCCAATGGTCAACGGGGCCCTTTCCTTTTCCCTGACGAGTTTCGGCGGGCTTCTTGGTAACTGGTTTGTGTGGAAATACGCGGATCCAAACTTTTCCCTTACGCTTTAAGTGACGATTGATCGCAACCCGGGCAGCTTCAATTTGATTGGAGGTCATGCGTCCACGGGATAAGGACTGAATTCCGAACTCTCCGAAAGAAACCGTGTTACCTCGAGATGCCTTACCTCGAACACGGCCTTTGTGGACTTTTCGAAATTTTGTTCTGGATGGAAGTAATTTAGGCATAGCGCAAGTGTTTAGAATTTAGAAAATTTTGTCTTCATCCTTTAGGCAGATCCAGCACTTGATCCCAATTATGCCGTACACGGTATTGGCCTCAACCAATCCATAATCGATGTTTTCTCTAAGGGTATGGAGGGGTACGCGACCCTCGCGGAGCTGTTCGGTTCTGGCAATATCAGCACCCGCAAGTCTACCCGCACACTGAATCCGAATCCCTTCCGCACCCATGGACATAGTCGTTTGCACAGCTTTCTTAAGGGCTCTTCTAAAAGCAATCCGCCTCTCAAGTTGAAGGGCAACGTTTTCGGCAACCAGGGAGGCAACAAGATCGGGTTTCTTTATCTCTTGGATCTCTAATCGTACATCTTTTCCGACCACACGGTTGAGAGATTCTCGAAGGGCGTCAAGTTCTTGCCCCTTACGACCGATGACGATTCCCGGGCGAGCAGTCCAAATGGTGACCCGAGTGCGAGTGGAGGCTCGCTCGATAACAATACGTGGGACAGATGCAAAACGGAGTTTCTTTTCCAAAAAACCTCGAATTATATTATCTTCCTCCATGAATTTTGAGTAGTCGTTCTTGTTGGCATACCAACGAGCGCTCCAATTTCTGCGAACACCCAGACGAAAACCTATTGGATTTACTTTTTGTCCCATATCTTATCCTTCGTCCGTTAAGGTTATGCGAAGATGACTCATTCTCTTCTTGTAGGGATGAGCGGAGCCGCGCGCACAGGGTCTAAACCGTTTCATTGCAGGCCCTTCCTCTACTATAGCTTCTCGAATAATTAGGTCATCGGCGCTCAAATTGGAGTTGTTTTCCGCGTTGGCCATTGCCGATTTCAAGGTTTTATCAAGCATACGAGCGGCTTTTCGTGGAATGTACTTAAGAAGGGCAACTCCTTCATTTGCTTTTTTACCGGGCAAAATACGAGCAACCTCTCTGGCCTTCTTTGGAGAAATCCTCATGTACTTAGAATACGATCTTATTTCCATAGCGGTTATTTCTGGGTATGAGGATTATGTGATTTGAAAGATCGAGTTGCTGAAAACTCGCCAAGTTTGTGACCCACCATGTTTTCGGTTACGTAAACCGGCAGAAAGCTTTTGCCATTGTGAACAGTAAAGTTCAAACCCACAAAGTCAGGGGTTATGGTAGATTTGCGAGACCAAGTTTTGATCGGTTTTCGATCTCCAGACTCTTGTGCCTGGATCACCTTCTTCATTAAACTTGGTTCGACAAAGAACCCTTTTTTTATAGAGCGCGTCATAGGTGTACCTTATTTTACTCTTCGTCCATTCCGACGAACCAATATTTGCGAATTGGATGGTTTGGATTTTTTTCTCGTTGGATAGCCTTTTGAAAGCTGTCCCCAAGGCGACATGGGATGTCCGCCTCCGGAAGTTCTACCCTCACCTCCACCCATTGGATGGTCCACGGGGTTCATTGCAACACCTCTTACCCGAGGTCTACGACCCTTCCAGCGGTTTCTTCCGGCCTTTCCAATCGTTGATTTTTGATGACTTCCGTTGCCAACGGATCCGATGGTCGCACGGCAGTTTTCCTTGACCAAGCGAATTTCTCCACTTGGCATTTTCAGTGAGGCTTGGCCACCGTCGATTGAGATCAAGCGAACCTCGGAACCTGCGGAGCGAGCGATTTTGGCACCTGCCCCCGGTAACATCTCAACGCAATGTACTTTCGTTCCAAGGGGTAACTGATTCAAAGGCATCGCATTGCCGGGCTTGAATTCTATCTTTTCATTCGAACTTATAAGGGAATCACCCACCTCAACTGATTCCGGCGCCAAAATGTAGGTTTTCTCTCCGTCAGTAAATTCCAACAAAGCAAGATGAGCCGTACGATTAGGGTCATACTCCAATGCCACTACTTTGGCTTCTTCGTCAAGACGAGGTCTGCGAAAATCAATTTTTCTGTATAATCTTTTGTGCCCGCCGCCACGTCTGCGAGAGGTTATGCGACCATACGAATTTCTACCTTTCTTGCGATGATGTCCTTTGGTCAGCGACTTTTCGGGCCTTTTGTCAGAAAGGTCCACTTTATTCTTAAGATAGAATCTTCCGGAAGGAGTGACGGGTTTTTGTTGAAGTACTGGCATTTTCTATTCCTCCTAAGCCAAATCAATGCTTTCCCCTGCCTTCAGGGTTACGATGGCTTTTTTGGTATGACTGGTGAAGCCCAACTTATTTCTTCTGGTCCGATCCCGCTTGGACTTCGGTTTGGCAAGCAGTGTGTTCACCTTCAACACTTTGACCCCAAAAGTTGATTCCACGGCATCCTTAACGTTGCGTTTGTCCGAATCGATGCTGACGGAGAAAACATATTGGTTCAGATTTGCCGAAAGCATGGTCGCTTTTTCGGTCAAAAGAGCTTCTTTTAAAATTTTAACTGATTCCTTCATGAGTATAGTCTGCTACTTTGCGAACTTGGCCAAAATGGTTTCAATCCCCTTGAGACTAATTATAATTTTATCCGCCTGTACGATGTCCAATGCTCCAATGTCTTTGGCTCTTCCAAGGCGGGCATTAGGCAAATTCTGAGCGGCTCGACCAACGGATTCGGCAAAATCATCGTCCACCACCAACACCCTTTTTGTTTTGGGGGCAATTGTGTTTAGCAATTGATTGAAAAGCTTAGTTTTTGGTTCCTTAACTTCCCATGCTTCAATGAGCGAAATGTTTTCGGATGCGGCTTGGTCACAGAGTGCTCGCTCTAACGCCAAATGCTTGACTTTGCGATTAACCTTTTGGTTGTAGGATCGAGGACGCGGACCAAAAATAACTCCTCCACCGCGTCGTTGAATTGCACGTTTGTCGCCAACCCGACCAACGCCCAGGCCTTTTTGCCTGTGAATTTTCTTTCCTGACCCAGCTACTTCCGATCGCAGTTTGGTTGATGCATTGCCTTGGCGTTGGTTCGCGTGAACAGCGATGATAACTTGCCTCAAGGCATCCACCCCTTTACCGTCATCCAATACAGGAAAACCACTTATGTCCTTCTCGGAAGAGGAAGATCCGTCTGGTTTGAACAATTTAAATTTCATGAAGAGAGTTGCTTGGCTTGAGGGTTAGGACTTTTTGGCGACTCTCAGCGTTATTAAGGAGCCTTTGTGTCCGGGAACACTACCTTTGACCAAAACAAGGTTTTTTTCAGGTAGAATTTTTACCACTTTAAGATTTTGGGTTGTTCGGCTTACGTCTCCCATATGACCGGGCATCTTTTTGTTTTTGAAAACCCTTCCTGGCCATTGACACAAACCGTAGGAACCACCCCTGCGGTGAAACATGGATCCATGAGAGGCTGGTCCTCCGGCAAAATTCCATCGCTTTACCACGCCCTGAAAGCCTTTACCTTTGGTTTTGGATATGACGTCTACGAGCTTGATGTCTTTGAAGTTTTCAACCGTGATGACATTTCCTTGTTCGTACTCATGTTCGTTGTTGCAACGAATCTCTTGTGCAATCTGTTGAGGTTCGACGCCAGCTTTCTTGGCGTGGCCTCTTGAACAACGATTTGACTTATTGGGAGATTTTCCCTTCGGATTAAAACCTATCTGGATGGCAGAATAACCATCCTTTTCTAGTGTCTTAACCTGTAAGACGGGACAAGGGCCCGCTTCAATGATCGTTACAGGGACGAGATTATTTTCGTCATCATACACTTGGCTCATGCCAAGTTTCTTTCCTAAAAGTTCAATATTCATACTTTAAGCGGCAGGTGGAAAAGCTTCCCTTTATAACCTGCTTTAAAGGTTTTGGTTTTTGAGTTGAGTAAAAATTCTAAGTCTTAAACGTTAATGTTAATTTCGACTCCTGCGGGTAGGTTAAGTTTCTTCAGTTCGTCAACGGTTTGAACGGTTGGTTCGATGATATCTATCAGTCGCTTGTGCGTTCTTAATTCGAACTGGTCCATGGACTTTTTGTCAACGTGAGGCGATCTGTTTACCGTGTAACGTTCGATTCGAGTGGGCATTGGAATTGGCCCCGCTACTCTTGCACCAGTTCTTTTCGCAGTATCGACAATGTCTGAAGCGGATTGATCGATGACTCGGTAATCAAAGCCCCTGAGTTTTATGCGTATCCTTTGTCCATTCATTATTTCGATTAGGTTCTGGCGGGTTCGCGGCTTGATGTTTCAACAATCCCTTGAACAAGATTTTGTGGAACTTGCTCAAAATGGGAAGGAGTCATCGAATAATCGGCGCGACCGGATGATAAAGATCGCATGTCGGTGGAGTAGCCGAACATATTTTCCAATGGAACAAATGCCTCGATGACGCAAACGGTGCCTCGAGTTTCCATGCCTTGTATTTGTCCTCTTCTCCTATTCAGGTCACCCATCAATTCTCCTTGGTACTCGTCCGGGGTGGACACTTCCACCTTCATGATCGGTTCCAAAAGGATCGGATTCGCCTTTTGCATAGCATCCTTGAATGCAAAAATTCCTGCCATCTTAAATGCCATTTCCGAAGAATCCACATCATGAAAGGAACCGTCGACCAAGGTAATCTTAAAATCAATTACCGGATAACCTGCAACGACTCCTCCCAGAGAAGCTTCCTTTATGCCATCAAAGGTTGGTTTGATGAATTCCTTGGGGATGGCTCCGCCAACAATCTTATTTTCCAATTCGACTCCCTTGCCTTTCTCAAGCGGTTCGAGCTTGATGACAGCATGGCCATATTGACCGCGTCCTCCGGATTGACGAATGAATTTACCTTCCCCATCGGATGAACTTAGCATGGTTTCTCTGTATGCAATCTGTGGCTTTCCAGCGTTCGCCTCCACCTTGAATTCACGAAACAGGCGGTCTCTAATAATTTCCAGATGCAACTCTCCCATTCCCGCTATGATCGTTTGACCGGTTTCTTCGTTTGTGGAAAGACCGAAAGTTGGATCTTCTTCGGCCAACCTTTGCAACCCGACTGACATTTTCTCTTGATCAGCCTTTGTCGCTGGCTCGATGGACATAGAAATCACAGGTTCTGGGAAACTCGGTGGTTCCAATCTCAAATCCAAATCCTTATCCGCAAGCGTATCACCAGTAGCCACGTCCTTGACGCCAATCAAAGCACAAATATCTCCCGAATACGCAGTCTCAATATCCTCTCTGGCGTCGGCTTTCATGATCATTAGCCTTGAAACTCGTTCTGTTTTGCGAGTGCGAGGGTTGTATAAACTCGAACCCTTTTTAAGCGTACCCTGATAGACTCTGTAAAAAACCAATTTACCAACATAGGGATCGGTCATGAGCTTGAAGGCTAGCCCTGCAACTTTTGCCGAATCATCAGGGGCGACCTCAACTTCCTGTTCATCTGAGTCCTCACCTTTCATTGGAGGTAGATCCAAGGGGTTCGGAAGGTAGTCAACCACCGCATCCATGAGCATCTGCACACCTTTGTTTTTGAATGCGCTTCCAGGGATGACGCCAACAAAATCAAGGGATAATGTCGCTTTTCGAATTCCCAACTTCAATTCATCATCTGTGATGTCTTCACCTTCCAAGTATTTATTGGCAATATCATCATCAAAATCGGAAACTGCTTCGATAAGAGACTCTCGATACTCTTGAGCTTGGTCCTGCATTTCGGAAGGAATATCTTCCGTGGTGAACCGGACTCCGGATTCATCCGATTCGTCATAAAGGTAGGCGACCATTTTGACCAAATCGACCAAACCTCTGAAATTATCTTCAGCGCCAATAGCCAGAAAAAGTGGATGTGCATTTGCCCCCAATTTTTCCTTCATTGTTCCAACGGCTGCCAAAAAGTCAGAACCCATTCGATCCATCTTATTGATGAAGGCCAACCTTGGTACGTTGTATTTGTCCATTTGCCTCCAGACAGTCTCAGATTGAGGTTGTACTCCCTCGACTGAAGTGAACACGCCAACCGCTCCATCGAGAACCCTGAGTGATCGCTCAACTTCAGCGGTAAAGTCTACGTGACCGGGCGTATCGATAATGTTAATGCGGTGGGGAACACCTGCATTGGGTCCTTCTGAGGTTGTCCATCCGCAAGAAATTGCAGCGGAGGTTATGGTTATCCCACGCTCACGCTCCTGTTCCATCCAGTCGGTAGTTGCATTGCCTTCATGAACTTCACCAATTTTGTGAACTACACCGGAATAAAACAAAACACGTTCGGTGCACGTCGTTTTCCCAGCATCAATATGTGCGGCAATGCCAATGTTACGGGTATGCTCTAAAACATTGGGTCGATCGCTGGCGTTCGCTGATGAAAATTTATCGTTATCGCTCATGAACTAAAGATCCCATTACCAACGCAAGTGGGCAAAAGCACGATTCGCTTGGGCCATCTTGTGCGTCTCCTCACGCTTTTTTACAACGGAACCCGTGTTGTTGTAAGCGTCTATCAGCTCATTTGCCAATGATTCAGCCATGGGCGAACCCTTGCGTGCTGCGGCAGCGTTTACAACCCAACGAAAGGCAAGGCTCTGCTGACGCTCGAATGGCACTTCGATCGGTACTTGGTAAGTGGCTCCACCAACTCTTCGGCTTTTAACTTCAATTTTCGGGCGAATGTTTTCCAGTGCGCCAAGAACCAACTCGATTGGGTTACCCTTGCCGACTTTTTCGGCCATTCTTTCGATAGCTCCGTAAACAATTCTTTGAGCCAAAGATTTTTTGCCACTTTTCATGACCGCATTGACCAGCATACTAATCAGTGGGCTTCCATGCAATGGGTCCGGAGAAATCGGACGTTTCGTCGCTTGTCTTCTTCGGGACATTTTACTTCTTTGGTTTCTTTACTCCGTATTTCGACCGACTTCTCCTGCGTTTCTCCACACCTTGGCAATCCAATGTGCCTCGAACAATGTGGTAGCGAACACCATTGAGATCCTTGACGCGCCCTCCTCGAAGAAGGACAATGCTGTGCTCCTGCAAGTTATGACCTTCGTCCGGGATATATGCGATTACCTCATATCCAGTGGTGAGGCGTACTTTGGCAACCTTTCTGATCGCAGAATTGGGTTTCTTGGGGGTTCGAGTCGTTACCTGAACGCAAACTCCACGACGAAACGGACATGCCTTCAGGGCAGGTGACTTCGTCTTGGACTTTTGCAAACGACGTCCTTTTCGAACGAGTTGGTTGATAGTGGGCATAGAGTAGAAAATGAGGTAAAGCGATCTGTTGTAACGTATTTTCAGTTATGCTCAAGCATATTTTTGAAGCAATTATGCGGTTAATGACTCCGTATTGCCGGTTCCCAGTGTGTCAATCTTGAGCTTACGCCATTTCGGTAATCCCGTTCCCGCGGGAATCAAGTGACCCATTATGACATTTTCCTTAAAACCTTTAAGTTCATCAACTTTACCAAGTGTAGCGGCATTCGTGAGAACTCGAGTGGTTTCCTGAAAGGAAGCGGCGGAGATGAAACTGTCCGTTTCCAAGGAAGCTTTGGTAATTCCCAAAAGAATTGGCTCACCTTCCGCAGGCTTACCGCCCTTTTCCGAAATTTCCTCATTCGAATCCATGAACGCAAATCGGTCCACTTGATCACCCCAGAAGAAATCCGTATCACCGGGATCGGTTATTCTCACCTTGAAAAGCATTCGGGAGATGATGACTTCCAAGTGTTTGTCATTGATCGTAACTCCCTGCAGTCGGTAGACTTTTTGAATCTCCTCAATCAGATATTCTTGCACTGCCGATGGTCCGAGAATCTCTAAAATTTCATGCGGATCTTTCGCTCCTTCTGTGATCAGTTGACCCTTTTGGGCAAAGTCACCCGGTTGGACGAGGACATGTTTTCCATGAGGAATCAAGTGCTCTTCGACCTGTCCCGATTCCTCATTCGTAACGAGAAGTCGCTTCTTCGAACGAAGCGTACCGGCTTCAGAGACAATCCCGTCTATTTTTGCCATCTGCCCGACGTTGCCT
>Ga0160422_10000982_pt1 | contig 17649 bp, 13 predicted proteins | sample Fk160mmetaG_FD_108192 | JGI IMG/M metagenome (GOLD analysis project Ga0160422, IMG submission 108192) | Marine microbial communities from the Central Pacific Ocean - Fk160115 60m metaG | ecosystem: Environmental > Aquatic > Marine > Oceanic > Photic zone | place: The Central Pacific Ocean... | reverse complement strand
GTGGGTCGGATTTTGGCCTATGCAAATGGAAAAACGAAGGCGTTGTCCGAAATCCTCTCGGTTGAATATCAGGAACTGGGTGACCGGATACGCTGCGTTGTTGTCACGGATTTCGAGAAAACCTCCTCGACGGCGGTGGTGGACGAGGTTCACGACGACGAAGCAGGCGGCGCCATTGGGGTCTTCAAGTCCTTGGTGGACTGCGATGTTGGCGACAAGCTGGATCCTGTGTTGATGACAGGGAGCACGTTGCTGGTCGACGACGATTTGTCGAAGCGCTTCCTCAAGCGCGCAAGAGATTGGGTTGAGCAGCGCGGTCTTTCCATCGAATTCCGAGATGAAGCCATGGGTCGTTTTCATCACCTCCACGGGTCAGGAAAAGATTGGGCGCCCAGGCATTACTCCACAATGGTGACCGAATTCTTCCAAGAAGGGTTGACCAAATGTCTCATCGGAACCAGAGGCTTGTTGGGTGAGGGTTGGGATGCCTCCCGTATCAACGTCCTGATCGACCTCACGACCGTCACAACCAGCATGAGCATCAATCAACTGCGAGGTCGTTCGATGAGGTTGGACAAGTTGTGGCCTGAAAAAGTTGCCAACAACTGGGATGTTGTATGCCTCGCTGAAGAATTCATCAAGGGGTTCGACGACTACGAGCGGTTTGAACGGAAGCACAAAAATCTCTACGGCGTTTGCGACGACGGTTCCATAGAGAAAGGCGTTGGCCATGTTCATGCTGCGTTTACGGAACTTCAACCCGAGGCTGTCAATGAAGGCATGGGCGTCATCAACCAGGAAATGCTTGAGCGCGCCAGACGGCGTTCATCCTCTCGTGAACTTTGGGGTATTGGTCAACCGTTCTCAGCGACGGCCAAGAAGAGCCTTGAGTTCAAGCCCACCTCGCCTCTGGGTGGATCACAATTTACATTTGGCAGGATCAAAGAACGCTGGACTGAAGCCTCGTTGAATCAAGCCATCATTCAGGCCGTAGGCAATGCCATGTTGGATGTTGGTTTGCTACCACGCCATGCAAAGCTCGGTGGAGGTGAACGTGGTGGAGGTTGGTTCAGGTACTATATAGAACGCTGCAATGAAGAGGAGACGGCCCTGTTTGCGACAGCCATCAGCGAAATTTTCGGACCGCTGGATGATGCCCGGTACCTCGTCAGCCGTTCAGCCCGGTTCTTCGATGACACCTTCCTTTCAAAACTCCTCCCCGAGGTGCTAGCGAAGTACGTGAGAAAGGAGCGAAGGGAAGTCGTCATGTTCTATCGCGTGCCGTCTTGTCTGGCCAAGCACAAAGACGACGCAGCAAGGTTTGAGAAGTACTGGAACGCTTTGGTCAGTCCGGGCGAGGTTCTCTACGCCCACGGAAAAGATGGAAAAAACGCCATGGCTTTTGCGAAAGCGAGCGGGATGGTCAGTCAAACCGTCCAGCATGTCAAGGACGTGTACCTCTGATCAGCGCAAGCCTGCTGCTTTGAGGGATTCGAGCAGCACGGCACCGAGTTCCGACGGGTCTTTCGCACAAGCAATACCAGCGGCCTCAAAGGCGGCAAACTTCTCTTCTGCAGTCCCTTTGCCACCAGAGATGATGGCGCCGGCGTGGCCCATGCGCTTGCCCGGTGGTGCGGTGGCGCCTGCGACGAAACCGACGATGGGCTTGGTGACGTTTTCAGCAGCCCATGCGGCCGCTTCTTGCTCGGCGTTACCGCCAATTTCACCAATCATGACAATCGCTTCGGTTTGGTCGTCGGCTTGGAACGCCGCCAGGCATTCGATGAAGCCGGTGCCGTTCACGGGGTCGCCCCCGATGCCAACGCAGGTGGACTGGCCCTCGCCGATACTCATGGTTTGCGCCACGGCTTCGTAGGTGAGGGTACCGGATTTTGAGACGATACCGATGCGGCCTTTGGCGTGGATGTGGCCTGGCATGATGCCTATTTTGGCGCCACCCTTCTCGCCAGGCGTGATGATGCCGGGGCAGTTTGGGCCGATGAGGCGGACGCCTGGGCGGTTTTCGACAAAGGCCACAGCCCTGACCATGTCAAGCGTAGGGATGCCTTCTGTGATGCAGACAACGACGCCTTCGCCTTTGACGGTATCAAAGGCATCGGCCGCTTCCATGATGGCTTCGGCGGCGAACGGCGGTGGGACATAGATGACGGTGGCATCAGCGTCAGTGGCCTTGATGGCGTCGAACATTGAATCCCACACGGGGAAGGTTCTGCCCTGCAATTCAACGGTCTGGCCGCCTTTTCCAGGGGTGCATCCACCAACGATGTTGGTGCCGTATTCAACCATCTTGTCGGCGTGGAACATGCCCTGCTTGCCGGTAATGCCTTGCACCAGAAGTTTTGCGTTTTCCTCAACCCAAATCGCCATCAGTTGCCACCTCCAATGAGCTCGACTATTTTTTGCGCCCCTTCGGCAAGGTCGTCAGCGGGGTGAATGTTGAGGGTGGATTTAGCGAGAATGGCTTTGCCTTGGTCTACATTGGTCCCGGCAAGGCGAACGACGAGCGGTACGTCAAGCGAGAGGGCTTCTGTGGCGGCGATAACACCTCGGGCGATGATGTCGCATCGCATGATGCCCCCGAAAATGTTGACCAGTATGCCTTTGACGTTGGGGTCCTCAAGAATGATGCTAAACGCTGTCTTGACCTGTTCTTCGTTGGCACCACCGCCAACGTCGAGGAAGTTAGCCGGCTCACCACCGTACAATTTGATGACGTCCATGGTCGCCATGGCCAAGCCGGCGCCGTTGACCAAGCAACCGATGTTGCCGTCCAACTTCACGTAGGACAAACCGGTTTCCTTGGCCCGAATTTCCACTTCCTCTTCCTCGGACAAGTCCCGGAGTTCGTCCCAGTTTTTGTGGCGGAATTCAGCGTTCTCGTCAAAGGAAACCTTGGCGTCCAAAGCCACGATTTCATCCTCTGCCGTCCGCACAAGTGGGTTGATCTCGAGCATGGCGCAATCGCTCGAAACGAACATGCTGTACATGGCCGTCAGGGCCTTTGAGAAGGCTTTGTGGGCGGCACCTTTCAAGCCGAGAGCAAGCCCGAGGTCTCGCTTCTGATAGCCAAGCAGGCCGGCGTTCGGGTCCACCGAAATCTTGTGAATTTTCTCTGGTGTCGTTTCGGCGACATGTTCAATGTCCATGCCACCTTCGGTAGAGGCCATGATGAGAACCGATTTGTTTTCACGGTCGACCAAGATGGCGAGGTAGTATTCGTGAGCGATGTCGCAGCCTGACTCAACGTACAGGTTGCGAACCAACTTTCCCGCTTCACCGGTTTGTATGGTGACCAATATGTTACCAAGAATATTGGTGGCGTAGGTTTGAACCTCTTCTTTTGAAAACGCGATTTTAACGCCCCCCTCCATCACGAGGTCTCTGGATTCCGGTGCATACAGGTTGCCTTTTCCTCGGCCGCCTGCGTGAATTTGTGATTTAACGGCGACCACTTTGGAGCCAAGGCTGTCGTAGGCCGCCAAGGCTTGTTCCACGGTGGTGCAGTGAACGCCTTCGAGGACAGGGACTCCGTGGTCTTTGAGAAGCGCTTTTCCTTGGTACTCGTGAATGTTCATGAGGCTCTCCAATCGGGTGGACTGAAAGGCCGTCTTTCAATACTTTGGAGCGTGATGTTCCATCGGGTTTTCAGGGTGTTCTTGATAACTGAGAAATTGACCGGTTGAACGATGCAGGTCGTGGTCTTGGCGGGTGGCGTAGGTTCCCGGCTCCGGCCGTGGACCAACAGCATACCGAAACCTCTGTTGCCGGTCCTAGACCAAACCCTGCTCGAACACGTTGTCGGGTCCTTGCCTGTTGACATGGTGGACGAGGTTGTCGTTGCCGGGGGCTACAAGATCGACCAAATCAAGGCTTATTTTGACGGTTCAGACGCCCCTTTTGACGTTCGTATTGTTCCCGAAGACGAGCCTCTAGGGACCGGGGGAGCGCTCGGCAATTGCCGAGACGTCGTTAGCGGAACCTTTGCTTGCTTCAACGGCGATATCGTCTCCTCGCTCGACGCTTCATCGCTTCTTAATCAGCATCGACGCAATCGCTCGGTTGGCACACTGGGCCTTTGGGAGGTAGAGGACCCGACGCGTTTTGGTATCGTCGGGTTGGATGAATCGGGCTACATCACCCGCTTCAAAGAGAAACCAAAGCCGGAAGAGGTCTTCTCAAACCTCATCAATGCCGGTTCTTACATCTTCAACGACGACGTCTTCGATTGGATGCCTCAGGGTCGGCATTCCATTGAGCGAGATGTTTTTCCCAAACTGGCTGAGGCGGGCCTGCTCAGTGGCGTTCCTTTCGATGGTTATTTCATCGATGCTGGAACGCCTGAGGCATGGAATCAGGCTGTTGTCGCTTCCATTCAACACGCTCGTCACAAAAACGGTGTTCTGCATGGCAACCCTCCGTCGTGGTTTGCAGATAAGGCGACTTTGGAAGGTGTATCTTCATCCGCCGAACTTGCGCACTCAATGGTGGCGAAATCGTGCATCGTAGGTGAATCCAGTGTCTTCATGTCCACTTTGCTCGAAGGTGCCCGAATTGGAAACCAAGCACGGCTCTCTTCTTGTTTGATCGGGACCAACGCTGTTATCGGCGACGGTTGTGAGCTGGAGGACGTCATTATTGATCACGGTTCGGAAGTACCTGCAGGCACCGTCCAGTCCGGCGGGTGCTGGCCATCGGCATGAAACCTGCTAAATGGAAGGGCGGTTGTGCCTCAATTCATGGAACGGCCGCTCATCGTTGTGAACTTCAAAACCTATGCCTCTGCGTCGGCGACAGAAGCCGAACGTCTTCTCCAAGCAATGGAACAGGCCGCAGGTGATACGGCGACAATGGTTGCTGTCGCTTCGGCCTTCGATCTTGCTGTTCTTGCCAACCAATCAACCAACGTCGAAGTTTGGAGTCAACACCTTGACCCCGTTGGATTGGGCGGGTACACAGGTTGGCTTGAACCGCAGACGGCTCTTACTCGTGGCGCAAAAGGCAGCCTCATCAACCACGCAGAGCACAAGGTGGATTTGGACCATGTGCGCTCGTTGCTCTCGATGCTTCCCGACGGATTTCCAGTTTGTGCATGCGCTGCTGACGTTGAGGAGGCGAAGGCATTGGCCGAACTCAACCCGACATTCATCGCTGTCGAACCTCCCGAACTGATCGGTGGCGACATCTCCGTAACAACCGCCGACCCGGCCATCGTCAGCGATACCGTGGCTGCGGTTAAGGCCGTCAACCCCAGCGTGCGCGTGCTGTGCGGTGCGGGCGTCAAAAACGGCATGGATGTTGCCAAAGCCTTGGAACTCGGCGCCGAAGGCGTCCTTCTTGCAAGCGGTGTGACGAAAGCTAAGGATGTTCACGCCGTGTTAGCCGACCTCGTCGCTTCCCTCTGAAAGGGAAACCAAACGAATTCGCTGTTCTTCCTTCGCTTCCGTCAAGCCGTTCCCCGCAGGGCACCCCTTTCGGTGGTGGCAAATGTTGCAGGTCATCTCATGCCTTGCGAGTGGCAAAGCGGCCAGTGACGGGTCGGCAAGGGCGCATCGCTCTATCCACTTTGCTTCCCGCACGTCGTGTTCGACGAGGGCGAAGGCCTGCCTCATCAGTGTTGAGCTCAAGGGCGCCTCGTGTTCTACCCAAACACCTCGCCGCCACGCTACGACTTTGAGGCGAAACGCCTCGATGTTGTCCGGAAATCCCGGTTGTTGTAGAGCCCAGTGAACCATCAGCACGTGCTCCAGGACTTGGTACCATCCTTGATGGGGCGATGCCCGAAACTGAATCCGAACCAATGTCCAACGATGGTGGGTGAACACGGCAACATCGGGCGCAGCGTAGAGCTTGACGCCGTCAATAAGTGCTGGGCGTTGACGATCGAAATACGCCCACCTTCCCCCGTCTCCACTCACGATGTTTCGCAAAGACAACGTCTGTTCGAGCCGTTCAAGTTGCCGCATGCTCTGTGTTATCTTCCTCGATACGAGTGAGGAATCCAATGTCAAGTTTGAATTCTTCAGTCGCTTGTTGAACGCCTTCATGAAAGCCTGCAGTTTGTATGAAGGCGACCAGATTTTGTGGTTGTAGAGGTCGGTTAGCCGTCTCTTCCACACCTTTCTCATCGTCCGTGTGAGCAATTCATCCAACGTGCGTGGTCTGGTGTTGTCGGTTGACCCCGGGGCATCGGGCCGTTTATGCGGCTTTGCGTACACCAGCGCCCAAAGCCTCGGGCAGGCGTTCATCAAACGTGAACTGGTTTGGCTCCAAAACGAAGGGAGGGGTTGCATAGGTTGTGCACGGCCGTCAACACAGATAACGGTCTTGCTCAAAACACGCGAAGATCGATGATGTTGATGAGCGCGTTGATGGCCATCCAAAGGGCCATCGGCGTCAAAATCCATCCGACAAATTGAGCGAAGACGTCACCACCAAACTTTCCAAACAGGCGCGAGAATGGCCCGCCCCAAGAGGAGACAATGCGGAGCAAGAGGACCACAAAACCACCGCTCAGCGTGAACAAGAGCAGGAAGACAAGCCCCATTGCAATGCCGGTTCCTCCTGCAAGTAACGATGAACCCACTGCCTGCGGATAGAGGTGGGGGAAGGCCAACCAACCGAACCAACCCATCCAGATGCCAAGCAGGACGTCTCGGTTCATATCAATGGGGTCTCGCCATTCTTGGAAGGATTTAGGGAAGCATTTGTGCATGGCTCGACCCAGCAGATCGGCCTCGAGCGGAGCACCTCTTTTCGCCGTGAAGAAACACATTTCCAGCATCCAAAGCATCATGACCACATCAAGCAAGAATCGAGCGCTCATGCCAACGGGAAGGACGGTCAAGAGCAGGGGAGGCAAGTTGACCATCAGAATCCCTGCACCGCTTGCTACGATGATGGAGCCCCACAGCAGGCCTGGAGGCAGCGGTTCTTCTGGTGCCGTCCATTCGTTCCTCGGTAGAGCGAGCAGGAGAAGAAACAGCCCCGGTCCGAAGAACAGGCCAAAATACGAGGCGATGGAATTCGGCCCACCGCTCTTGATGTCCTCGACAGCTTCCACAATGTCCAACATGGCTGCGGAAGAGGCTTGCGAGAAGGTGATGTGCATGCCTGGGTCTACCACCACGACGGCGTCAGAAGCGCCGGTGGGTAAGCTGTTGGCAAAGGTGTTTTTTTCGTCAAGGTAAACCGCCCATGTGGCGTTGGTTGAGGCTGATAGCGATACAACATCAGACATGCGTGCGTCCTCCCCGGTGATGATGTGTATCACTTCGGCCCGTTCACCAAGCTGGTCCAGCGTACGGTTGAATTCGTTTGCCTGGGTGAGTATTTGCTCCGAGCCCGGTAGGACGAGCCCGATGATGAGGGCCTCGTTGCCGCTCAACAGTTCGCTAACCGAGAACGTCTTGCCGTCGGGCCTCGCGAGTTCAGCATCGAGGATTTTGGTGTTGTCAAGGATGACGGCGTCCGCTCCGAGGTTTGGTTGTTCAAACACGGTTGGTAGGGTTAACAGCGCCAACGCCAGCAGAGCAGCCATGATGGGTAATGGGAGCTCAACGCCCGTCTGGAAAGCGTTCCCGATGTAGCCCAGCAGGGCAACAAGGGTTGTGAGCGTCAGCCAGAGGCCGGCGCTGGCGAACCCGTCGTCGTCTCCAAACACCTCGAACCGATGAATACCTTCTGCATGACAGTCGCTGTTCAAGTCCCCGGCCACCGTTCGAAGGCAGAACTGCAGGTTCATCTCCCCGACCGGCAGGGGTTTGGTACCGGACCAAGTGAAGACGGAATTGTTGTCTCCGAGGTCCCGTGTCATGCGGATTCTGCCGGCGCTTGTTTCAACGAGCAATTCTCCGTTCCGAGTCGTTTTCTCGGAAGGCAACAACGGCCCCCAAATCTCCCACTTTTCGTCGCGCAGGTCCTCCAATCCCCAAGGCAGGCGATGCTCCAGTTCAACATGCGCCAGTCTTGAGGCATCCACCACCATGCGGGCCTCGGGTTCGTACAGCACGCCCTCAATGATGATGCCCCCACTGTTTTGTTCAAAGCCTCCCCACTGCACACGTGCCTGTGTGCCAAGACAACGGTGTTCTATAGAAAGACTCAATGAAATTGTTTTGCCTTTGGGAACGACCAGTGTGGCGTTTTTGATTTCACCTGAGAAATTCATGGCTTGGTTTTCAGCGGTGGTGTCCAATGTCTGCGTGATTTCGCTGCTGTAAATCTCGCTGCCATCTGCTGAGACGCTGTAGTACAGGGTGGTGCTCGAGTCGAGGATGGTTTGGCGTGTGCACGATTGCGGTCCACCGCCACCCTCGATAATGGCAGAAAAATAGACACTCATCAACACCTCAGCGTTAATCTCCTGCTCAACTGGCGGGCTTTCAAGGGTGAACACGGGAACCGGACCGTTCGTCAGGCCGACCGTGAACCCGCCCACGGCCGAGTCGGTTTGTCCACGCTGGAGCACCGCTTCTTCAACGTCCGAACCTTCGACAAAGAGGCGTTCCATCGGTAGGATGTCCCACTCAGTATAACCCGGTTCATAGGTGAGGTCTTGGTTGGCAGACACCACGCTGGAGACGCCGACGCACAGCAACAAACACAGGGTCCCGACGGCCCATGCTTGACGCCCCATGCACGGACCAGCATGTTTCGGTTCAAGAAGCCAATGCACCGATGAACATCGTCTTCAAAGGCTTGCCATGAAAGTGGCCATCAAGAGCACACCCCCTGTGATAGCGGAGGCATTCACTGCGCCCTTGCTCATGTAGCCCCGATTTTCAAGAAGCGCACCAAGATAGCTGTCGATTTGGCAACCCAACCATCCCACAAACGCCAACATGCCACCCATTTGAAGACCGTCTGCTACAGAAGCGGCAGGAGTTGTGAGCCACCATGTTAGCAAGGTCAAGACCGCAACAACAGCCGAACCGACGGCTGCTGCCAGTTGACCGTTGGGAGAAAAACCGCCGTTCTCGCCTTGTTTGCAGGGCTTCAGCGTCGTGATCATTCGAACCCGAGTGTCAAGGCATCCGATTTCGCTTGCAAAAGTGTCGGATGCTGCCACCGCAACAGCGGCACCAAAGAGCCAAACGACCGTTTCCCAATCCTCCGATAGATAGGCGTAAAGGCAAATCAGGCCCGGAATGGCTCCGTTGGCGACCACGTTGGTCCACCCCCGATGGCCGTCGCTTGATTCGCTCAGGCCCAACGCTTTTTTCTCCTCAAATCGCCACTTTGTGGCTTTGTGGGAGCCGAGAAGGAACCCAAGCAGGACCAGGAGCCACGTCCAATGGCCCAAGCCTCCAACGATGAGGCCGAGCATGGCTGCAGCGTTGGCCCCTTTTGCATCCAACATTTTGGTCCGTGAGGACATCACCAGGAGGAACACAACGAGGCCCAGAGTGACCAACAAATTTCCCAGATTTGGACCGCTGGAGAAGACGTCCATCAATCATCACCTGTAGACAGGACAATATTGGTGTCCACCCTCACCCAGCGACCGTTGGCTTTTGAAGACAGCACCCGATTTTAGAACAAACGCCTCACTCTCGTGGACCCAGAACGATGGTAGGGAGCCATCGAAGGATGCAAAACCAAAGAAACAGCACCATCAACACCAACCACGCCATCTGCAGGAGGAAACCAAGCGTGGAGTCGTTGTCCGCAAGGGCGACACCCACTCCCCAAGAAGAGCCGTTCCACAACGCATGACCACCTATGGCCAACAGCAATCCCGCCGAGATGGTCGTTGGCATGGGCCAAGCGTGGTTGGCATGGCGAGAGAGGAGCTTCTTTGCGCCAGGAGAAGGTTCTGTGGACCAGTTCGACTCCGGCAAAATTCGCCCTTTGCTATCGAAAAGCACCCACCTCGCATCGGCGTCTTCGGAGAGGTAGGCCGTGCCAGACAGCGACGGCAGGGTGTTGCCTTTGCTCAACCAGAAGCCGATGGCGTACCCGCTTAACCCGGTCCAAAGAGCATGGCCGGGAATGGAACTCAAACCTCTGAGCGTTGCCGTGAAGAAGTATGCGATGCTGCTGTAATCGGACATCAGCGCCATCGAGATGTAGGTTGCGTTCTCGAGCAAGGCAAACCCGAGGCCCACGGTTGAACCGACGTAAAAACCGTGTTTTGGTGACACGATGAGGTGACTGAGGGCGAGCACGGCCAACGCTTTTGCGATTTCCTCGCCCACCGGAGCGGATACAAACAGGATCAAGCCCTCACCCAGCGTTCCCGATGCAAACGGGTTCAAACCCATAGCGTTGATGAGAATGGGCGAGAAAATCGAGTTGATCACGATCGCCGGCACCGCCGAGAGCATGCCGGCGGCCAACATCCATTCCGCATCCCTTCGCGAAATCTGAATGCCAAGGTGTCGGCTCGTGATGGACCACCATGCGAACACGGGTGTTGAGAAGCCGATGAGCCATGCGGGAAGCACGACGGTCACGGCCAGTGTCAACGTGAGAACGTTCGCTCCTGCCAAGGTCAGTGGCAGAAGGCAGACGGTCGAGACACCGACGCCCAGCACAAACAGCAGCCACAGGTGTTTGGGCCGTGGCATCTCAAGCGGTGCCGTGGAGCGAAAAAGGTGGTGTTGCACGCCGGTTGGTACAGGTGAATTCACCACCATGCCTCCGGACAAAGCGTGCATGTTGGTGCCGTTTTGGTCCGGATATGCTTGAATGGTGTGCGTTAATTTGGGTCTTCGTAGATAAAAAAACAACATCAGAAACGGAGAGATGCACAAGCCTCCGAAAAACGTGGCCACCGGGTCCAGGGGGCCCAACGTGCCGTTCATGTCCCCGTCGATGTACCCTGCAACGATGAGGACGGCGATTTGCGCCAGAAAGAAGCAGACGATAACCAAGCCCAACATCGAACGTACGGTTTGCCACGGTGTTGATGCTCGCCAAACGGTCAATTTGTCGGGAACGGGCGAAAGTGGAATCTCCCGTACAAGTCCGGAAGATGGCATGGGCTGCAAGGCGTTCACCTGGAGAGGGTACCCGCTCAGTTCGCCCATCAATCGTCACTGAAAAACAGCATTCGGCAGAGGCCATCATCATTGCAGGTGCATCTACCCAAGCCGTTCTCCTTCATCAACGGTTTGAAGAAAAAAACGGTTGTTCAAATAGAAATGAACTGGATCGTGGAGCATGTCGTGGTTCTCGGCCGCTTTTGCACCGCGTAGGGACCACAAAGGGATGTCAACACCGAGCTACGCTGCCCGTTGGTGGCTACCGATATGCACCCTCTCATCTGCCGTGTGGTCTTGGCAAGCCACCGATGGCTTTCTCGTCATGGCGGCAGCACTCACCGTCATGATCGCCACGCCTCTGCTCAGCATCGGCTGGTACGTTATCGGCATCGTGTCGGCTCGCGTAGCACCGAGGTACATCATTCCCCAGGCCGAGGGTGCTCACAAGGCGCGCCTTGAGCGAAAGGCACGACAAGCCCGGAACAAAGTTGCGTGATCAGCCAAGGAAACCGTAGGTCCAATCGTGGGGCGGCGCAAACGTCTCTTTGATTGAGCGAGGGCTGACCCAGCGCAGGAGGTTCAGCGGACTGCCCGCCTTGTCGTTCGTACCGCTGCCCCGTGCACCGCCAAACGGTTGCTGGCCGACCACGGCGCCCGTGGGTTTGTCGTTGATGTAGAAGTTGCCGGCACTGTACCGAAGAGCGGCTACGGCCGTTTCGATGTGGCGGCGGTCGGTGGCAAAGATGGAACCTGTTAGGGCGTATTCTGAGGTCGAGTCGCATAGGTTCAACGTGGCTTCAAAGTCGTCGTCAGCGTACACGTGAACCGAGAGGACCGGCCCAAAGATTTCCTCTTCCATGGTCTCGCTCTTGGGGTTGTGACACACAATCGTGGTTGGCTGAATGAAGTAGCCCGTGCTGTCATCATACGTGCCCCCGGTGACAATATCGCACTCCGGGTCAGCGGCGGCGCGATCGATGTAGCCTGTGATGCTGTCGAAGGCTTTCTTGTCGATAACAGCGCCAAGGAAGTTCCCGAAATCGGCGACATCCCCGACGGTGATCTTGTTCACCTCGGCGATGTAGTCGTCCTTGATGGCCTCCCACACCGAGTGAGGGACATAAACCCGGCTGGCTGCACTGCATTTTTGGCCTTGGAATTCAAACCCGCCACGAAGCATGGCCACCAGCAAGGCTTGTCGGTCGCAATCCGGGTGGGCCACGATGAAATCTTTTCCACCCGTTTCTCCGACGATTCTAGGGTAGGATTTCATGTTCTCCAAATTGTTGGCAACGTCTCGCCACATCTGACGGAACACACGCGTTGAACCTGTAAAGTGAATACCTGCTAACTCCCTGTGCTGGAGGCATGTATCGCCCACCACTACCGCTCGCCCTGGGACGAAATTGATGACGCCAGCCGGCAGGCCTGCGTCCATCATCAGGCGCATCAATCGGTAGTTCGACACGTAGGAGTTTCTCGACGGTTTCCACACCCCGACGTTACCCATGATGGCGGCACTTGAAGGCAGGTTGGCCGCAATGCTTGAGAAATTGAACGGCGTGACGGAGAACACAAAACCCTCCAAGGGACGAACTTCGCTGGAGTTCCACATGCTCGATGGCGAGATGGGCGGCTGCATGTCCTCGTAGATTTGGCGTGCGTAGTCGGCGTTGAAACGCCAGAAGTCGATCAGTTCGCAGGCCGAGTCAATCTCAGCCTGATGGCAGGTTTTGGACTGGTTCAGCATGGTGGAGGCGTTGACTTCAGCCCTTCGCGGCCCCCTGAGCAACTCGCTGGCTTTGAGGAAGATGGCAGCACGAGCCTGCCAGGGCATGGTGGACCACATTTCGTGGGCCTCTAGGGCGGCATCGATGGCAGCGTTGACTTCCTTTTGTCCAGCCATGTGGACTTTGGCTATCACGTGGCCGTGGTTGTGCGGCATTACCTGCTCAACAACATCACCGGTAAACACTTCCTCGCCGTTGATGATGCACGGAATTTCAAGCACCTCAGCGGACTGACGCTTGAGTTCAGCTTCAAGTTCAGCGCGTTCTTTGCTGCCCGGCAGGTAGCCAAGGACGGGTTCGTTAACGGGGGTGGGTGGCTTGGGTATGCTGTTCACCATGCGACAGCGTCGTCTCGGCGACCCTTGAACATCACCCATCCCATCAATGACGGTCTCAGAGGTAAAGGTGAGCGTGCTTGGCCCGAACTTTGGCGATTTTTGGACCGACGACAGCCATGCAGTAGCCTTGATAGGGATTTCGAGCGTAGTAGTCGTGGTGTTTCTTTTCGGCGATGAGGAAATGGACGGGTTCCTCGATGGTGGTGACGATGGGGTCGTCGTAGACGTTGCCCATGTCGGCAATCGTCGCCTCGGCCGTCGCCCGTTGGTCTTCTGAGAGTGGCATGATGCAGGAACGGTATTGCGTGCCGATGTCGTTACCTTGACGGTTGAGTTGGGTCGGGTCGTGGACGGTGAAGAACACCTCAAGGAGGGTCTCAAAAGAAACAATGGTTGGGTCAAATTGAACCTCGACCACTTCAGCATGGCCGGTTGTGCCGCTGCAAACAGCTTCGTAAGTCGGGTGAGGGTCGTGGCCCCCAGCGTAGGCAGGTAGCGCCGATTCTACACCTCTGATTTGCTTGTAAGCGCCCTCCACGCACCAGAAGCATCCGCCACCGACAATCATTCGTTCCATACCGTGTCCACTTCCTTTTCCCCTTTCAACCTTTGAATGCACATCACTGGTTCGCAGTTTCCAGCGTGCTTTGTCCGTAATCAAGCAAACTCTTCTGTGGATTTGGTTCAGCTTTTCCTTGCTGTTTCTGGCTTGTTTTCTGCCGCCTGAAGGTCCGTTTTTTCCGGCTGCCGTGGAGGGTGTACACCGCTTTCGATCGGGCTTTCACTTCTTCGTTACGTCGCGCTGCATACGCTTTTTTGATGCCAAGGTTGCGGGCCTCCGCCTCGTCGAGGATAGGAAGCGGGTAAGTCTCCCCAACGATGACGCCGGTCGTTTTTTGCATCGCTTCGCTCATCGTCCACGGTTCGTGAATTTGAGGTGTGGGCACCATCGCAAGCTCCGGAACCCACTTTCGGATGAAATCGCCATCCTGGTCGTGGTCGAGAGATTGTTTCAGGATGGAGTAGGCCCGCACGGCGTTGATGCCCGTGATGCCCGATTGCATGTGGATTTGCGACCAGTGGATGCCGGGCTCGTAATCGATGAACAGCTTGGCCAGGTGATGCCCGGTGCGCTGCCATGGCAACCAGAGGGTGTAGGCAGCGACGGATTGCATCATGGCCCTCATTCTGAAATTGATCCACCCCGTGGCTTTCAGCGAACGCATGCAGGCGTCAAAAAACGGCCATCCTGTTTTTCCTTCCGCCCATGCCTGGTAGTGTTCCTCAACACCATGGCGCTCGAGAGCAGCATCGAGTTCAGGGTTGATGGATTGGGTGTTCATCGTGGTTTCCATCTCAAGGCGCTGGACGAAATGGCAGCGCCACGAGACCCTCGATGTGAAGGCGTTGATGTTTTTTCGAAAGGTTGCGGTGTCAACATCTGGGTTGTTTGCTGCGGTTTTTGTCGCCTCCCGCAAACGTTGTTTGACTTGCCGGACGCTCAGGGCGCCGCAAGCGAGGTAGGCGGACAGGCGTGAGGAACCTTCTCGTGACGTTGCCGGGTTTGATATGCTAGGCAAGTAGTTGTCAAATCGCGTTTCCAAAAACGAGTCCAACCAAGCCTGCGCCGCTCTTTCCCCTGCCTCGAGCGGTGTGTCGACGAGGTCATGATGATCCCGAATGTTGGAAACGCTGTCCACGGCATCAAGCGAGGTGTGGGCAGGAAGACTTCCTGGGGCCGCAAGAACGGGCATCACCATTCTTCGGTTGCGGAGGGTGTTCCAACGATCGCGGTTTGACAACGCCCGAACAACGCCGTTTGAGGGGAATTGATGCCAGACAACGCCGTTGACGTCGCACCAGCGCTGGACACGTTTGTCCCGCTCCCATGACCACGCCAGACCTGTTTCCTGGTGGCTGTAGAGACTTGTGATGGGGCATTTTTGGTGAATGGCTGACAGCACTTCGGCGGGCTCGCCGGAAAGGAGTTGCATGGTGCCGCCAAGTTCGTCGATGGAACGGGCAAGCGAACGTGCGTTGGCCAAGTCCCAAGCCAGGTGCAACGCAGAAACATCGGGCTGGTTGGCCCGCTCTGGCTCGTCGATGTAGAGGCACAGGACGTCTTCTTCGGCGCCATACGCCTCAACGAGGGGTGCATGGTCAGCAAGGCGCAAATCGCGCTTGAACCAAACCACTCGCATGCCAACACCTCATCGTCCGCCCTCATCAAGCGTTGTCACTTTGCCACCAGAACAATAGGCCCACCTCCTGATGCATGACCATGAACAGGGACGCCATATGGCTCGTCGTTGTCCTTCTGCTGGGCGGAAGTTTGCTCACGATGTTGGCGCAGGACCAAAAAGTGGCGGAGGTCGAGCAAGAGGAAGAACAGACGGCTGAGGAAGAACAGACTTGCGTGGTTGGCACGGAAAAAGTGTACAACGCTTCCGCTGCTTTGGGGTTTGATTGCGTACCGCTCGACCCGCACAAGCTCGCACACAACCACCCTGCACCGGTTCTGACGGTGTCGGACGTCATTGACGACGGGGACGTTGTTGTTTTTATCGGCAGCATCGACCACCTGCACCCCGAAGAAATCCTCGTCATGGCGACGTACGATGGCGACATGACGCTATCCACGCAACCAAACCTGCAGGGCCAGTGGTCAATGACGGTGCGCACCAGCGCTCAAGAGCCGATGCAGTTTTCCATATCGGCGACACACCCTGCGGAAGGGACATCGTCAGCCACCACGGTGGTCGATGTTGAGCGAACCTCCGACGATGATCCATCGTCCCCGGCCGAGGACGAGGGAGACGGTACCGGCAATGATTCGGACGGTGAGGCAGCCTCCGGAGAGAACAACAGCACCACCGGCAACCAATCATCAGAAACAAACGCCACGGATGAGGGCAACGACCCCGAACCGGCGACACCGACCTACAACGCTTCGGACATGGGGCCGTTTTGGCTCGATGTTTTCCGCTGCCAGCCGGGACAAAACATCACGCAGGTTGACGATTTGACCACGTCTGCTGTGGAAACTCACGAATGCTCGGTGAGCATCACGATGAACGAAACCCACATCACCATCGTGGCCAACGGCCTGCCGGACCATGATTTCGAGTCCACCTTGGCTTGCTCGCAAGGCAATGACTGCACGCGCGCCCAAAATTACGAATGGACCGTTCCTCGCTCGCCGGTCAACGACACCACGGGCGGCCACGACGCCACGGATTGTCCCGAAGCCAACGGCGACTACGAATGCGCTCCTGCTCGCGGCGAGGTCGCCATCGCCATTAACGGCGTGCCGTTTTACGGTCCGGAAGACGGTCCAGGCGGCGATGCTGTTGCCAGTCAGCATGGCGCTTACGAGGAAGACCGTCAACCCATCGTCCTCGGCGTGTGCCACGCCCACAACGGTCAAGGCGGGACCTTCCACTACCACGCCGACGCCAACTGCCTTCACTGGCACCCCGAAGAGGGCGAAACCATGTTTGACTACGACACCAGCACGCCTGCCGCCGTGGCACAAAACACCGCCAACGGTTCCCACTCTTCTGTGATTGGCGTTGGCATGGACGGCTACCCCATCTATGGTCTCTGGGGGTACGACGACGACATGACCATCGTTGAGATGAAAAGCTCTTACCGGTTGAAGTCGGGTGAGACGGGCTACAACGGCATTGATGATTACGAGTACGTTGCTGGTTTGGGTCATCTCGATGTTTGCAACGGACACTTTGGTCCAACCCCTGAATTTCCGGATGGTATCTACCATTATCACTCGACCATGATGAACGGCGATGGGGCCATGGGCTTCCCTTATTTCCTGTTGTGCTATCACGGTGAAACCTTCCTCGACGAAGGCGGCAGCGGAGCGGACTGTTCCGGATTTGGTGAAACGTGGGGTCCAGGCATTGCTCCGCCTCCGGAGGGTTGTGGTAACGGCGGCGGCGGTGGCGGCCAAGGTGGACAGCTGTCGGAGGTTCGGGTCGTTTCTTCGCAAGCCTTCTCACCTCTTGCCATGGTGTGGATGTTGGCGTTTAGCCTGATGTTGCTGAGGCGGCGCAGGTCATGATTCCATCCTTTATGTGGACTGATGGGGTTTCATACCCATGGTTCGAACCTGCGATCGGTGCCGCATACCACTGATGGGAAGCCGCTGCCAGCGCTGCCATTCCACTCAGCGCAGCCAACGTTGTGAGGTGTGCGGCCGTCCCTCGTACGGCCTTCGTTCACCGTCCGGTTCAGACCGAGCCATGTGCCGTCCCTGCCTCAGGAAACGCCGCAAATGAGCCGTTAGGTTTCGAACTTGTGCGTGAGGGGCCGTCCGATTTTTTGGGCGATGAACCGTATGATGCCCCAGTTGAGTCGACGCCACCAGGAAAGATGAGAGGTCTTGACCATCGTGAATTCTTCGTTGGTTACACCACCGCGCAATTTCTTGAATTTGTTCGCCCCAGAACTGGCGTGTCGCTGAAAATTGTTGTCCGAACAGGTTCTTGCGATTTT
>Ga0160422_10000981_pt1 | contig 17657 bp, 27 predicted proteins | sample Fk160mmetaG_FD_108192 | JGI IMG/M metagenome (GOLD analysis project Ga0160422, IMG submission 108192) | Marine microbial communities from the Central Pacific Ocean - Fk160115 60m metaG | ecosystem: Environmental > Aquatic > Marine > Oceanic > Photic zone | place: The Central Pacific Ocean... | reverse complement strand
TCAAGACTAGATGGAGTACATTTTGCAGTATGCGCTCTTGGAGACACAAGCTACGAGCTATTCTGCGAGTCGGGCAAAGAATGGGATAATATTTTCGAAAAGCTCGGGGCAACTAGGATCGTCGAAAGGATTGACTGTGACGTTGACTACGACTCTCCTGCATCAGATTGGGCCCTGAAGGCCCTGCCTGCCCTCGCAGCAGTGGACAGTTCTGGAAACTTCATTGAGGAAATGGTGGATGGAATAGCAGACTATGCAAGCGGATCATCCGTTAGCGCAGGCGGAGAAGATGGGTTCGTAGTCCCCACAATCGAGACTGAAGCGATTCAGGTAGAGCTCTCTGTATTCCGATTTGACCCTTCAATGAAATCCACTGGTAGGGACTCATGGGCCTGTTCCTTGCCCGGGCACATCTCACTTTTGAGCGCCTTAAGGGCGATCAAGGAAGGTCATGATGGATCCCTTACATTTAGAGATGGGAATGACGATGACCCCTCGACGGCAGTCTCTGTCAATGGCAAACTGGTCTTACCTGGAAGGGTCAGGGTGGATAGCATTGTATCCTCTAGGGATGGATCACTCATTCTCCGCATAGACCCCGTACCCGGGTCAGAAGTAATCAGGGATCTTATCGTTGACCATTGGACTCTGGAGAGGAAGCGTGAATCATCCTGTCCATGGATGGTTGCCGCCACTAGGGAGGGGATCCAAACACCTCAGGGAGTGATAGGTTCCATGGAAGAATCCACGGCCCTGATGATTCACTCCTTAGCAGATTATGACAGTGCTCCCCTGTTGCATTCTAGCTCAGACGCGGTCCCATATGCCAATGGATTCCTAGGCCCGGCTGTCCTGGCCAGTGCTTGGGCAAGAAGAAATGATCCAAGAACCGCCCCAGAGAGGGTAGCTGAGATTGATGGCATAATCGGCTCAGAGAACGGAATCAAGGCAGAAACCGATTTATCTCCAATTTTCCGTAGAGACGGATATCCTAAATCTGTACCCGAAGGACTACTGGAGGCAAGAACCAAAGCGATAGAAAACGATGCTTTCAACGGTAAGTTGGGCAAACATGTATGGTGGTATTGCTGGACCGTCAAAAGCAGTGGCAAGGTGAATGATACTGTCCTTTACAGACAGGTCCTAGGCCCAATAGGGCTACTTGGGAACCTCTTCTCAGGAGTGACTGCAAGGATGATGCTAGGATTCACTAGGACCGGGGGCAATGTCCTGAACAGCTTGTTGGGGATGGTTGCTCCCCCTGCAGGTGTCGGGAAAATGCCAAGACAATTCAACTCCTCCGTGTCAAATCATCATGAGGTCGTAGCTATTTTCAATGAAATGGATGGTAGATTCTAATGCCTTTGAAGTATGCCTATCATCCTGGAAACGCAGCTCATAGCGGATCTCCAGAAGTATCTGATACGATGAAAGCAGTAGCGAGAAATTTAGGCCTTGAGCTCGTATATCTGGATGGAGCAACATCTTGTGGAGCTGGCATAATTAAGCAAGCAAACCAACGGCTCCAATTAGCTCTGAACGCAAGGACATTTGCTATGGCCGAAGCCCACGGCCTCAATATCATCACTCCGTGCGCGGCAACAGCAGGTAATCTAAAACAAGATCTGGAGAAGCTACGCTCAGACCCAATACTGCTGAAGGAAATCAATGACGTCCTAGCAAAGACATGTGGCATGCATTTCTCAGGAGAGACTGACGTCCACCATCTACTTCACGTGATTGTCGACGAGATAGGGCTTGATAAAATCGAGAAACTGGCGGTCAACAAGTTTGATTTCAGGGTAGCTGGATATTACAGCCCCTACATTCAGATGGAAGGAGCATGTGGCGAAGACAGTGTCTATGACCCTAACTATTTTGAACGGCTCATAGATGCACTTGGCGGAGCTCCCATAAACTGGGAGGGAAGAGTTCTGAGTGTTGGTGCGCCAGGAATATTCTCCGAGGAGCCGACTGTACTAAGGCAATCAGCAGCGGTAATCTCGGAGGCCAAAGAGGAGGGTGCGGAAATAATAGTCAGTGCATGCAACCTCTCCCATTCAATAATGGACATATACCAAGGAAAGGCATCAAGGGCCACAGGAATCTCGACAAATATCCCTGTCATTCATCTAACTGAGCTTCTTTCATTTGCATTCGGTAATCACAACACCAGATTCGCCCAGCTCAGAACCAGAATAGCAGTTATCGGCGACTAGTTAGTTCTGAAAATCTTCCAACCCATATTGGCCGCTAGGCCTTATCGACTCCGAAGGCAAGCTTCCAGACTTCACGACACTATCCTTTGAGATAGTTTCGTCCGCCTCAGATATGGATGATCGACGCTCTTCTCTCTGGGACTTGACAAAATCTGCAGAATCAATCACAACTCCTTCTGAAACAACACTAAACCCTGTTAGATTGGAAAGATCTGAATGATGCGTCCTTGGCAGGCTTCTACTCACCCTGTGGACAGCCCTCAGCATATTTTCTTCCCTCCTTAATGCTGCAGCTTTGGCCCCTTCATCTCTAGTTCCCTCGGCAATCAGTACAATCACTTCTCCAAGCCTCTTCCTTCCAGTCCTCCCTCTTCTCTGAATTGTCCTGATCTCACTAGACACTGGCTCATAGAAAATCACAAGATCCGCGGATGGGATGTCCAGTCCCTCTTCTCCTATCGATGTAGCAAGAAGGACATTGGCATTACCATTCCTGAATTCATCAAGCCTTCTTACCTGCTCCCTACCAGAGAGCCCCTTCCTCCCACCTCTTGATGATTGTCCTACAAAGCGAATGGGGGTGATTCCCTTAAGGCCCTCCAGAGAGGTCTCAAGAGAGGCGATTGTATCTCTGTAATTGGCGAATACGATTATTCTACTCTCAGCGTCCCTCTTTATCCTCTCTCGCACCATCCTCCTCACTGCACCAATTTTGGAGTGAATTTCATCCATCTCCTTGAGATCGGCCCTAAGCTCTCTGATTCTAATGTCCCTGAGGAAGTCTCTCACAGTTTTTTTACTCCCGCTCTCTTCCTCCTCAAGCCTGTCTAGATACTCCCTTGAAGCAGAAACTCCTTGGCTCAATAAGCAGTTAATTAGGTGATGCAATCTCATGGCGACGGCAATCTGAGATACAGACTGATATCCACTAGCCTCACCCCTACCAATAGCCGACTTGGCTCTATCCATAGCGTTGGATAGGCCTGAGAAATTTATCATCCCGGGCATCACATATCTTCCAAGCCTTCTTTCCCTGTCAACAATCCCTTGTTGCCAAATTTTGAAAGGTTCTGACAGGCGAACCATCTCTTCAGGAACTATTACTGTTATTTCTCTGACCTCCAGCTCTGAAAGATACCCGCTCAGCATCTCTTCTCCAGAGTTTCTGATATGTATTCTCACGGCCCCTGTCCTGTTGCATATTTCCCTAACAGTCTCAGGCCTGTGGCCGGGGCTTGCCGTAACCCCAAGGACATGCGGATGCTCATTTTTTGTGATATATACGTCACACACCTGGGCCATCGCATGATCCCCAGTACAGTGATGAGCTTCATCCATCACAAGAACAGAAAAATCAGAAAGATCTACCACCCCATTACTTACATCATTCACCACTACCTTGGGGGTCGCAACGACTAGCCTCGCCCCGTTCCACTTCTCGATTCTTTTGGCAGGGGGGATCTGTCCAGTTACCGAAACAATCTCATCGTCTAGATTTAGCACTTCTCTAAGTGATCTGATATGTTGCTCGACCAAGCCCACAGTTGGAGCGATCATTATCGCCCTACCCCCTCCTGACAATTTTTCCGAAATCATCATCCAAATCACCGCTGTCTTTCCCGCGGCTGTCGGCATCACTAGGAGCATCGAGCTATTTAGTGCCTCATCAACAGCCTCAAGTTGATATGCGCGAGCTTCGACAATGCCGTCATTGAGCATAGCATGACTGACGTGGGGTGACACGGATGCCTCCATTATCGCAAGGGTTGAAAATGCTTTCATTGCTATCTATCGAATAATACTCAAGAATCTAGCTTCCCGATTCGTTCATATAGGGTATGTTTGTCGGAAGCTCGCTCACTACGTGAGATACCAGACACCTGAAGGCACTGCAAAAGCATCCTCAAATCCAGCCGACCACTCGGAAAGCTGGCCTGGTGTCACGGTATCTCCATGACGTGGTTAGCCCGGAAAAAGGCCGTTTACGGCTATTTTTTCGGTAAAATGCAAGGAGGACTTGAATGGCCGATAAGAGTAGACCCCGCCGAGGTAGCATGGGCTTTAGCCCTCGTAAGAGGGCACTCAGGAAATTTGGAAGAATCCAAGCATGGCCAGAAAACATCGACTCTGATGTTAGGGTACTAGGATTCGCCGGCTGGAAAGCAGGAATGACGCACGTACTAATGAGGGACACCAATCCAAACTCAACGTCAGCAGGCCAAGAGATCAGGAAGGCTGTTACTGTTGTCGAGGCTCCTCCCATGAAGGTATTAGCGGTCAGGGGATATAGGATGACACCGTATGGTATGCAAACTGCCGGCGAGGTATGGGCCGATTTGTCAGAGGCAAGCCCAGATGGATTGATGCCTAGGCTAGCAAATCAGACTAGAGGGGAGAGAGACGCTGAACAAGGTAGGAAGCCTGCCAAGAGAGGTGGCAGAATACCTAACAGGGCAGGCTCCGCTGAAGGGGCCCTTGAGTCTCTAAAGGAAGAGGAACTCTGTGAGGTCAGGCTTATCGTCTCCACTCAGCCATCAATGGTAAAGAGCATACCTGGCAAAACTCCAGAAATCATGGAGGTAGGATTGACGGGCAATGACAATATCGCAAAGCTCGAATGGGCATCGGAGAGACTCGGTGGAGAAATCGACGTTTCTGACGTTTGGCAGGCAGGTCAAGATGTCGACGTAGTCGGAGTCACAAAGGGCAAAGGCTGGCAGGGCGCTGTTAAGAGATGGGGAGTTAAGATTCTCAGTCACAAAAACAGTAAGAGAAGAAGGCAGGCAGGTAACTTGGGGGACTTCGGAACGGGATACGTAAGGAAGACTGTTCCTCAGGCCGGTCAGATGGGATATCACCAAAGGACAGAACTCAACAAGAGAATTTTGAGAATCTCAAATCCAGGAGAATCTGAAATAACTCCAGCCGGCGGGTTCTTGAACTATGGAGAGGTAAACAATCCTTACATTCTGTTCCAGGGGAGCCTTCCGGGGCCGTCAAAGAGAATGCTAAGATTCCGTGACCCGATAAGGCCTCGCGCAGAGAAGCCAGAGATCGTTTTAACCTACGTTAGTACATCAAGTAAGCAGGGGGTATAGAGTTGAAGGTCAAGGCATACAACTTGGTTAATTCCGTTGAACAAGAAGAGCTTGATGCTGGGCTATTGGCCGAATCTTTCAGCGTCGAGGCTAAGCAAGGAAAGGCCATCACACTTCCTGATTCATTCTCTACTGAGGTCAGGACGGATCTAATCCGCTCAGCGGTCCACTCATCCAGAGCAAACCGTCGTCAGCCTTATGGCCACAGAGAGCACAACGGCAAGAAGGCACCTCAACCCGGAATGAAACACTCGGTAGAGTGGTGGGGCAAGGGAAGAGGAGTAGCCAGAATCATGAGGAAGACTGGCCAGAGGACAGGTGCACAAAACCCTCACACTCGAGGTGGCCGACGCGCACACGGGCCGAAGGTAGACAAGGACTGGTCCCAGAAGCTCAACTCCAAGCAGAGAGCGGCTGCCAGAGACTCTGCTATTGCGGCTACGGCCGATCCAACAATGGTTTCCGCAAGAGGCCATAAATTCACCGAAGGTACGAACTTCCCGATAGTTATTGACAACTATGTCGAGTCCAGGGGCGGATCCGACGAGAAATATGATATCGAATCATTGCCTCTTCAATATTCAACGAGGAAGTTCGTCGCAATCATGGAAGGCATTGGACTCGGAGAAGACCTTGTCAGAGCCAAGAATGGAAAATCCATCCGTGCAGGAAAAGGAACAATGAGGGGTAGAAAAACAAGGACCCCTAAGTCGATTCTTCTTGTAGTATCAAGCAAGGAAGGGCTCCACAAGGCCGCCTCCAACGTACCGGGGGTAGATGTCGTTATTGCCAAAGATCTGTGCGCAGAGGACCTTGCACCCGGGGGAGACCCGGGCAGACTAACTGTTTGGACGAAATCAGCAATTGAGGCAATGAGGTGAAAACATGAGTGATCCATTTGACATTATACTTATGCCATGGATTACTGAGAAAACTCTGGAGGCAAGGAGAGTATCAGATCCGGACATAGGATTCCTCCAGAACAACAATAGAATAGAATTCATTGTCCACAGGGATGCAACGAAGGCGCAAATAAAAAGGGCCGTAGAGGAATTGTTCGAAGTCAAGGTAGCCAAGGTGAACACTAGGATTACCATCACCGGCAAGCATGCTTCCGTACGACTTGCCGAGGGATATGATGCAGAGGAGGCGGCACTCAAGCTTGGTGCTTTCTGATGAGGTGAAATTATGGGTAAGAGAACACGTTCACAACGAAGGGGATCCAGCCCTAAGAATAGGGTATCTAGTCACAGGTTCCCAGCGGCTAATAATCTACCGAGAGTCAAAGATGAAATTGGGCAGGTGGTAGGCTTGGTTCACAGCCCGGCACATACCGCTCCGCTGGCGAAAATTAAGTTTGAGGATGGTACAGAGGGGCACATGGCCGCTCCTGAGGGAATTTCCATAGGGCAGCCAGTATCATTCGGAGAAAATGTCGACCTCAGGCCCGGTAATGTCACAATTCTTGGAAGTATTCCAGAGGGTACTCCTGTATCGAATGTGGAGTCAAGGCCAGGGGATGGCGGAAAATTCGCTAGGTCTGGAGGAAATTCAGCTACTGTAGAAAGTAGAGTTGGAGACAAAGTAAGAGTCAGGCTACCAAGTGGCAGAATCAAGGAGCTATTGGCTACTTGCAGAGCTACCATAGGCGTTCTGGGAGGCCATGGCAGGACTGAAAAGCCCCTGATGAAGGCCGGTGCAGCGCATTACAGGGCCAAGGCCAGAGGAAAGCTCTACCCGACTGTATCTGGAGTAGCTATGAACCCGGTTGATCACCCGCACGGTGGAGGAAACCATCAGGCTGTCCATGGACCAAACTCAGTTAGTAGAAACACCCCTCCCGGAAAGAAGGTCGGGAACATCGCCCCACGCAGAACCGGTCGTGGAAGGGTAAGGCAACAGGAGGTCGAGTAGTTTGGCACGTCGTTCAAAGAAGGCGTTCAGGTCCCCTAAGCTTGCCAGAAGGCAGGCTAGGAAGAGGAGATCGAAGATTAGTGAGAGAAGGAAGAAAGAGTTCCTCTGGAGGGGATACACCCTCGATCAGCTTCTCGAGATGCCACTTATGCCACCAGAGGACGACTTTGAGGCCATCAGCATCGCATCATTGATGCCCTCTCGCGCTAAGAGATCAATAGTTAGAATGTACGAGGGTTTGAACCCGGAATCAGAAAAGCTCCTTGAGAAGATTCGTTCCACTGATGGGAACAGGGTTATCAAGACACACTGCAGAGGACTGTACGTACTTCCAGAAATGGTAGGAAAGACAATCGGAGTTCACAATGGAAGAGAGTTTGTCAACGTAGAGGTTGTCCCGGAGATGATAGGGCACTCTCTGGGCGAGTTCGCAATTACCAGAAAGTCGGTAACTCATACTGGTCCTGGAGTGGGAGCAACCAGATCCTCGACCCATGTGGCATTGAAGTAGGTGAAATTATGAGTAGGAGAACAGGTAACTCGCAGAGCGGATACACCCAGCTCCTCGAGGGCTCCAATCTAGTTACAGCAAGGGCTGTGAATATCGATGTCCATCACAAACACTGCTATCACATAGCCAAAGCTCTCCGTGGGATGAATGCGGCCTCTGCCATATCTTATCTAGAGGATGTAATGGACAAAAAGAGAGCAGTTCCGTATGTCAGAAGGTCCCGAAGAGGAAGGGGTGGGAACACCATGGCTGGCCATAGGAAAGGAAAAATGGGACCAGGAAAGTACCCAAATAAGGCCTCAAGGGAGTTCATCAAGCTAATCAACAGTGCCATGGAAAATGCAAGGCAAAGATTCGATACCATTGATCCGGAGGACATGACAATCACACATCTAGCTGCTCACAGGGGACAGATAGCTAGGCATTGGAGGCCAAGGGCCCAAGGCCGAGCAACCCCCAAGAATCACTACCAAGTAAATCTGGAAATTTTCCTCGAGTACTTCGGGGATGAGGACGAGGAGGATGATTTCTGATGTCACAGAATACAGTTAGAACTTTCATTCACAGGAATGTAGAGAGGCAACTAGTCAGAGAATATCTACTCAGAGAGACAGAGAGAGCAGGTTTCGGAGGCCTTCAGTTTCAGAGAACTCCTGAGGGAACAAAGGTCACACTACAGGCCGAGCAAGTAGGGCGAGTTATCGGAAGGAAAGGAAAAGTCATACGTGAGCTGGAGACAAGATTGAGGGACGACTTCAAACTCCAAGATCCCAAGCTTGAAGTTGAGGAAATTTCGGAACCTCGTCTCAACGCGCAGGTTATGGCGAGTAGGATGGCAAGCTCCCTTGAGAGGGGCTGGTTTTTCCGTAGAGCCGGTCATAGCACAGCACAAAGTATCATGGATGCAGGAGCTAGGGGTTGCTTGGTCACTCTGAGCGGTAAGATTACCGGTGCCAGGCACAGAGTCGAAAAGTTCCAGCAGGGCCACATTAAGTTCTGTGGCGAAACCGCTCTTGAGTTCATGGACGTGGGGTACTCCGTGGCCGTAAAGAAACTCGGTACAGTCGGGTGCTCGGTCAGAATAATGAGGCCCGGAGTAAAGCTTCCACACGAAGTAACAATCATGGATAGACATGAAGTTGGACTTCCTCCCTTGGAGGAAGTTGCCTACATCATTCCGGAAGATGATGAACCATCAGAAATTGCCGAGGAAACAGCACCCGATGCCGAGGAAGTAATCGACTCGGCCCTGGAAAAGATGGCTGAGATCGAATCCGACTCTAAACAGGAGGAAGAGTGAATGTCACATATCAGCCCAAGGGATATTGAGACCATGAGCTCCGAGCAACTTCACAGGACCCTGGATGACCTAAAGGACGAGCTATTGCAACTCCGCGCACAGCAAGCTCTAGGCGGATCCTCATCAAACTCTGGGTCATACAAGCAAACTCGCAGGAGTATCGCGAGAATCCTGACAAAGATCAATCAAAACTCCAAGGGGGGTGAGTAGATATCTGGGATATGCAATACGTGTGGTCTGCCACAGGAAGTTTGCATCTGCCAGGAAATTGCCAAGGAGCAACAGAAAGCGGTAATATCCGTAGTTCGCAGACGCTATGGGAAAATGGTGACCACTGTGGAGGGAATAGAGGACTCGGCTATAGATTTGGGCCAGCTTGCGAAGATCCTGAAGGGGGCTTGCGCAAGTGGAGGCACGGTGAAGGGACGTATAATAGAGCTTCAAGGAGATCACAAGAAGAAGGTAGCAAAGGTTCTGGAACAGAATGGATACAAGGTGGAGGTAAGATGATGTCCGGTATGATGAATTTGCCATGGATTTCTCACAACCTTACTGTGCTCGACTCAAATGACCCTTCATTGGTTGGCGTCTCAGGCACCGTCGTCAATGAAACAAAGAGGACAATTGTCGTTCGCACAGAATCACGTGAGATCTCTCTAGCAAAGGACGTAATCACGTTTACCATAGATTCAGGAGATCCAATAATTGGCTCCCGAGTCACCCAGAGAGCAGAGGAAAGAATCGGTAGGAGGTACTAAGATGGCTGAAATCAGAGATATTGGAGTCGATGTAGCAGCACCAACTGGAGATTGGGATGGTGACGCCAACTGTCCTTTCTATGGTAGCCTAAGGCTCAGAGGCCAGATAATCGAAGGTCAGGTATCCACTACTGGAATGTCCGGCTCAATCGTTGTGGAGAGGGAGATTACGAGGTACATGAAGAAGTACGAGAGATACGAGAAGAGAACTCGAAGATATTCAGCTCATCTTCCATCGTGCATCGGCGGAGTCGAAGTAGGAGATAGGGTCAGAATCATGGAATGCAGACCGCTATCCAAAACTGTGAATTTCTGTGTAATCGAGAAGGAGGCAGAGGAATGAAGGGCATACCAGGCAGAGTCACTAAGGCCCTTCCATCCCAAGCGAAGCTAGACTGCGCGGACAACACTGGCGCGAAAGTGGTGCAGTTAATCACCGTACTGAACAAAGGAGGTGTTGCTAGGAGATATCCTGCCGCAGGCGTTGGCGATATGACAAAGGTCACTGTGAAGAGGGGAACTCCCGAAACTCGTAGGCAAATGTACAATGCTGTTGTTATCAGACAATCCAGACCATTTAGAAGAGTGGATGGCACGTGGGTCCAATTCGAGGATAATGCATGTGTCATTACTAATGACCGTGGAGAGGTTCAGGGTTCAGACATCAAGGGCCCGGTAAGCAGGGAAGCCGCAGAAAGGTGGCCCAGAATCGCTGCTACCGCAAAGCAGATCGTATAGGGGTGAGAAGATGACAAGAAGCAGTAAAGCGAGCAAGCAACGCCGAAGTCAGGCCGACGCCCCAACCCACGTCAAGAGGAAGAGGATGAGAGCTAGGCTAGTTTCCGATGACCCCGATCTGATCAATATCAGAACAGTTACCGTAAGGACCGGTGATGAAGTCGAAGTCGTCAGGGGAGATTTTGGACATCCGAACAGCGCAAAATCAGACACCAAGGGCAAGAGATTAGGTCAGCCCAGAGGCAGAGCTGGAATTGTCGGAAAGGTGGCAGGAGTGGATACCGGAAGCGGAATGATTTTCGTTGACGGGCTCACGATTTCAACCGCTGACGGAAAGGAAGAAGCAATCCCGATTAACCCATCTAACGTAATAGTCACCAAATTATTCGAGGGCGACACACTGCGACTCAAGAGACTCATCGAGAGGACCAAGGGAGGAGATTCAGAATGAGTAGCAGCCACATGAAAAGATTGACCATGCCTAGGAGTTGGCCCCTTCCTAGGAAGTCCTCAGTCTGGATTCAGAAGCCCAATCCGTGTGGCCATCCCTTGGAGAGATGCATGCCTCTCGGAGTCATATTAAGGGACGTTCTAGGAGTTGCTCAAAATAGGAGAGAGGCAAAGAAGATTGCACATTCAAGGCAAATTAAGGTCGATGGTGAACTCGAAACTGACACCGGGAGGGGCGTCGGTCTGATGGACGTTTTGACAGTCGGAGAGAACAATTATCGATGTATCCTAGATACTAATGGTAAGCTGAGGTATAGGCCAATCTCGGCCAAAGACGCTTCCACCAAATTCTGCCGTGTAACAGGAAAGACCACCATAAAGGGAGGCAAGACACAACTCCATCTGCACGATGGCAGGAATATAATTTTCGACGAGAACCCCGAGTATAGAACAGGGGACTCGGTAGTTATATCCCTTCCTGGACAAGAGATAAAATCCCATTACAAGTTCGAGGAAGGATCCCTAGCATATCTAACCGGTGGGAATCACATTGGCGAGATGGCTACAGTGAAGGGACGCGAAATAAAGAGATCATCAAAGGCAAATGAAGTTCAGTTTGATGAATTCGGAACCATCGCGGACTATGTTTTTGTCGTATCTAGTGAATCTGATGTGCCGAAGGAGGACCAATCATGAATCAGTCAATGAATCCCATGAGAGTACCTCGTATCACCAAGGTATCTGTGAACATAGGTGTCGGTGAGGGAGGGCAGAGGCTGCAGCTTGCAGAGAAGGCTCTGGAGATGGTCACTGGAATGACCCCTGTAAGGACCCTCGCTACTAGCACCAATAGAGACCTCGGTACTAGGAAGGGAGCTCCAATTGGGTGTAAGGTAACTATCAGAGATAGTGAAACAATCAATGCATTCTTGAAGGATGCTTTTTGGGTTCGTCAACACACACTCCCTTCATACAATTTCGATGCTTCTGGTAACTTGTCATTCGGAATTACTGACTACACTGACTTTCCCGGTCAGAAATACGATCCAGATATTGGAATCTTCGGAATGGATGTCAATGTGGTTCTGGAAAGGCCAGGGCATAGGGTTTCCAGAAGGAGAAAGCAGTCCAGAAGAGTTTCAGTCAGCCATCGTGTTGGTCCTGATGAATCCAGGGCTTGGTTCTCAAAGAGCTACAACTTGAAGATTGTCGGATACGGGGAGGAAGCTGAAGAAGAAGATGACGAAATCGATGTCCCCGTTGATGAACTTCCAGACAACATCAAGCAGGCGGTTGAATCCGCTGTGCCAGGTGGTAAAATAACAGAAGCTGAGCTTGAGATGGAAGATGGCCAGCAAATCTACGAGGTCACTGTCGAGAAAGACGGAAAGGAGTTTGAGGTTGAAGTTTCCAAAGACGGAAAGGTACTGGAAGTAGAGCTTGAGGAAGAGGAGGAGTGATTAAGATGGCAAAAGATCACGGCGAGAGAATCGGTAGATCAGTCGGTTGCAGGCGTTGCGGTAGAAAAAGAGGTATGATCAGGCGTCATGGCCTTAGACTCTGTAGGCAGTGCTTCAGGGACACAGCTCCGGAAATAGGATTCAAGAAGTATTCATGAGGTGAAAAAATGCAGTACGACCCACTAAGCGATGCCTTCACACGCATTTTCAATGCGGAGCAAGCAGGACACTACGAGGTTTCGGTGAAACCAGCAAGCAAACTACTAGGACAGATGTTGCAAATAATGCAGAAGTCTGGATACGTCGGAGAGTTCGAGAGAATTGAAGACGGAAGAGCAGGATCATACAGAGTTGAACTCATCGGAGCCATTAACAGATGTGGCGTAATCAAGCCACGTTACTCAGTCAAGAGGGCGGATTTCGATAAATGGGAGTCAAGATACCTTCCAGCAAGAGATTTCGGACTTCTAATCGTAACGACAAATCAAGGAATCATGGATCACTATGCGGCTAAGAAGGAGCGTGTCGGAGGGCGCCTCCTAGCATATATCTTCTAGGGAGTTGAGAGAAATGCCAAAGTTAGACCATATAGTCCATACAATCGCTATCTCTGATGACTCCAGTGTCAACATTGATGGGTGTGATGTCACCATTTCTAACGGTGACAAAACAGTTTCCCGTGAGTTCAGGCACCCTAAGGTCACAGTAAGGAATTCACAGGATGGAATAGAGGTCTTCTGCAACCTTCCAAGAAGGCCAGACAAGGCGATAGCAGGGACCTGGGCAGCTCATTTGAGAAATATGGTGAGAGGTGTTGAGGAAGGATTCCAGTACAAGCTTCAAGCGGTGTACAGTCACTTCCCTATGACTTTGAAGGTAGAGGGCGACAGAATGGTGATCACCAATCTGTTCGGCGAGAAGGTTCCAAGGGTCGCAAAACTCCCTTGGTCTCCTTCAGAGGTCGAAGTAAAGGTACAGAACAAGACCGATGTCACAGTTAGCGGAGTAGATAGGGAGAAAGTTGGTCAGACCGCTGCCAACATCGAAAGATCCTGCAGAATCAAAAAGAGAGACAGAAGGGTCTTCCAAGATGGTATATACATAGTTTCCAAGGGGGCATAGATTTGACAGGTGAATATGAAACAATGACAGTTCCCGAATTAAAGGACCTACTCAGGGAGAGGGGATTAAAGGTCGGCGGAAACAAGGCAGAACTTATCGCCAGGCTCATGGATAATCCTGATTCAGATGAAACCGAGTCAACTCCCGTAGTAAGCGATGTAGAAGTTGAGGATTTTGATGATGACTTCGACGATGAGTTCGATGATGACGATGACTTCTTTGAGGACGATGACTGGGACAATATCCACACAGCACGCCAGAAACCCGTTCTGGACGAAGAGACGGCCAAGGCCTTGGCATTCAGGGCCCAGCAGAAAAAGAAGCAACCCGCCTTCCGAAGGCAGGAGTGGTACAGGTACAAGAGACTCTCCAGATCTAGCTGGAGGAAGCCGAATGGACTTCAGTCTAAAATGAGACTAAACAGAAAATACAGGCCTCCGATGGTCCGAATAGGATATAGAAAGATATCATCCGCAAGGGGACTTCACCCGTCCGGTTTTGAGGAAGTCCTCGTCCACAATCAAAATGATCTAGAGGGCTTGGATCCGGAGACACAAGCTGTCAGAATTGGAGCCAGAGTTGGCAACAGAAAAAGACTCGACATTCATGATAAGGCTAATTCCCTAGGAATAAGGGTACTCAACCAAAGAAAAATCGTCAGAAAGGGGGACCTCTGAATGATTATCACCAACCAGAGGAGAATGGCGGCTGCGATATTGTCGCAAAAGGAAGGAAGACCTGTTGGCGTGCATAGAGTATGGATAGATCCAGATTACTTGGATGAGGTTATCTCCGCAGTGCAAAAGGATGATGTTCGAAGATTGATTGAGGACGGGGTAATCAAGGCGAGGCCAATCAAGGGAACAAGCAGGTCTAGGGCTAGGAAGGCCGCACAACAGAAGGCGAAAGGAAGGCGAAAGGGACATGGGTCCAGAAAGGGGAGCTCCAATGCCAGAACCCCGAAGAAGGAGAGATGGATGAGGCTGATTAGATCTCAAAGGAGAGAGCTCAAGGAATTCCGAGAGGACGGGACTTTAACTAGGACTCAGTATAGATACTACTACAGGAAAGCCAAAGGTGGATCATACCGATCAATAGCACACATGAGATCCAATATGGAAATCGACGGGGTAGAGATTGGAGGTGAGAACTGATGGCATACGGTAAGAGTCAGAGGCTGAGGCCAAAGCGTAGACGTCTAGGAAAGACAGACTATCATAGAAGGATGCGACTACTTAGAAGCGGCGCTCCAAGAGCCGTGGTTAGGGTATCGAATACACAGGTCACTTGTCAATTGATTTCATACAATCCCGAGGGGGATAGTGTAGTCGAGTCTGTTAATGGAAAATCATTAGTTGACTCCTACTCATGGCCCTCCGACTCATCTAAGAAATCCGTTCCTGCGTGTTACTTGGCTGGATATGCACTTGGAAAGAAGGCAATAACTTCTGGCAACTCGTCCGCTGTCTTGGATATTGGCTTAGCGGCCTCCTCATCGGGGAGCAGAGTCTTCGCCGCGCTCAAAGGAATGATAGATGCCGGTCTGGAAGTTCCACATGGAGAATCAGTACTCCCAAATGAAGAGAGGGTAAAGGGAGAACACATTGACGACTCTCAAGCTTCCGCTGTGGAAGCATCAATTCAAGCTATTGAGGAGGCGCACAAATGAGTGAAGAACAAACCCAAGAAACAGAGTCCGCAGAGGAAATCACTCTCGCCCCAGGGTTAGCCAAGGCCCTTCAATCCGCAGAGGATAACTCTGGCGACAGAGGCAGAAGGAGAGGTGGCCCTGATCCATTAGCTTCTCTCAGGACATGGCAGCCCAGAACAAGACTCGGCAGGATGGTCATGAACGGACAAATTCTCACCTATGAAGAGGCCCTATCCTCCGGGCTGCCGATAAGGGAAGTTGAAATTGTCGATGCACTTCTACCGGATGTGACCGATGATGTATTGGCAGTAAACATGATTCAGAGAATGACTGACTCAGGAAGAAGGGTCAGGTTCAACGTATTGTGTGTTGTAGGAAATGGCGACGGATACGTTGGACTATCGGTCTGCAAAGGAAAGGAAGTCGCAAGCACTATCAGAAAGGCCATTGACAAGGCAAAACTAAACATGATTCCAGTCATGAGAGGGAATGGCTCATGGGAATCCTCAGAAGGGCCTGGAACTAGTGTCCCATTCATGGTAACAGGAAGATCCGGATCAACAAGAATTACTTTGATGCCTGCTCCTGCTGGTAAGGGACTTGTCATAGGGGACTACGGACGAAGGGTTCTCACTCTTGCTGGAGTCACAGATGTTTGGTCACGATCGTCTGGACAAACTAGGACGACAATAAACTTCGCTAAGGCCACATTCAATGCTCTAGTCGAGCTCAATAAGACCAGGTTAACCGACGGAGACCACAGGAGACTCAGCATTATCAAAGGGAGGGAATTGAGTTGAGCTATCTAGTAATCAGAGCTAGGAGTGACCGCGGTGTCACCAGAAAGATACGTGAAACCATGTCGATGCTAAATCTAACCAGGGTAAACCATGCGACAATTGTAATGGATAATCCATCGTACAGAGGAATGCTCCAAAAGTCCAAGGATTACATCACATGGGGAGAGGTGGATGCTAAGACAATCGAGAAGCTAATCAAAGAGAGAGGCAGGATGTCGGGGGATAAGCCAGTAACCGATGCCGTAATCAAAGAATCCAGTAACTTTTCAGGAATCAAACAACTCTCCGAGGCAATTGCCTCGGGAGACGCATCCATGAAGGATGTAGAGGGAATGAAGCCTATTTTTAGGCTCCATCCTCCCAGGGGAAGCAAAGGCTGGGGGGGCATCAAGAGAGCATACACAGTTGGTGGGGCACTTGGTTTCAGAGGAGAAGCAATCAGCGATCTCGCTGATAGGATGATGTGAGGTGATTGGATGGTATCTAGAACGAACAAATTCCGTGGAAGAAGTAGGTATCATGGCCGTGGCAAAAAAGCCGGCAGAGGAGCTGGAAAGAGAGGGGGCAGAGGTAGGGCTGGTATCGGGAAACATAAGGTAATGTACCGTAACAAGTATCTGCCAGGGCACTGGGGCATGCATGGATTCAATAGGCACCCTAGCCTTAGAAAAGTCAACATCTCCATCAATGTCAGCGAGCTATCCCAAATATCAGTCGGAGACGAGATTAACCTCACCGAGATGGGATATGATAAACTACTGGGCAAGGGTCCTATTTCCAGACCACTCAAAATTACTGTTAGGGAGGCCAGCCCCAGAGCTATAGCAAAAGTCGAATCAGCCGGTGGCTCAGTTACGACCGAATCAGAAGAAGATGGCGAAGATTGGGGAGAATGGGAAGAGGAGTGAACTCCTAGGTAGGCGATAGCATGGTCGAAAGGCGAGTCTCGTATCCATGGCTCCTAATCATAGCGGGCCTGTATTGGGGCGGCTTGTTTTACTGGCTTCAAGATGACCTACTCAATGCTACAGGAGAAGTTCAGACACGTGCACTACAAATGTACGTCATTTCATTCATCTACGTCGGTTTTGTGGTATGGGGGACAATCACCGACCTTCCAGATTCAATCAAAGAGATGCCATTCGGTAAGGCCACCAAACCTTCCATATGGCTTCTGTTCGTCCTAAGCCTAGCATGGTGGGGTTGGGTCGACCCGGCCACTGTTGGATTCCTACTAGTCGGGGTTGCACTCTTGGGCTTCGGAGCCGGACTTGGAATATCTGTCTCTTTGTATACTGGAAGCGAATCAAGTCGCCTTTACGCACTCTCGAGACTGGTCGATGTTTATCCAAGCATAACCAAGCCAGAGGGCCATGTCAGGTTCAATCAGAAGTTATGGACCACCACACTGGTGCTAATAATATACTTCATGATGACCAACGTCATGATCTACGGTCTTTCAGATTCTACGCTTGACATATTCTCTTCATTCAGGTCCATCATGGCGGGAGCTTCCGGTTCAATCATGCATCTAGGAATCGGCCCAATAGTCACCGGATCTATCATAATGCAACTTTTTGCAGGAGCAAAGATAATTCAATTGGACCTTCAAGATTCAGCCGACAAGCAACTTTAT
>Ga0160422_10000980_pt1 | contig 17663 bp, 12 predicted proteins | sample Fk160mmetaG_FD_108192 | JGI IMG/M metagenome (GOLD analysis project Ga0160422, IMG submission 108192) | Marine microbial communities from the Central Pacific Ocean - Fk160115 60m metaG | ecosystem: Environmental > Aquatic > Marine > Oceanic > Photic zone | place: The Central Pacific Ocean... | reverse complement strand
CGTGCGGGACTTGAGCAAGCAGCTGGACAAACCGATCGACCTGGTCATCAAGGGTGAGGACACGGAATTGGATCGGAGCATCATCGAGTCTCTTTCCGACCCGCTCACCCACCTGATTCGCAATTGCGCCGACCATGGGCTGGAGGATCCCTCGACCCGGGTCAATCAAGGAAAGGACCGGGTGGGGACCGTCCGCTTGCAGGCCCGGCACGAGGGCGGACAGGTAGTCATCACGGTGGAGGACGACGGAAAGGGCATCGACGCGGGCAAGGTCAAGGCCAAGGCCGTCGCCAATAACTTGATTTCCCAGTCCGAGGCCGAGACCATGGGTGAGAACGAGGCGGCCAAGCTGATTTTCCATCCGGGCCTTTCCACGGCCGACGAGATTACCAGCTTGTCCGGAAGGGGAGTGGGTATGGACGTGGTCAAGTCCACTTTCGAGAAACTGGGCGGAGCGATCGACCTGGAAACCAAGCTGGGATCGGGAACGAAGGTGATCATTCACCTCCCTACCACCTTGACCATTATGTCCTCCCTCATCGTTCGCATTGCCGGCGACCGCTACGCGGTTCCGCATTCCGAGCTCAAGGAGGTCATCCTGGTCCGTCCCGATGACGAGATCCGGATCGAGACCATTCGAGACCGCGAGGTCTACCGCCTGAGGGGAAACCTCATACCCATCCTCTCGATGGAGGAGATTACCGGCGTCCCGGGAAGCGGGAAGGAAGAGATTTCCCAGGAGGAAGACCGCGAGGCCGCCGGGGAGCGACTCTTTCTCGTTCTCCATTCCGGGGCCAATCACTTCGGGTTGATCATCGATTCGATCGACCATACCGAGGAGATCGTGGTCAAGCCCCTCGCCCAGATTCTGAGCAAGCATACCTTCTACGCGGGTAGCTCGATCCTCGGAGACAGCGACGTCGCAATGGTGCTTAGCGCAAACGGCATTTGCCAGAGCCACAAATTGCATATTCACGACTTGGAAGCTAGTGTCCAGAGTCCGCATACGGTTGCGGAGATGCAGATCATCGACATGCAGGAGAAGCAGGATCTGCTCGTCTTCCGCTACGACGAGGAGGAGCAACTGGCGATTCCACTCTCCCTCGTCTTCAAGGTCGAGCAGATCGAGGTCAGCCAAATCCAGAACGTATCGGACAACCACTTCATCAACCTGGAGGGCAAGAACGTCATGCTCCTCTACCTGGACAAGTTTCTTCAGATCAAGCCGCTCCCCAAGGGCCTTAGCACCCTCTACATCATTACGCCGAAGATCAACGGCTTCGAGGTCGGGATCGTGGCTTCCTCGATCGAAGAATCGGTCCACATGCGCCTCAACTTGGACTCTCCTCCGATCAACCAGAAGGCGATTCTGGGGATTACCACCATCCGGGAGAGGATCACCTTTCTGGTCGACTTGTTCAGCCTTGCCGAGCAGGTCTCCCCCGACCGGTTCCGTCGGAGCGACCTGGAGGGCCGCCCCGAGAAGGACCGGCTCCTCGTGGTGGAGGACACGCCTTTCTTCCGAGACCTGGAGAAGAACTACTTCGAGTCGGTCGGCTTCCGAGTTACTCTCGCCAACAACGGACAGGAGGCCCTTGAGTTGCTCAAGGAACGTCCCAATTACTTCAACCTTGTGGTCTCCGACATCGTAATGCCCATCATGGACGGCTACGAATTGGTCAAGAACATCAAGTCCAACGTAAAGCTGGAACACGTTCCGGTCATCGCCCTGACTTCCTTTACCGAGGAGGAAAACCAGGAGAAGGCCATCGCGGCCGGTTTCGACGGCTACGCCATGAAAACCAACAAGGAAAACATCCTCCGCTCGGTGGAAAGTTTCCTGGTGGAGGAATAAGTTATGCTCTATTCCACCTTTTACCTCGGTGAGACCCAGATGGCGGTGCCCATACCCTGCATCCTCGAAATCGGTCGATCCTTCAAGTTTCATCGCGTGCGGGGGGCCCCGGAGGTGATCGACGGACTGATCAACCTGCGGGGAAAGGTGGTAACCATCATCAACCTTGGCCTCGCCTTCGAGGAGGAAAAGGTCCTCGCGGGGGACGAGTCGAGGATTTTCATCTTCAAGAACAACTCCGAGCTGAGCGAGGTCGCCGACTCCGACGTCGAGATCGAGACTGCCCCCGACAACATCGGAATCCACGTCGACCGCATTTCCGACGTCATCCGGGTGGAGAACGAGGAACTTCAGGCGGTACCTTCGAACATGGCCCATCCTTTCTACAAGCACGTCGTGCGACGGGGAGATTCCTTCACCATCATCTTGGAACCTTCCAAAATTCTCAACCTACACGAAAACCAGGACCTCTTATCATGAGCGAGCCAAAGGACATCAAGTTCAACATCTACAACCCCATCATTACCTACGAGCACAGGGCGGCCTACGACATGATCGTCAGCCATCTGCAGGAGATCTTTCCGATCTGCAACCAGGGGAAATGCAAGGCCCTGGAGGTCAGTGACGATCCCCAGAAGCAAAAGCAGATCAACGACCTGATGGAGAAGGTGGAATTCTTTTCCAACAGTCTCATTACCATCACCAAGGTGTTCTTCGACCAGCTTTACCGGGCCAAGGAGACCTCGTCCCAGTCGATCTCCCAATCTACGGCCATGATCAAGATCGACATGATCGAGCGCAACCTGCTCGAGCGTACGTGCGACGTCAGGTGGTGGGCCCTGGAAAAGGCCTTTTGGCAATGCATCACCTTGGCCGATGACCAGAAGAAGAGAAGCAAGGGGAAGGCCGGGGCCAAGGCGGCCTCCGCGACTTCGACCAAGGCCCTGCAGGAAGCTGTAGAGTTGGCCTGCACCAGGCTGGAGGACATCCGCAACTCCTATACCCTCTACCGGGACTTGGTCATCGCCGATATAGACGGGACCATCATCGCCAACTCGAACGGGGATCGTCGTTCCGAGGTCCTCGGGATGAACGTCTCGGACGAGGAATGGTTCCGCAAGGCCCTCGAGACCAAGGACGGCACCGAGTATTTCGTGCAGGACGTCTCCCGTTCCAAGCTCGAGGACATCGACTCACTCATCTATTCCACCGCCCTGCGGGCGAATGGGGATGAGCAGGGGGAGGCAATCGGGGCAATGGGGGTCCTCTTCGATTTCCAAGGCGAGTCCCAGATCATTCTCAACGATTATTTGCCCAAGGATGAGGACGGCCAGACGCTCCAGGGATGGTTTTCCTTCTTCACGAATCAGACCGGAAAGGTGATTTGCTCGAGCGACGAGAGCTTCGTGCCGAGCGGGGAAATCGCCGACCTTCCCCGCAACCACCGCAAGCTCTCCAACCCGGGCGAGGTAATCGTGTCGACCGGCACGGTGTGCGGGAACCGCTCCCTGATCGTTTCACACAAGAGCGAGGGCTTCGACGAGTACAAGGGCCTGGACTGGACCAGCCACCTCGTTCTTCCCGAGTCGGCCATGTTCGAGAGGTCCCTGCTCAACGAAGACTATGGAATTTCCCCGCAGGAGTTGATGAATTCCAAGCTCATTCCGGATACCAATAAGCAGACCTACCGCGAGATTCAGCGCAACAAGGGCGATATCCAACTGATCTCAATCAACGGCATTATCCTGGCCACCGACTTGGGCAAGGCGGGAACCAGTTTCATCCCGATCTTCGACCAGATCACAACCACGGGCAACTCCACGACCGGGAAGATGGAGGAACTGCTCTCCGAGATGTCCTCCGACATGCTGGAGCAAAACCTCAAGGCCCTTGAGAACTTTAGCAAGCAGGCCATCGACCTGATCGACAGGAATCTCTTCGAGCGGGCGGCGGACGTCCGCTGGTGGTCGACCGACCATGCCTTTTGGGAGGCCCTTCAGGAGGGTACGGACGAAAAGTTCGAGCAGGCCTCCAAGAGGCTTGGGATCATCAACGCATCCTACACCATGTACCGGGATCTGGTCATCGCCGACTCAAACGGTCGCATCGTTGCCAATTCCAAGTCGGAGAACCGGGACAAGCTCAAGCGGATGAACGTCTCCGAGCAATCCTGGTTCCGCCAGGGTATGCAAATTTCCAGGTCCGTCCAGTTCGGCGTTCAGGACGTATGCGACAGCGAGCTGGAGAATGAGGAAACCTCCCTCATCTATTGCGGAGGAATCCTCGAGGACGGACAGCGGGAGGGCAAGGTCCTCGGGGTGCTGGGTATCCTCTTCGATTGGGAAAACCTCGTTTGCCCGATCCTCGAGGGCTGCCTGCCACGGATCAAGGGCAAGGTGGTCGAGGGAGGAGCCGCCTTCTACGTCAACGATGAGCGCAAGGTCATCGCCACGACCGATCCCGAGAACTTTAAGATCGGACAGGTCGTGAATCTCCCGGGCGAAAACCTCAACCTCGATGCCGGCGAGTCAGCGTCCGGTATCTTCTCGGCCAACGAGCGCAAGTACATCATCGGTTCCTCCAAAACCCAAGGCTACCGGGAATATCAGGGGTTGGGCTGGACCGCCCACGTCGTTCGCCCGATCGACTGACTCGTCCCGAGGCCCGAATCATGAGCAAACGGGTTCTGCTTGCCTCGACCATTGGGGCGGTGGCCAAGAGCTTGTCGCAGGTTTGCGAGTCGAACCAGGCGAGGGTTTCCCATTTCAAGCCGGGCGACGACTTGATTAAGGAGTTGGTCGAGGGCCAACACGACGCCCTTCTGGTGGAGCATAACTTTCTCGAGGGCGAGTACCGGGACCTGCTGGCGCGGATCCGGAGGAAAACCGAACTGCAGGACCTTTTCGTCGTCGTCTATGCGCCCGCCCACCTCGGCAAGGAGGAACTCGCTCGGACGAACGGCTCCAACGCCGTCCTGACGGCCCCCTTCAGCGACGCCAAGGTCAACGCCCTCTTCAAGAGAGCCTTTTCCCTGCCCAAGCAATGCCTTTTCGTGAGCGGTTCCGCCTACGACGAGTTCTCCATGTCCATGGCCAACATGGGCTACGACTTCAAGAGCCTGCCGAGCGCCGAGGAGGCCCTGCAGGACGATTCCCCCGAGTTGCCCGATTTCGTCATTGTCGAGTACAACCTTCCCGGGATGAACGGCTTGGAGTTTCTCGAGCAGGCCCGGCAATCCGAACGCCTCGGGAAGGTCCCAATCCTCATAGCCTACAATGGTCGGGAGGTCGCGGACATCGAATCCATACTTCAGGCCGGGGTGGACGAGATCATCCTTTCCCCCTTCGCCTCGGCCCGCAACCTCAAGCGAATCCAGGATCGTTTCCCCCTGCCTCCCAAGGGAAGGAGGCTGAGGGCCCTTGTCGTGGATGACAGCCCGACCATCCGCGAACTGGTTTCAAGCATGTTCAAGGAACTGGACTATCACGTGGAGACGGCGGAAAACGGCTTCGAGGGATACAAGGCGGTCCAGCGTCTCAAGCCCGACATCATCACTTCGGATTACGACATGCCTGTTCTCAATGGCTGGGAGTTTTGCACGGAGGTCCGTGACCACGAGGAGTACAGGGACATCCCCATCGTCATGATCACCACCCGGGCGACCGAGATGGACATGAAGAAAGGGGAGCTACTCGGTGTGTCCGCCTACCTTGCGAAGCCTTTCCAGAAAGATACCCTGAAGGCGGCGGTGGAGGTCGCCATCGCCAATGCCAGAACGAAGCGCGAGCAGGAGACCATTGCCAAGTTCGTGGCCGCCGACACCCTCCGCTCGGTCAATAACATGGTGGAGGGTCGGGCTGATGCAAGCAAGGGTGAGTCGAAATTCATATCCGTTCTCTTTTCCGATATATGCGCCTTCTCCGGAAAGTGCGAAAAGTTCTCCGCCCGCAAGATCATCAACTTGCTCAACACCTATTTCGACTTGATGGTGGAAGTGCTCTCCAATCATGGCGCGATCATCGACAAGTTCATCGGCGACGCCATCGTGGCGAGGTTTGACTCGGGGGATCCCGAGGCCGACGCCCTGAACGCGGTTCGTGGGGCGTGGGGCATGTGTCGGGAGCTTGAGCGCTTTAACCTGGATTCCTTCGAGGAGGTGCAAAGTCGTATCGGCATCAACAGCGGGGAAGTCATCCTTGGCAACCTGGGTTGCGAGAGACACCGTCTTGAATATGCCATGATCGGCGACAACGTGAACATCGGTCAGCGCCTGGAGAGCAGCGCCCCGAAACAGGGGGTAATGATCTCTGAGACCACCTACGAGCTGGTTAAGGACAAGGTCCTGGTCGGCGAGAGGCAGGAGATCGAGGTGAAGGGAAAGAAGGAGAAGGTCGCCGCGTACGTGCTGGAAGGGCTCAAGTAGACTAGCCGGGGAAAGTCTCGTGGACGAGCTTGCGCCCCGGAAGAGCCGCCTTGAGGCGGAGGGCTCCCTGGGGAGTGATCCGGGTGGCGTAGAGGTGCAGCTCCCGCAAGCCCTTCATCCCAGAGAGGACCTCGACCGAAGCATCGGTGATGGGGAGGTCGTGGAGCCATAGTTTTTCGAGCTTGGGAAGTTTCGCCAGGGCCCGGACGGTCTTGTCGGTCACTTGCGTTTCCCCAAGGTAGAGGCCCTCGAGGTTGATCATTTTGGCAAGATGGGGAGCGCTTTTGTCGGTAATGCGGTTTCCCCTCAGGCCAAGGTAGGTCAACTGGACGGCACGGGACAGATGAGCCACGCCGGCGTCGGTGATCCGGGTCTCGCCGGCGGGTAGAAGTTTGAGGGACTTGGAGCGGCATAGGTGACGCGCGCCCTCGTCCCCGACTTGAGTGCGATAGAGGTTGAGCCACTCCAGGTTTGGCAGTTTGGCGACGACGGCCATGTCTTCGTCGTCTGCGGAGGTTTTCTCGAGGGAAAGATCGGTGAGTTGCCGAAAGTCGGCGAGAAACTTCAGTCCGCCGGGCTTGAAGTCGGCTCCGTTGAGCACTACCTCGACCACCTCGCCCTTTTTATGGAACAGCCTGCCGCCAAGCGCTTTTACCTTTTGCTCCGAGCCGTTGAGTTGGGTAAGGGAAAATACTGCGGAGACAAAAAACGTCGGGAGACAAGGGAAACGCAAAGACATGCCTAGTCGATGAGTCGCGCCGCCAGATTAACCGCTGCCTTCAAGCTGCTGGCATCCGCCTTGCCTTGCCAGGCAATGTCCAGGGCCGTGCCATGGTCGACGGAAGTTCGAACAAGGGGGAGCCCGAGAGTCACGTTTACGGCTTCCTCGAAGGCAAGGGCCTTTACTGGAATGAGGCCCTGGTCGTGGTACATGCAGACGTAGGCGTCGATTTGCCTTCGCATGGATTCGGTGAAGGCGGTATCGGGGGGGAGGGGGCCGGTCAGGTTGAAACCCTTTGCCCTCGTCTTTTCGATGGCGGGTATGATGATCCTTTCCTCCTCACCGTTTCCGAACAAACCGTTTTCGCCGGCGTGCGGGTTCAGGCCACAGATTCCTATCGAGGGTTCTTTGCCCAATAACTTCTCGTGTGTCTCTCGGGTCAGTTCGATTACGTCGACAATCCTCTCCTCGCTGAGCAAGCCGGGAACTTCCGTGTATCCCGCGTGAACGGCAACCAAGCTGCAACTGATGGTTTCGGAGATGAAGGCCATGCAAAACCGTTTGCTATGGGTGCGCTCGGCGAAGATCTCGGTATGTCCGGGGTGGGGGACCCCGGCGCTCTTCATCGCTTCCTTGTTGGCGGGGCAGGTCGCAACTGCATCGACTTGTCCGGCCAGGCATGCGTCGATGGCTTCCGTTACGTAACCGTAGGTGGCTTTGCCGGTCGCCGGCGAGATGATGCCCGGTCGGAGTTGCGCCATATCCATCAATCCTAGATCGAGTACGGAAGGCGAAATCGTCGAGCTCAGGTTCTCCTTACCGACAACCTGGAAGTCCCCGTTTTTGCCGGCCTGCCCGGCACATAGCCTTAGAACTTCGGCATCCCCGAACACGATGGGGACGCAACGATCCGCCATGGAGGAATCGGCAAGCAGGTCGAGGCAGATTTCGGGACCGACCCCGGCAGGATCGCCCATCGTAACGGCTATTCGGGGCTTGCTCATGTGTTCCCTCAAAGCTCGAGAGGTTTTCCCGTTCTTCCGTAGTCGTCGTCGTGACGGATTTGATCCTCGGCCTTCCACTCGCCGAAGCTGACGACGAGCATGCGGAAGATTTTGTCCTCAGCCCAGAAGCGGTGTTTCTGTCCCGGCTTGAGAAGGAATTCCTCATGAGCCTTTGGGTGAAAGATCTCATCGTCGATCTCAAGGACCGCTCCGTCGTCGAGAAAGTGAAAAAGCTCATGCCGAACGGCATGGGAATGGAGGCTTGCCCGTTCACCGGGTTTCACCTCGGTCAGATCGATGCTGCACTCCTGGTTGCGCACCACCATGTGGATGTCGCCCCATGGTCTTTCGGAATGAATGGTTCCCTGTCCATTTCTCGGATCGGTCATGGTTGCAAATCTTGGGCAGTCTGCGGGCTATGGCAAGGCGATGACGCCTAGGGCAGGCGGGAAAGCTTCTGGATGATAAAGTCGGCCATGCGCACTTCGTCTTTCTCATTGGGGATGTCCTCCTTGTCGACGAGGCTGCGGTAAATGCCCCATTTGGGACGAACGAAGGAATAGTCGGGCCGCCAGGTAACCAAGCCGGGAATCTCCCTCCCGAACCTTACCTCCTTATCCGAAGAAGTCACGGAGAACCAGAGGAAGCCCTTATCTCCGGTCTTCGTGATGCATTCGCATTCCAGCCACTTCCCCTTGCTGTCCTTCCAGTCCGCAATAAACAGGCGTTGCTTGCCCTCCTTCGAAAACCATCGTATCTCGAGCTGGGGCTTTCCGTGAAAAATTGAGCCGGACAGGGTGAGGATGGGGTCGGCGGCGCTTTTTCCGCCCACCGGTTTAAGCTGAAAAAAATGGCAAAAATTCTTTGTGATGGCAAAGGACTCGTCGATTTTAAGGTACCAATGATACCGGCTCACTTCCCCACGAAGGGCTTTCATGGTTTTGGAGGAACTTTGGTAGCCCTTGATCTCGTTGCGTTGCCTTTCCATGCCCTTGGGCCAGATCTTGTCGCGGTCCCCGTCCTCGTCCCGGTGGATGCGGAAGACGAAGGCGGCCTTCATTTCCTTATCTTTCTCGACTGCCAGATGCTCGAAGTTTCGATGGTTGCCCTCGTACGTCTCAGGGGTCTCGATCGAGTACTTGCCGAATGCGGCCTGTATCTGGGGAATGGCTTTTTCATCCGGGTCGGCCTTTAGTGAAACCTCCCCCAATAGCTCGGGAGCCTTGTCCTTGGCGAGGGCCGGGGCAAGGCCACTAAGCAGGAAAGCCAGGACCCTTGTCCTTGTTTGGAATTTCCGAGCCATGACCGGTCAATCGACTTTCCGGCGGGCTTCGCGGAATTTCTCGACCGCAAAGGCGAGATCTTCCCTGCTGTGGGCGGCGGAAACCTGGGTTCGAATGCGTGCCTTTCCCTCGGGAACCACGGGGTAGGAGAAGGCGATTAAGTAGACGCCTTTTTCAAGAAGAAGATCGGCGAAGCGGGCGGCCTTGGCCGCATCCCCGAACATGACCGGGGCGATGGGGTGCTCTCCGGGAAGAATCTCGAAACCTTCCTTTTCCATGGCTTGCCTGAAAAAGGCGGTGTTCTCCTCCAGGCGGTCGCGCAGCTCGGTGGAGGACTCGAGAAGATCGAGGGCCTTGAGCGATCCGGCCGCAATGGCGGGAGCGAGGGTATTGGAAAAGAGGTAGGGTCGAGAGCGCTGGCGGAGAAATTCCACGATTTCCCTTTTTCCGGCGACGTATCCTCCGCTGGCTCCGCCGAGGGCCTTGCCCAGTGTGCCGGTCATGACGTCGACCCGTTCCATCACCCCGTGGCGCTCGTGCGTGCCTCGCCCGTTTTTTCCAATGAAGCCGACGGCGTGGGAATCATCCACCATGAGGAGGGACTGATGCTCGTCGGCCAGGTCGCAGATGGCGGGGAGATCCGCGAGGTAGCCGTCCATGGAGAAGACGCCGTCCGTAACGATCAGCTTGCGGCGTGCCTCCCCAGCCTCCTGCAACTGGCGCTCCAAGTCGTCCGTGTCGTTGTTTGCATAGCGGAAACGGGCGGCCTTGCAGAGGCGCACTCCATCGATGATGGAAGCGTGGTTTAGGGCGTCCGAGAAGATCGCGTCCTCTTTCCCGAGGATGGTCTCGAAGAGGCCCGTGTTGGCATCGAAGCAGGAGGAGTAGAGAATGACGTCCTCCATCCCGAGAAAGGCGGAAAGCCTTGCTTCCAGTTCCTTGTGAAGGGATTGCGTCCCGCAGATGAAGCGCACGCTGGCCAGGCCGTAGCCCCATTTGTCGAGGGCGTCACGGGCCGCCTTCACGACCTCGGGGTGATTGGCCAACCCGAGGTAGTTGTTGGCGCAGAGGTTGAGCACCGGATCCCCGTCCTTGACCCGGACGCGGGCCGCCTGGGAGGTCTCGATGACGCGTTCGGACTTGTAGAGTCCGGCGGAGCGGATTTCCTCCAGTTCCCGCTTCAGTTCCTTTTCGACGGATCCGTACATCCTACCACTCCAATATGACTTTCCCGCTGTTTCCGCCCAAGGCGGTCTGGAAACCATTCTCGAAATCGGCGAAGTCGAAGCGGTGGGTGATGATGGGCCTCAGATCGAGTCCGCTCTCCAGCATGACCGTCATCTTGTACCAGGTCTCGTACATCTCCCGTCCGTAGATGCCCTTGATCGTAAGCATGTTGAAGACGACCACGTTCCAGTCGATGGCCATCTCCTTCTCGGGAATGCCGAGCATGGCGATCTTTCCTCCGTGGCACATGTTGTCCAGCATGTCGTTGAAGGCCTGGGGTGAACCGCTCATCTCCAGGCCCACGTCGAAGCCTTCCTCCATGCCGAGCTCCTCCTGTACTTGAGACAAGGTTTCCTTGGATGCGTCGACCACCCGGGTCGCTCCCATTTTACCGGCCAAGTCGAGACGATGGGGATTCAGGTCGGTTACCACCACGTGCCTGGCTCCGGCATGGCGGGCGATGGCGGCCGACATGGCCCCGATGGGCCCGGCCCCGGTGATGAGGACGTCCTCGCCGAGGACGTCGAAGCTAAGGGTGGAATGGGCGGCGTTGCCAAAGGGGTCGAAAATGGCCGCCACGTCGAGGTCGATACCCGGCTTGTGGGCCCAGACGTTGGTCTGGGGCAGGGCGATGTACTCGGCGAAGGCACCCGGACGGGTGACCCCGATCCCAGCCGTGTCGGAGCAAAGGTGGCGACGGCCCGCCATGCAGTTGCGGCATCGCCCGCACACGACGTGTCCTTCCCCGCTTACGAGTTCACCGGGCTTGAAGTCGGTTACCTCGGAACCGACCTCTACGATCTCACCGACGAACTCGTGACCAATGACGAGAGGGACGGGGACGGTCTTGCCCGCCCAGTCGTCCCACTTGTAGATGTGCAGGTCGGTTCCGCAGATGCCGGCCCGGTTCACCTTGACCAGCACGTGATGGGGCGCAACTTCGGGCTCGGGAACCTCCTCCATCCAGAGGCCCGGTTCGGCGCTTTGTTTAACGAGGGCTTTCATCGGTGAGTGGAAAAGGGAAGGAGGCTGGACAAGGTTGCATGACGAATATTGGAAGCCTTCCTCGGGGCAGGGCAAGAAAAAGCATGATTATGACGCGCCCGGGGGCCATGCGGTTCTTCGTTCAATAGTCTTTTCCGGCCCAGCTGCGAAGCACGGACCGCTGCCAGTTTTCGAGGGACTTCTTCATTCCCGCGACCCGGACGGGTTCTTTTTCGGACAGGTCGGTCGTTTCCATCGGATCCTTTTTCAGGTCATAAAGCTCGTAGACGACCTTTGCCCTCGTCTCAATCCGGTGAAGTTTCCATGGCCAGTCGTTCCAGGCCGCGTGTCCCCGAAGGTCGGATGGGTCGAAGGTGGGGAATTCCTTCACGTTCTTGAGGATGCGTTCGGGGAAGGGGTTTGTCTTGCCCTCTTGTTCCGCCTCCAGGAGGGCCTTGATGATCCGGTCGTTCCAAGTTCCCTGTCCGTTTTGGAAACCATGCCAGAAGCCCATGGCGGGCCTGGAGGTCCTTTGACCATCCAGAACGGGAAGCAGATCGATGCCGTCGAGCATCGGTTGGCCGGGCTTGAGCTTGATACCGGCGATCGATAGAAAAGTCGGGTACAAGTCCGAGGAAAACACCGGCAGGTTGATCTTTCCGGACGAAAAGCGGCTCGGCCACTCGAGGACGGCCGGTACGCGTAATCCACCCTCGTAAATGCTTCCCTTCTTGGCCCGGCCTCCGGAGGACTCGGTGACCAATCCCCCGTTGTCGCTACAATACAGAAAAAGCGTATTCTTTTCGATTCCCAGCTTGCGGAGGTGTTTGCGCAAGCGCCCGATTTGCTGGTCGAGCAGGGTGATCTCACGGAAGTACCCGGGCATTTTCGTTTTTTGATCCTTGTAGAGGGTAGCGGCGTTTTTCATTCCCTGCGGAATCTCGGGATGGGGGCTGTGAGGGGAGGGAAACCAGGTCACGGTGAACATCGGCTTTTTGCCATCCTTGTGCTTGCTGAGGAACTTGAGGGTGGCATCCATGGAGATTACGGTGCCCGCTCCCTTGATGCGCCGGTATTTTCCATTGTGGCTGAGGTAGGGATCGTTATCGAAGAAGTTCAACCCCGAGAGCCACTCGTCGAACCCGGCTCCTCCGGGGGAAGTCGGGCTGTCGGGCTGGACCGAGCCGATGTGCCACTTGCCGAAATGTCCCGTGACGTAGCCCGCATCTCCAAGCTGCTCGGCGATGGTCCATTCGTCGGGGCGCATGTAGTGGCCGTGGTTGGGGACGTTTGCCCGGAAGGGATGCCTGCCGGTCATCACGCTCGCCCTTGTCGGGGAGCAAACCGGAGCGCTGGCATAGAAACGGCTGAAGACAACGCCGGCCTCGGCCATCTCGTCGAGGTGAGGGGTTTTCACGAAGGGGTGACCGGTGAACCCGCAGTCGCCGTATCCATGGTCGTCCGCCATGACGAGAACGATGTGGGGGCGTTCCTTTGCCTGGGAGATGGAAAACAACCCGAGGAGCAAGTATGCCCATGAGAAGGAGAAGAGTTTCATGACTCGGAAAGTGAAGCCCAGGTGGAGGCGGAGGGCAAAGGAATAGTTCGGGCCGGTTGAAGCTAGGCCATCAGCTTCTTTACGGCATGGTGCGGTTCCACCCCGGTGAGGCGGAAGTCGAGGCCCTGAAAGCGGAAGGAGAGACGGGTATGATCAATACCCATAAGTTGCAGGATGGTAGCTTGCAAATCGTGGACGTGAACGGGGTCCTCGGTTACGTGAAAGCCCAGTGCATCGGTCTGGCCCAGGGTGATGCCCGGCTTCGCTCCTCCGCCCGCCATCCACATGGTGAAGGCTTGGGGGTGATGATCGCGGCCGCCACTGCGCTTGAGGGCGGCGCTGGCCTCGACCATGGGGGTGCGTCCGAATTCTCCTCCCCACACTACAAGGGTGTCCTCGAGCATGCCGAGCCGCTTGAGGTCCTGCACGAGGGCGGCGCTGGCCTGGTCCACTTGCTTGGCCTGCTTCGTGACGTTCCCCGCGACGTTGGAGTGGGCGTCCCAGCCGGAATGGTAAAGCTGAATGAAGCGGGTTCCCCGCTCGGCCAACCGGCGGGCGAGCAGGCAGTTGCTCGCGAAATCGGATTTGCCTTTTTTGATGCCGTAAAGGTCGAGGGTCTCCTGGCTCTCCTTGGAAAAATCCATCAACTCGGGAGCCCGGGCCTGCATCCGGTAGGCCATTTCATAGGCTTCGATGCGGGCGTTGATCTCGGGATCCCCCATCTTCCCATGAGCACCTCGGTTGAGCTTGTTCAGAAGGTCGAGGGTCTGGCGCTGGGCGGTCCGGTCGATTCCCTTGGGGTTGGCGACGTGAAGAATCGGATCGGCTCCTTCGCGGAAGGGAACCCCCTGGTGCTCGGAGGGCAGGAACCCGGATCCCCACATGGCGGATCCGCCGCTGAGGTTTCCGCCGCTTCTCATGACCACGAAGCCGGGCAGGTCGTCGGCCTCGCTTCCGATCCCGTAGCTTAGCCAGGAGCCCATGCTTGCCCGACCGGGAATTCCGCTGCCCGTCGTCATGAAGAGCTGGGCGGGGGCGTGGTTGAAGTGATCGGTATGCATCGACTTGATGATGGTCAGGTCGTCCGCGATCTTCGAAAGGTAGGGCAGTCGGTCGGAAAACTCGGCCCCGGACTGCCCGTGCCTGGCGAAGGGAAAGCGGGGGCCGAGCACCGCGGCGTCCGGCTGGATGAAGGCATAGCGCTGGCCCTTGATCACGGAGGGCGGGATGGGCTTGCCCTCGATTTCCTTGAGCTTGGGCTTGCTGTCGAAGAGCTCGAGCTGGCTGGGCGCTCCCGCCATGAACAAATAGATCACCCGCTTGGCCTTGACGGGGAAGCGCATGAAGCCCGGCTTGCCCGAATCCGCGAAGGATTCCTTGGCGAGGAGGGAGGCGAGGGCAATCTTGCCCACGCCAATCCCGCAGTCCTGAAAAAAGTGACGGCGCGTGCGATGGAGGAGGGGAGGAACGTTCATGGCTTGGTGATGGCTTCGTCTAAATTCATGATGGCCCGGGCGAGGAGAACTTTGCCGGCAAGCTCGGGGTTGGCCTTTTTGTCGGCGGCGATTTCAGAGGGCTTGAGCTCGCCCCTGGAAAGACGTTCGATTTGCTGGTCCAGGTAAGCTTGCAGGGCTTCCCTTTCCTCCGCGCTCGGGGGGCGGGTCAGGAATCGACGGAAGAGGGTGAGGACGGGGTCCTTCTTTTGCAGGTGAACCTCCTTGCCCGCGGCCCGGGCAAGCTCGAGGAACATTTCGTCGTTGAGCAGGGTGAGCGCCTGCAAAGGCGTGTTGCTGCGGTCGCGCTTGGCCAGGCAGTTCTCGCCCGAGGTGCCGTCGAAGGTCATGAACCCGGCAAACGGGGCGGTGCGCTTGATGAAAGTATAGACCGAGCGCCGGTAACGGTCTTCCCCCTTGGATGCATTCCAGCTCTTGTTCCCGAAGGCATGAGCCAGCACGGTGAGCGGTTGCGGGGGGTAGACCCCGGGGCCAAACATCTTGGCTGATAATTTGCCGCTTGCCTTGAGCATGTGATCACGGATCAACTCGCCCGACAGGCGGAAGCGCGGCCCGCGGGCAAGCAGGCGGTTCTGGGGATCCTTTTCGAGCAGGGAGGGGGATGCCTTGGAATCCTGACGATAGGTTGAACTCGTAACGATCAAGCGGTGGAGCTTCTTGAGGGACGTTCCGTTCTTGCGGAACTCAACGGCCAGCCAATCGAGCAGTTCGGGATGATCGGGGGCGGGCGCCTGGGTGCCGAAGTCACCGTTGGTTCTGATGAGCCCGTAACCGAAGAAGGAACGCCAGGCCCGGTTGACGGCGACCCGGTCGCCAAGCGGGTTGTCGGGGCTTGCCAGCCAACGGGCGAATTCCAGGCGGTTGACGGGCTCTTTCTTATTCTGCAATTCAAAGATCTCCGGAATGCCCGCAGGTACCGCGTGCTTCGGGCTGGTGTATTCACCGCGGTGGCGCAGAAGGGTCGGGCGTGGGTTGTCGGGCGGGCGCTCGAGCATTACGAGCGTATGGTTGAGACGGGGAACCCTCTTTTTCAAATCATCGAGAGGCTTGCGCTGTTTTTTCCAGCGGGGATCCCGTTCGAGAAAAGATCTTCTCAGCGAGGAGAGTTCTTCTTGCGATGCCTTTGGGCCTCTGGCGAGGATCAACTCGGTGGCGACCCCGTGTTTCTTGGCGGTGGCCTCCGCATCCTGAGTAGCGGAAATCCGGAAGCGGCCCAAGCTGACCACGAAGTGACGCTCGAAGAGCATCTCGATGGAGAAGGGCGTGCCGGCAGGTATGGCTTTTTCCAAAGGCAGAACCAAATGATTGGCCTGTCCGGTTTGACCGGAAGTCGACCAGCCGGACGATCCATCCCCGTCGGTTACGTTCGTGGCCTTGGCCGACCCTCCTCCCACGCTTATTTTTCCATAGGTGCTCGATGGGTTGAGTATCTTTTGTTTTTCCCCATTCACCCGGACCGTGAACTCGCTCAGGAAGAAGTCGCCCTTGCGCCCTTCGTAGTAGCAACGGCCCGGTCCGCGCTGAGGCAAACGGTCGTCGGGCAGAACCTCGAGCCTAAGGGCCGTGATCGCTTGCTTGCTGGTGAAATTGAGGTCGAAGACGTCCCGCTTGGTGACGTCGCCGGAGGAAAAGATCGATCCGTCCTCCATCACTTCGAGCTTGGGCAGGTTGGTCTTCATTGCGGAAGGGAGGAGGGTGGCCCAGAGCGTGGCGTTGGCTTCTTCCTTGGCCCGCCATTTCTCAAAAGCCTGTTCGAAGCCTTGGATTTCCTTTTGCAGGGCAAGGGACTTCGTTTCGATTTGACTTTGGATTTGCTCGGCCTGCAAGGCCTGAGCTTCCGTTTCCAGAAAGAGGTCGGGCTCGTCGACGTTGTCGAGCAGGGCCATCAGACCGAAGTACTCGTCGTGGGTGATGGGGTCGTACTTGTGAGTGTGGCACTGGGCGCAGCCCGTGGTCAGTCCCATCCAGACCGTGCCGGTGGTGGCGACCCGGTCGACCGCCGCGTAGAAGCGGAATTCGAGAGGATCGATCCCTCCCTCCTCGTTGAGCTGGGTGTTGCGGTGAAACCCGGTGGCGGTTTTCTGTTCCTGGGTGGCGTCGGGCAGCATGTCGCCGGCAAGTTGCTCGATGGTGAACTGGTCGTAGGGCATATCGCCGTTGAGAGCCCGGATCACCCAGTCGCGGTAGGGCCAAATGTTTCTCGGCCGGTCCTTCTCGTAGCCATTGCTATCGGCATAGCGCGCTAAGTCGAGCCATTCGCGCCCCCATTTCTCCCCATAATGCGGGGAGGCGAGCAACTCGTCGACCAACCGTTCGTAGGCGTCCGGTCGTTTGTCGCTGACGAAGGCGTCGGCTTGTTCGGGGGTGGGGGGCAGTCCGACCAAGTCGAGGTAAAGGCGCCGGACCAAGCTGAATCCGTCCGCTTGCTTGGCGGGCTTGAGGTTTTGCTTCTCGAGGTTGGCGAGGATGAAGGAATCGATCCCGTTGCGCACCCACTTCGATACCTTTGCGGGAGGATCGGAGGCAACGGGAGGAACGAAGGCCCAGTGCTTTTCGTACTCCGCTCCCTCCTTGATCCATTTCTCGAGCAAATCCTTTTCCTTCTCCGTGAGAGTGGCATGAGACTCGGGCGGAGGCATGATCTCCTCCGGGTCGTCCGAGCGGATGCGGTAATGAAATTCGCTTTCCTCCACTTTGCCGGGAACGATGACCTCGTTCTTGAGGGCCCCTGCGCGCAGATCGAGGCGCAGTTTGGCCTTGCGTCCTTCCTCGTCGGGACCATGGCACGCATAGCACTTGCTTGCCAGAAGAGGGCGGACTTCCTTGTTGAAGTCAACCGCCTGAAGGGACAGGAGAGGGAGCGCCGGGAGGATGAAAAGTCTCACCATCGTTCAACGGTCCATAGCCAAACCCTGCGTAACCCCGCTACTTTTCGGTCGTGAAGGGGGAGGCGGGGAGGCCGTCCCGGTTGAAGAGGTTGGGGCTTGCCTTCTGGTCCCACCCGAACCTCACGTGGACGGGTTTCTTGACCTCCTTGCTCTTGGCCACGACGTGGTGCCCGTAAACGATGAAGGCTTCTGCTGGATGCCATTTG
>Ga0160422_10000979_pt1 | contig 17669 bp, 22 predicted proteins | sample Fk160mmetaG_FD_108192 | JGI IMG/M metagenome (GOLD analysis project Ga0160422, IMG submission 108192) | Marine microbial communities from the Central Pacific Ocean - Fk160115 60m metaG | ecosystem: Environmental > Aquatic > Marine > Oceanic > Photic zone | place: The Central Pacific Ocean... | reverse complement strand
ATACAAAAGACAATACAAAAGACAATACAAAAGACAATACAGATGTCGATAAACATATTGCACCAAATAGTTCATGTCCACAAAATTTTAAAGATACTTCAGAAGAAGCATGTATATCAAATTCATCCACTTTAAGTGGTCATACAAGTGAAATTTGTGATAATCCGTTGCAAAGTACAAAACATATTCCTGTTTTATTGGAAACACCGTTGTCAGGAAATGTTGTCAAAGCTAGCATATTTCATGGGTCGGCGATGCTACCGAATTCTTTGAAGTTATCCAATAAACAAACTTGGACAACTTTTATGAAGATTTTGAAGCAAAAAGAAACACAACCGATTGTTGTGTGGGGTCAAAGTGGAGTTGGTAAAACATTTGGTGTTAAACAATGTGCTACTGCAATGGGATATAGTGTTTTTGAAATAGAACCATCATCGTTAGACTCCATTTATTCTTTGAAAAAATGGTTAATCCATATTGGAGGAGAAAAAACTCTTCTTGGACCACGCATAATTTTGGTTGATGCAGTAGAAGGAATAGATCAATCATACATGAACTGCATTCAAGAATATCTTAAAAAGAGATCGAGCAAGTGTGCGCCTATTGTTTTCATTTGTGACGACATATATGCTATGTCTATACGCATGTTCATGCAGAAAATACCAAGTAAACTGAGGTTGTTCCAACCGTCGAACGATGTGCTGACAAATATAGCTAAAAATTCATTTGCTAAGCACATCAATATCAAAGATATTAAGATTTTCGTTGATCATTGCAATGGAAATTTACGAAAACTAAAAAATACATTACTACAATGGAATGCAATGCAATATGTATTACATGATCCATGCATAAAAGTGATTTTGCACACACAATTGGTAAATTTTAAACCTCACACATTTGTCAAAACTAATTTAAAAACTCGTCCAAAGCTAAAAATGAAACATTTTTTTGATCAGTCAGATATACCCGTCTCTATATTCGGTAGTACTTCGGAGCTGATCAAACATAAATGCAGTATTGAAACATGGGAACGATGTGCTACATTGAGCACATTGGAAAAACTTTTACATGACAATTTTTGCAATATTACTGATGACATCGATTTATGCTCTACAATTACAGACAATATGTCTGAAATTCATTTAATTCCATCGGATTATCACTCTTTCATTTTTGGAAGTACTTTTCAACTCATTAAAGTCCAAGATTTCAAACTTACTCTTGCTCCAATGATACACATAAATAACACTAAGTCGATACCTTCTTGTGTCTCAGAGTATGAAAATCAATTTTCTCAGCTTGATATTCCAAAGCTTCTGAAAGATTCTCAAACATGCGATATTGAAAAAAATCACATTTGAACCATTCCAACAAATCTGGAATTTGTTCATTTGAAACATAGTCGACATCGTGAAATTTGCTATCCGCACTTCGCTGGCGCCAACCCTTCTCAGTAGAAGATAATGTTACAATTATAAATTTATGATCATGAATCGATTTTCCAACAATAAAAAGTGTAATCAAATTTGTTTTATCCATTACATAAATTATACATGTCCCAAAACAAATTTGATACGATTGGACCTTTTGTTTTGGAAAACGCAACTCAACGTCAATTAACTATAATGAATAGAATCAATCCACATTTGGATGATGATATTATCCAAAATCATTTACTTCCACTCATTACTCAACAATCAGTCATCTCACTGCGATCTTTAGATTGGCTTGTCACAAACTATTCAAAGAAAAACAACATTGTTTGCAAAACGGATAAAGGAACTCTTTACAATATTTACCATGGATATAAAGTTGCATTATCACATTTTCGACGCAGAAATTTTGATCCTTTTCGGAGAAGACAACGAATCAAACTCGTCATAAATGGCGAAGAATACGAAACAACGGTTGGACAGTGTAACTTCATTCACTGGGCACACCAATATGGAGTACTCCAATATGCAATTGATAACTCAGATGCAATCGAAAAGGACATGAACTTGGCCGCATATTCAAACAAAATTGAAAGAAAACACCAAAAAGAAAAAGGACTACCTCACAAAAGAAGAGAATTGTCAAAAGCGCCAATCAACAAATGCTCAGTATACAAAATAGAATCAAATGTCAAGTTTGATACACTTGCATCAGATTCTGAATAAATTATTGTAATATGAAGTATGAATTCATCCATAATAAGACATCTTAAAGTTGAAGATAATAAGTGTTCATTCGAATTAAAATGCGATTTTTCGACAGCAAACGCAATCCGTCGCTCATTAATATCTGATATTGCAACATTTTCTGCATACAAAGTTATCATTAAAACCAATACATCATGTCAGACAGATGAATACATAGCTCATAGAATTGGAATGATTCCTTTCTTGCCAAAAGAAGATACAGATACAGACTCAGATTTACATGTTTCTGTTACAAAATCGAACTCAACTTTAATGACAAATGACTTAAATGGCAACATGTTTTCCAAGTATAATGTTCCCATTATTAAACTTATTGAAGGACAAACAATCGACATTGAAGTTTTATTCGATAAAAATACAGGACAACATCATGCAAGATATTCTCCTGTTTCAGCAGTAGAGTTTAATGTCAATAACAACAACTCGATTGAACTCGCATTTGAATCTATTAATGGAGAAGATCCAATTGCACATTTGCAAAAATGTCTTCAAACAATTGTAGAACGACTGCAACATGTCGAAAATACAGTAGATGAATATAACAATGTAAAAATAGTGTAGATTTTTTAAATGTGTGTGGTGACGATTTTATTCAAGTGCGTTTGCATATTTTTTTTTTGCTCATAACTTAGAAATGGACTTTGATCCCAAATGTTTTTTTGAACAACCACTTAGAATGAAGGAAGAAGTCAAAGATTATTTGAAGGACATGTCGTATAATGTACTTAACAAATTAATAGTATATTCTCAAATAATGTTTCCATCAGAACGTATTACACCAAAACATTTGCAAATGATAGTTCTTGCAATGTCTGTTGATCCGGTAACTTGCTACAACCGTCAAGGTCTGTGTATACAAAACACAAAAATAAAAACAATAAGTCGTGTTTTATGCAAATCTATTTCAACTGCGATACAAAATACAGAAACAGATAAATATGGCGGTTTGGACAAGAAAATTTACAAATCATGTGTGAAAATACTTAAAGAACAAAATTGCTCCTTTTCGTCCCAATCGATTGTAGCCTTTACTGCAATCATTTCAGAAATAATTGGTATAGTACTGCAAAGTACGATAGACAATACTCAAAATGTTAAAACATTGACATTAGAACTTATCAAAAAAGAAGGCACTCTGCACAGGAACAGTACAGGAACCATATATCCATATGGATCACTCATTCGATTCATAAATATTGTAGACACATTTTCACCACATGCCATATCAAAACCTGTTAAAAAAACAAAGTCTATTCTTAAAACACCGAAAGTTTCATTTCAAAGTATAGATAACAATCAAAGTAAAATATCAAATAGACCAACAACACCAGACAACTGCTTCTGGGAAAGTGATTAATATGTAGAGAGTGTTTTAGACATAATGTTGAGAAATTTGGATTCGAGTGTCCAATATGTCATGGATTTTGCAATAATGATGGGTATTGCAGAAATCAATTGCATGGTTGCCAAGTAAGAAGATTCGCTGTTCTATAAAATGTCGAATATTTGGTGCATTGAAGTTGAGCATTTATAATTACTTTTAAAATGACATTCTATTTTTTCTTGCATGTATTAAAATGTCGACACACCACATGTCACAAAATTGCAAAATAGGTGAATCACCCAATGTTTTATTTACATTTACCGGAATATCTGAAGATGATAAAAACCAAAAATATTCTGCAATCATGCTTTCATGTCAAAAAAACCACCTTGAAAAACCGGATGTCATAACTATGAAACAAATGCAGTCGATTGCGAACGATGTTTTAAATGTAAATGATGTCGATGTTATTGCGCATAGCATTCCACTTGGACATCAAACTACAGGTGATTCTGCGGCCGAATTACGACAAAAAAAAATGGCTTCCAACTGCGCACCACATTACAATTTGAATGAGGTTACAGCATACAACAAATTCGAGTGCAGATACCTAGGAGAGGCATATGTTGATGGTAAAAGAGTGCATAATCCCTTTAAAACATGGAGTGGTACATTGCCATCTTGCGACGATACTATTGAAATTTCAGATGATGTCATGAGCGACATAAAAAAAATCGCATACGACGCAGCGGGAGGCGATGAATCTAAAATGGACGTGAACCAATTTTTGTGTTCTGTTCAATCTCTTCCATTCCACTAAAACTGCATAATTTATACACAGTATGTTCAAACTTAATTCGATGTACGATGTGAAAAAAATATGTTGAGCAAAGTTAGCATTTGAGCATGATATGGATTTTATTCGCTTTAGCATATCCATATTCTGATGCCTTTTCCTATCCGACGAATCCCGAAAGATTTAGAGTCAAGTGCTTTTTGCGCAAATATTTGAAAGAATATAAAGGAATTATGCACATAAATAATGACGAATACAATTATTATCTTCAAAAAATGTGGTCAGAATATAATACATCTCAAATCGACGAAATCGCAGAAAAATATAGAGACCAATGTTGATTATTAAATTTGGAATCTGTCTAATGCTGAAAATTAGTTGACTGCATCCAGTTTCCACAGTCATTAACACATTAATCCGATTTTGCTCGACGCGTTTTACGAGTTTCTGATAATATTTGCCAAATGGCAAATTCCCCTGCAGTTATTCCATAATAAGGGAAAAATGTATCATGCGATAAATTACTCTCTTTTCTCATTACGTGAAACATGTGTCTCTTATCTTTCACGCGTAATTGTTCAACAAAATATGATATCACAATATATTTTTTCCAAGTTGGATACATAATTAAAGATTGTTCATTCTGCATTTTCACATGTCAACTTATTTTTTTTTTATTGACGAAATTATTTTCCATAATGACTCAGTTAAAAAAAAAGTATACACAATAAAATGACGGAAGAATGGATTGCATTCAATAAGGTCAGACAAATGAAAGAAATAGAACGATTAAGAAACGAACTCGAAAAACAAGAACAAGTTCCGAACGTCAACCATGTAATCCCACTCATTTATGCGAACGCACAACATCTAAAAGATATAAAAACGGTTGCATTTACTGCGTTCAAGTTTACAACACAGCCATCATGGATTACATATACACAACTATATGTATCTCTGCCTAAAGAGATTCAAGATATGCTGATTCTTCCTGTAACAATGAGACCAATATTAATTGATTCATTGGATCAATATTAGAAAATTTCGGCATTTTCTTTCGGGGGGAAAACTTAGGGTGACGATGTGTTAGAAATTCGATAGTGTGTACTTTTTATTTTTTTCGCATACATATTCAAATGATGAAGAGAATTACACTACCATCACAGACTTTGTGGGGACGTTGGTGTTTACCAAGTTTCAATGCACATTGTGATCAATTACTGAAAGCACATTTAGCAGACATGGATAATAATCTTTGTGATGGAAAAGCATTACCGAACAAAACAACTTTCAATAAACTGAAAGAGAGAAAATATATAAACCCATGGGAAAACCCAAGTGCTGTGGTGTTTGTTAACATGTATGGCATGTAGAATTGATCCATTTTATCGCTAGTTTTTTTTTTGAGTGGGTACATCAAATATGACAGAAATTCAAGTAAAGCGTCGTTGGGCGTTTGATGCTGCCATGTGGCAATCGGTATATGACGAATTAGGAAGACTTTACTACTGGAACATATTGACAGACGAAACAAGATGGATTCTATCAGAACTACCGCTGTCTGATCCCTCAACACAGAGTAATGATAAAAAAGACTTTGAACAGATACTGAATGAACACAGCATGTTCAAAAAAAGAAAAGCACAGCAATATCTTGAACATTGCATACATACAATGACATAAAACAAGCGTTAAACGATCGCATCAACAGTGAGTTGGATTTGTTAAAATAGATGAATTTGCAATAAATGGAATATGTTTATTTACTCTATCATAATTTGATGTTAATTCTTCGTACGGTTGGATTGATTTCAGTGCGATCAATTGAAATGTTTTATAATCTTTTGTTATAATTGTTGTATTGTATTTTTTTGAACAATGATTGATGTATAATCCTTCTTTCATAATAATTTGATTAAAATCTTGGTCATCAATTGGATGTTTGATTATACGATTAGCGGGTTTATAAGGGAATAGATGTTGAATAATAATATCTCCTTTTTTGTATGACTTTTTTGAAAATAAACCTTTTCCGTGAATGTTTGATGATTGTATTAGAAACTCATTTTGTTGACACAAGTAATAAATGATGAATAGCAAACAGATAATAATTCCGATTCTTATAAACATGATTCTTATTTAGTAACAATATTTTCATTTAATAAAACACTTGTGATTATCGGTCAAGTCCATCATAACGGTCACGTAAAGCAATCATATCTACATGGTACTTATCACTACTTAACATAGGAATTAAGTCTCTCTATAATTGACTGTCGTGTATCATCGTCTAATTGTTTTGTCCATTCTTCATAATTTTGACTATCTTCAATGCCTTCTAATGCTAACTGAAGATTGTTTTTCAACACAATGTATGTTCCGAATCCGAGGTACAAAGCTTTTTGTCGTCTTTCGGTTGCTATTGGTGTAAAATTTGGATGTACTTGGGTTTCAATGAAATGTAACATTCGAGATGGCCAAATGACGCAATTATATTTTTGACCGGTGCCAATTTTAGCATAATAGTAGTTTCCTGTATTCAATACTTTTTTCATTTCCAATTGTGATGCTCGTCCGTTCACACCTAAATCATGTTGAAGCATAGTGTTCCAGTCAACAAAATAGTATTCTTTAAAACATGAACCATACAAATGTAGATTTACGACGGGTGGAGCATGCCAGTGTGGATCAGGAATGTGCCAGAATTTATTTCGTCTTACAGCATTCCCAACAACGGTTACTCCGGTCAAAGTATCGTCTATGGCTTGCAAACTAACTCGCATACCATCCCAAATTTCTTTGCCTGAAGGATGTATGGATTCATTTACACTTAAAAGCTGAGGTGCACCTGCTGGTTCCAAATTATCAGCGACAAGCCAGTTTTGTCGCCATACTGGTGTCTTAATTTCTTTTGTGACAAAACGTTCGATCAAATTTGCAGGTATACCAGTTATATTACAGAGTACTGGCTTATTTTTATTTAAGGCATCGGCAATTTGTGAAGTGTCATATTCTTCATTCCATGGAATATCTCCTGCTTCAAAAATCTTCATCGGTGGAACTTTAATAGGTTCTTTGATACCTACATCTGCTCTTTTGCGGTTAATTTCTTGAAAATCTTGTGTACCATACAGGTTAGAATCGCTCCACTCACTAAATCTTACATTTGTACACAAATCATTTATTGGGTCATATGCACACCAATGTGCACGATTTTGACATTCTTCCTTGTCGAAGATGGCACAATCATCCGGTTTTTCACCTGTGATACTGGTGTCTGGAAAACTTCTTGCAAAAAATGATCCGTCATATTCCAAATCTTCTTCTTCAGGTGCGCTCGAATTCGAATGTGATGCATCCGGGATCGATGGACCTGGGTTTGATGGACCTGGAATTGGTGCATTTGAACTCGATGCAGCTGAACCTGATGATCCGGAATCCTTACCATGCTTTGGAGAATTACAAATAGGACACACATAATCTTTTTTCTTTGCTTGTTTCATGGTTGAGAAACCCGCACAAGATGCATGTGCCCATCTGTCGCATGATGAACAACCAACCCAAAAATCTTCTTTTTTATTGTTACAGATGCAACATAAGATTGAACCTATACGCGAATTGAGCCACTTAGTTACTGGATCATCATAATACTCATAAAAATCTTGAAATGAGTATGAATTTCCATCTTCTTCATCAATGCGTTCTTCTTTTACATCAATTGAGAATTGTTCAACTAATTCTTTGAAAGACCGTTTGCTTGACATTTCTGGTTCTTTTCGCTTTTTACCTTTTCCTCTAAAAACAATATTAGCGACGACAGGGTCCATAAACTTGCGACGGTGTGAAATTAGCCAAAGACTTTTTTGTAAACAGTCCATTATTTTATTACTTATTTTTTTTTTATGGACTGAAAATAAAGTTTGTGATTGTCTGTATATGTACATTTCGCAATTTAATGCAAAATAAATGACGAGTACAACATTCAATATAAAGAAAAATACTTTGTACGCAGCACGAAAAGAAAAAAAATGTAATGCTGTCATTTAATTGGTAATTTTTCGGGGTTTTCGTCGCTTCGTTGTTCCATCATTTTCCAGTGCATTTTCCAATAAAACAAGAGTCTCATTATTTTCATTTTTTGATTGCGTGTCTTTGTCATCTTTGTCATTTTCTTGCGCAAAATCACATTCTTCACTGTTTGTTTTTTGTACAAGAAAACATTCTTCACTGTTGTTTTCATGCGTATAATCTTCGTTTACTTTCATATCATTAATGTCAGTACATGGTTCATCTGTACTCGTGCTGGTTGTTGTATCATGGTCAGTTTGAACTTTTTTAAACACAAACCTATCAAAGAAACACATTATTTCCTCTGCTTCAATGTCTGACATTTTTTCCATTTTTTGTTGAAATGGCATCACATATTTAATACAAAAACTGGATAAATAATGATTATAGAATACGAAAGAACCTTGCGCGTCGTTGAATGTCAAAAACATAATGAACAGTAATTGGATCTCATGAAAACAAAAAATCCAATTTTCGCAATATTGGAGAGGTACCAATATAAAATTAAGTATAAGTGAATAACACAACCACCTGGTTTTTTCTAGTTCATCTGTACTACTATTGTATATAAGATGAATGCATTTGTTTGCTGGACGAATCATACCGATGTAAAAAGTAAGTAACTTACAAAAATAGGTGTGTACAATCATATTAACACAATTAAACTTTTTAATACAATCCTGATGAACACGCTATTAAATATCGATATATGGTAAAAAGAATCAAATTCTTTTATTTTGATATATACAAAAAATGCTGAATTTCATCGTCTGTATTGCTGCGTATACGAAACCAACTCCTGGTGTGAATTCACCTCTTGGATTCTTCGATCCTTTAAAATTTTCCTCAAAAGTGTCAGAAGGAAGATTCAAATTTTATCAAGAAGCTGAAATCAAACACGGACGAGTTGCAATGTTAGCTTCTATTGGTTTTCCAGTTGCTGAACAATACCACCCGCTTTGGGGAGGTAATAACGATGCTCCTTCTTATATTTCTTTTCAAGCATCTCCTCTTCAAACATTTTGGTTGGATGTTCTATTACTGATTGCTATTTTCGAAGTATTTTCTATTTTCACCTTCAACAGCCCATTTGAAGGTTATGAACCATGGACGATTAAAGATGTGCATGAACCAGGAAACTTCAATTTTGATCCATTGAATTTAAAACCTGCAGGGGATGACAATTATGTAAATATGAAATCGAAAGAGATAAATAATGGACGACTCGCAATGGGAGCCATAGTTGTGATGGTATTACAAGAATTGATTACAGGAAATAAACTATTTTAAGCTCGCGTCGCGGATTGAGTGAAAACGATAAGTAAGCATTGTCGATAAACCATCACTGTTTATTTTTTTTGATAAGAACACACTATGTTATGATTATTGTATTTTAGTTACTTTTACTGTCACAAAGCGTGCACAAGCTACGGCTGTGTCACATTAAGAAATGTGGTTATTGCAGGACAATTTAGAGAAATCGGTGTTTGTTGCGATGACATGTTGAGCAAAATTTGTTGTGTCTGCTCCATCAAAGATTGCATATTCATCAATGTTTGTGCTATCAATATTAATGAATTTTGTTCAGTCGGTGGCGGAAGCGGTGGAGGTTTTGGTGGAAACGGTGGTGGTGGTGGGGGAAATGGAGAAGGTGGTGGGGGGGATGGAAAAGGTGGTGGTGGTGGTGGAGGATTGAGAGGTGGTGAAGGTGGTACATATGGCGGAGATGGATGTGATGGTGGATATGGAGGTAATGGTGATGGAGGTGGAGGGGGTGGAGAAGGCGATGGTGGAGGTGGTGGCGGACTAGGATATGGTGGTAGTTTAGGAGGGAATGGCGGCGAAAACGGTGGCGAAGGAGACAACGGGGGTAACGGTGGCAAAATTTGTCTTTCATTACAATCTACACAATCTGATCCATACGCACACTGTAAATATTCCGCACCTGGACCTCCGTCATCACAATCCCCATCGGATGCATATCTACAAGTATTGTCACATACATTACTGAAAATGCAAAATACAATTATGATCATTAATTATAATGCAAAAAAAAGTTTGGAACAGCGGGCAGACCGCATATCATAGATGACAACAATTTCATGACAGATCTCGTTATCTGATGAATCCACTGTCAAAATCACAAGTCAACTGATGTGGTCTTAAAACCATGGCATTATTTTCCTCGTGTACAAATACTCGTATATCTTCTGGTTGGATTAATCTGCATCAACACTACGAAAGAACAAGTGCGCTTCTGTATTCAAAACATACTTATCTAATACATTTGTAGATGTAGCAGTCAACCAAGCATACTTCAAAGTTTCAGAAATCCAATACGATGGCATGTAATCTATGTGTTCCGTATTTTTATTCTGAACGTTTTTTATGCATGCGTATCCATTCGTAACACGTGAACGATTTTCCAAAGTTTCAAAAATTTTCCATGACCATTCTTTATATACAGGATCTTTCGTGACAATCGACATTATATATAAACTTTCAAGAGTTTCTGGTCTCAAGAGATTATGTACATCATTTGAATCAACAAATAATGTATTATGTTCGTCCAATTTTATAATTTCAGGAGCGACGCCGGTTTCTGTATTGTGCATTTTTAAACAAGTTGTCAGAATTTTATGAGCAATATCTATTTGACTATTCGGAATAAGTTTTTCTTTTACTGCTAATGCAATGACTCCTGGTAAAAAACAAACTAAGTGGTCCATTTTTGAATTCTTACTTTTTCCGCCATGATCTAATTCATGAATAAAATTATTGTCATCTATCATATATTTTTGGATTGCGCGCAAAGATTTTTGAAAGTCACCTCCATACTGAATATTTTTTGATCTTATGTATTCCTTCAACAAGTATTCGTAATACGAATCACCACGCGCACCCAATGAAATCGGACCAATAAACTTATCACTTAAAGTGTCGAAAAATATATTTAAAATATTGCCATTTTTATTTGATTGCGTATGTAGCCAATCGTCTACATGTTTTATCTTGTCTGCATAAACAGATTTGTTTGACACTTGACTCAAATAATTATACTCAAGTGTCAATGCCATTTCAGATAAGGAATTTTTATTGTCAAAAGCATTTTGTGTTAGTTTAGTCACTAAGTTGACATCCGACTTTGGTATATGCGTTTCGAATGATGGGAGCAAGCGATTGCCCAAGTCAACTGCTTTAGCCAAAAAATGTGTTTGATTTGTAAGCGTATATGCACTGAGGAACCCACCCAAAGCCCGTATACTTGTTTCAAACACATTTACGAAATTGTTTAAGTATATTGTTCTGTTAACGATTGAAACAGCTTCGTTGAATTCTTCGTGCATGTCAAGTAACCAAAGTGTGTCCAGAGAATCGATCGCAGTTATTGACATACCTCCATAGTCATTGAGTCCTGTTTTTGATAACGGACGTAAACTATCTTGTCCGTTGGCAAACTTTTTGTATGCATTCCACGAGTGCTTGGTTGCTAAATTAATTTGCCATGCACGACCATATTCAGATACATAAGCACTCAGATCACAAAAGATGTCATCGTACATAATGATATCAGCATCGATTCTCCACCGCCAACTGTAGGTGCGCCAAGGCCGAAAAGCTTGGACGAACCGTACTTGTGAATCATTTTCGATTTCCAGATTCACTGTCAACGGGTTGTCATCGACGACACATGCTCGCAATAAAGAATACTCAGTTATCCATTCAATCTCACTCTGCACACTTTCAAAAGCCTCATGAATCAAAGTTTCATCATTTATAAATGCACAACTTATGAGCAGTGCACTGATCATTTATTCTATAACAAAGACTTAAACTTTGAGAATTCGAACTCAATGAGAGCGACTTATTATTTTTTCTTCGTAAAATTCAATGAAGTTTTGCGTCTTTTCTTTGATTATAATACAACCAGTGTCATCTCAATCTATGCTTGATTTTTGGCACTTTTTTGAAAATAGATTTATAACAAATTGTATATCTTCGGATACAAGTACACCACAATACAATTGTTCTAAAGATATTAATGCAACATACGGTATAGATTACATGTATAATGTGATGCATTATACACATGATCAAGGATTCATAAACACATGTGTGCAAATAAATGTACCAGATGTTTCAATCGATGTGACACAAGTAGAATCCATAATTTTAAGGTTGGAGAATAGCATTAATACTATTATTGGATACCTACGAAATGAATCGAGCTGGACATCTACGCAAGCATATTTTCCAATGAGAATTTTCGGCATTGCAAAACCCAATTCGACAACAATATTGCATAATACTTACAACATTTTCGAAGAATGTCCTATCGAATGTAACAGAGCCCGCTACTCGGATCCGGGAGGTGATAATTACGAACGATTTCCCTCGTTTTCTCAGTGTCAAAATATAAATTTCAGTCATTACGATTTTACATTAAATTTAGATGTACCTGACGTTGTTCCAACTGGTGGCAGATTCCACAATACATACCCATTAAATTTTTTCGAATCAGACATAGGTACTATAACGAGAATCGTATATCATGAGATTGGACATAGTTTTGGATTTCCACATACTGATGATTATGGAAGTAATATGAGTATGAATTTTCAAACAATCATGGGATACTCTTGGCAATTACCGTCCAATTTTTACAATACACCGAGTTTGAGTTTTTATGACCAATTCTTATTACGCAATATTTGGAATAGAACACGATTGTATTGGTTACCACCTGTATCACCTCCATCACCACCGTTGCCTCCTATCTCACCACCCACGCCACCATCGTATCCGCCACCACCTTTGCCTCCTCAATCACCACCCTTTCCACCGCTGTCTCCTCCGTCTCACCCCGAACCATCACCACCGCCTCTGCCTATGAAAGTGTCACCAACTCCGATGCCACCTGAACCATCACCACCGCCGCCGCCCATTCCAAGACCTCCTCTTATGTCACCTGAACCATCACCACCGCCTCCGCCAATTCCAAGATCTCCTCAACCATCACCACCGTCTCCGTCGATTCCAAGGTCTACTCAAACTCTGATGTCACCTGTATCACCACCAATGCCTCCGTCAACTCCTATATTGTCAAACTCACCTACGAATCCATCTATTTCTCCACCACATAGGTCTGACGCTTCAGATTCTATTTCATCCGCTGCAATATCAAAACATAATACAAAATACTTTTATACTACATTTTACAGCACAGTAGTATGCATGGTTTTACTACTTCGAATCACATTCTGAATCAAATTTGTAAAAAAAACTTTTGAATTTTGATTTAAATGCTAGTACCCCCTAGGAAAGGTCAACGCACTAAAAGCGATGTATTACCACATTTTAATAGTGGTAAAGCATTTACGATAGTCGAAATATATGAAAATCAGAGTGTGTCATCATACGGAATCCTGAATGAAAATGTTGCAATCAAAAATAATAAATGTAGAGTTTGGGTTGAAAAAGACTTGATCGATACAGAAATCGATTGCTCAAAAATTAGAGTGTTACATCTACCAGAACCCCCCAAACACGCATACTCACCGAAAACGGTCATCATCGGTGGACTCGGAAAACATATTCGCTGGAAAGTTGTGATGGCAAAGAAAAAACATACAGGTAATTGTACATTATTGGTGTCTCATATCACGAACGACAAATTATTCAGTCAATTCGTCGAAAATAAGCTACGCCCTTTCGCTTTCTGTAATTTTGACTACAAATTCGGTTCAAGTGGAGTGAAATATGTTGAGATCGATATTCCAGATCATAAAAATGTGACATTTGTTGCAGCTGCACTTCATTGTGAAGGGTATCATGCAATAACGAAAGAAGCAGATATGGCTTCATCTGGATTTCTTGGTATAGAAAGATACGATCGGAGTGAACACACTTGGTGGAATCAAAATCAGAAAGATGCAGGTCCGTTGAGAGACACTCACCGTTGGAAGTATGGATTCATACCCAGTCATTGGAAAGATATTCCATTTACATGGTTGTCGTTGGCTAAAAATGTAAAGAATGACTTGTCCAATGAAACTGAGCTTTTGGAAATTCCTTTACCGCTAAGAAACTATGTGTGTGACGAAATGTTATCATCCACAAACGATGAGGACACAAAATCGAAGATTCAAACTATTAAAACCGATAAACGTTGTGTAACTTCAAGATTGACGGAAGAACAAAATCGACAACTTTTAGCAACATCGTATTGGACATATCTTGCTCCGTTTGATGATAAACGTGTTTACATTTCATTTTTATTGGCATTTAGATATATGATTCACGGATATATATCAAGGGAACTTGGAGGGTACTCTCAAAAAGCAAATCATATTGGGCATGGTGCATATGTACGAGAATTCAAGTCGAAACCGCAATATAATATAAAAAATTTGAATAAAACTGTATTGAACAAAGTAATGAAAGAAGAAGGAATTCGTGGAAGTGGATTCAAAGGAACGCGTGGAAAATATGGTCACAAAGACTTTCCAAAATACGAACCTGTAAAAAAAATGAAGCGATCTTTCGAAGCTGATTTAAGCATTCGCGAAGTGCCCACAAATTGTTTTCAAAATTATGCTGATATTAAGCGTAAAAAAATGTAATGACGTTAACAAACGACGAATTAAAAAATCTATATTGTATAGAATGCCAGTAAGATTTGTGTCACACACAATGGTGCCATTTATTAACTTACCTTCTAATCCATCTATTTATGTATACGACACATTCATGTGCGAATGGGTTCCACGTATAATACTATGTCCCAGACCGACTTCCCCAACATCGGTAATTACAGATGTCTCAAATTATTTTCTTGCTAATTAAGAGTTCATTTATAGACTTATTTAAAATGTATAAATTGAAATGGAGCAATCGATTGAATTTTTTGTTTTGAACAAAATGCTACAAACTCTTTATGAACTTAAAGAAGAAAAACCGGAAAACATTAAAACCAAAATTGAAAATCACATTATATTTTATGAAAATGTCTTGTTCCAATATGATAAGTACTTGCGTACACAATAATTACACAAGAAATAAATTAATACTATAAAAAAATGGATTACACCAATCTAGTCATGGAATTACTGTCATACATAGATTATGGTGTAATTCAAAGATTTCCATTCAAGAGAAAAAATCTAATTCCTATAAAACAACGAAAACGAAAATTACAAACTATTTCATTTCACGATGATAGCGCGTCTGCTCCATCCACTAGTAAATGTGAAATAGCTATAATATTCATTGCTCACAAAGGAGTCTGGCACGAAAAAATGTGGCAGAAATGGAGAAATAACGAGTCAGTTGCGTTCTTCGTGCATAAAGATCAAGAAGGTCGAGATTTTCCGCCTGATTCAGAACCATTTGGTCAATATGTGCCGAATCCCATTCCCGTAGAACGAGGAAAACTCAGTCATGTGAAAGCTATACTTCATTCTCTTCATTTCGCTAAAGCAAGTATACCAACTTTAGAAAAGTTTTTTATCTTTTCAGGGGATGCGATTCCTTTAAAGTCAGTATACGAATTCTTTTCGATTCCTAAAACAAAATCCATACTGTCCTATCGTATAGAAGAAGATGCAGCAGAAGAAGAAGAAGAGGCAGAAGAAGAAGAGGCAGAAGAAGAAGAGGCAAAAGAAGAAGAGGAAGAAGAGGAAGAAGAAGTGGAAACAGATCTGACATCGACGAATATATTCGTGCGTCATAATATGGAAATGATGTTGTGTCGACGTGATACCCACATTCTCACAACGCAATTGTACAAAGATGTGTTCACGACTGAAAAATATAAACTTGACGACGAACTCGCCAACGAACGAAATATGCTTGATGAGTATGTTATTGGAAGCTATCTGTATAATGCAGGCATACAAGATATGCAAAATAGTACGATTGCTGGATGGATAGCAATTGATAATCCTTCAGAAAGTTTAAGATCTGTAATATTACAATCTGAAACACAAACCATAAGCTGTGACGAAAATGAAGACATCATTATTCCAAACTCTGAAACTGGAAATAACCACATATCATTATGTACAAACAACAAAGAAGAAGCAGGCGAAGAAGCAGCAGGCGAAGAAGAAGCAGACGAAGAAGAAGCAGACGAAGAAGCAGCAGGCGAAGAAGAAGCAGGCGAAGAAGAAGCAGGCGAAGAAGAAGCAGGCGAAGAAGCAGCAGGCGAAGAAGAAGCAGGCGAAGAAGCAGCAGGCGAAGAAGAAGCAGGCGAAGAAGCAGCAGGCGAAGAAGAAGCAGGCGAAGAAGCAGCAGAATCAGTAGCACCTAATGATCGACAAATATCAATAAAAACCGTTGCAAATAATATATTATTTGCAGTCCCTCCATATGACGACTTCTTGGTATTTCGAAAGATATCTCCCACATTCGATAAATTTATAGTCAAATTAAATGCTGTTTTCGAGTTAGAGTATAAAAAGAATATGCAACCTATTATGCCAATGTAGGGATATTAAAATATTGATACATCAAAATGATACGATTGGTATTTGCACTGATCATTGCAATCATACATTTAATATACATTTTGTCTTCAATAGCTTTCCCTGTTATTATTGTTGGGTACACAAATGTAGATACCAAACAAAGACTACTACTTTGGTATATTGTGATACAAAGCATTGTTCAACTTCATTGGAAACTTTTGAACAATGAATGTTTTGCTTCATACCTGGAGAAAAAACTCATATACCCAGAATATAAACTTGGTCAATGTCCGCGTGACTCTTTTGCCTATCATATATTTTCAATGACATTCAACATAGATCCAAAAATCACAAGAATGATACTCTTCAAACTCATACAATCGTCATTTTCTTTTTCTGTATCATACTATATATTACTTCTTTGTCATAAATACATAACAACAATAGCTGCTCCTTCCTAATTTATTTGTCGTTTATAGATTTCATCATGAATGGGTAAATACACGCCATTCTCACACACGTACATATTTGGTATTTGAATGTTGTTATCCAGAATATACAGTGCATATTTGTCTGAAAGTCTAAGAAAACCTTCAATTTTGTTTGCACTTTTTTGCTCCATCTTTATTTGCTCACTCTTATTAATATCTGAATCGTGCAAAGTTGTAGGATCTAAAAGCATCCATGGATTTTGCATTTTTTTTCAAAAATTTGTAACTTTTAGAGATATAGTTTCATCTCCAATGCCACGAAACATACCATGCAAAGGATTCAAATATTCTAATGCTGACCACATTTGTTTTACATGT
>Ga0160422_10000978_pt1 | contig 17681 bp, 20 predicted proteins | sample Fk160mmetaG_FD_108192 | JGI IMG/M metagenome (GOLD analysis project Ga0160422, IMG submission 108192) | Marine microbial communities from the Central Pacific Ocean - Fk160115 60m metaG | ecosystem: Environmental > Aquatic > Marine > Oceanic > Photic zone | place: The Central Pacific Ocean... | reverse complement strand
CGAACTTGCGCTATCTGTTTCTGCAACAGGAACGTTTACGGTTTTTGGGTTTTCTCAAACTGTCGCATTCTTGGAGACTCAAGACCTTATTTTAATTCATTATTATTTTGCTGAATCCATCGGCCTTGTAAGAGCTGAAACATCTCAAGGGTTTACACTCTCTTCTGAATTGACGGACCTGCTGAACCTGATTAATATCACCAACGAAATACCCACGAGTATCAGCATTGAAAGTGTTGAAGACTTGAGCGATTACTCCCTAAATTAACTTTTTGCTTACTTAAACACTAACAGCATAAAAAACGCATAAAGTAATGCCAAAAACAAACCCTCTTTAAGTTGGAGTTTATGTCGTTTTGTGATTAGAATCAAGGGCAATAAAATTACCGCAAATACCAGCATCCATAGAACATCCCTAGAAAGAATTTGAGGGTCTAGCACAGGAATACTTTCCACGAGAGATGTCAGTCCTAAAACCGAACCAATATTAAAAATATTAGATCCTATAAGATTTCCGAGTGATAATGCCTTTTCCTGTTTGACAATGGCAATAATGGAAGCTGCCAGTTCTGGAACGCTCGTCCCCAAAGCCACCAATGAAACTGAAATAACGGCCTCACTAACGCCAAATTCCTTAGCGACAACAACTGCGCCTCCGACCAACCAATCGGCGCCAAAAAACAAGGCAACACCGCCAATGACAAGCCAAATAAAAATTTTTAGATAAGAGACCTCAGCAAAAGCATCCATTTCAGTAGCTGCAGACACAGCATTGATTTTAGACCTTTTGATAAGTAAAAAAATAAAAACCAATAAAGTTAAGAGTAGAAGTCCTCCTTCGACAGAGCTAAGTTTGTTGTCATTGTGAAGAAAATAGCAGGCCATTAAAGAAAAAATCATCAAGGCTGGCCAGTTAAATTTATAAAAGGAATCATCAACCTCAATTGTACTGCAAATTGCAGTGACACCAAGAACAAGCCCTATATTTGCAATATTGGAACCAATGACATTATTGATGGCGATCGCAGGAGCCCCTTGAAGTGCTGCATTTAAACTTACTAGAAGCTCAGGAAACGAGGTCGCAAAGGAAACAACGGTAAGTCCAATGACCATTTTTGAAAGGTTTAATTTAAAAGAAAGCCCAACGGATGCACGGACCAGATACTCTCCTCCAATAACTAGGAGCACAAAGCCAAAAAGCATTAAAACAACATCCATTTTTCAGTATTTACAACTAATATAGTTTAAGATTTGAAAATAGCTTGATATATACAAAAGAAATTCTATTTTTGGAATATGAAATTCATTTTTAAAAACTTAGCGCGTCTCAATAGCATAATGCTTCCGAGTTTTACAAAACAGCGATTGGATTTAAACAAGGCGACCAAGTTACAATTAGCCATTCTCGGCTGGCGTACTTATATCACACTTAGAGCCCTAGATTGATTTAAAACCCGCAGCTCATTTAAAAATTGAATGTTTAAATTAGAAAAAAAATCTCAAGAGGGCGTTGAATTCTTGAAAATACGGAACACGGATTCATCATTAAGAGCCACCCTTTGCCTAAGCCGCGGTGGCAGCTTAGAGGAACTGGTTTACAGTAATACCACTGTGATTACCAACCTCAGCCCGCTCTCTCCTGAAAAAATCTACCCCTCTTCTATCCTCTTTCCCTTTGCTAACAGAATTAAGGACGGAAAGTATAATTTTGCCAATAAAGATTATATATTTGAGTGCAACGAAGCTGCTGCCAACAATGCGCTTCACGGCTTGGTTTATAACAAAACTTTCAAATATACAGCGGGCAAAATGAGCTCTGATTCTGCCAGAATCCAACTGAGCTATGAGTCCGAAAAATCAATTAACAGTTTTCCATTTAGGTACCGCATTGACCTCCATTATAAATTTACCAAAGACCTTTTGGCCTTAGAAATGACTGTTATCAATACAGGTTTGAAAGAATTTCCCTTTACATTGGGTTGGCATCCCTACTTCAAATCAGCAGATTTAAAAAAAAGTGCTCTGAATTTTTCCTGTAGTAAAAAACTGGTCGCTGATAACAGAAATATTACCTCTGCAGTGGTGGATTGCGATTTAAATATGCCTTTTTATTTGAAAAATGTGACGCTTGATAATGCTTATATATTAAAGTCTAAAACCATAGAATTTTTAACCCCGGAATACGATTTAACATTAAGCTCATCTGAAGACCAAAATTATTTACAACTTTACACACCCGAGGGTCTTAATGCCATTGCTATTGAGCCCATGACTGGCGTTTCCGATAGTTTTAACAATAAAATTGGATTAAAACTACTTCCTCCAAAAAAATCCTTTAAAATTTGCTGGACATTAAATATCCGTCTAAAAAAACATTAAAATAATTAATTATTCTTTCAATACCATATCAATACAGACTACAGCTGCAAGAATTAAAATTCTAAGAGGATCGTCTTTCGGAACCCTGTCTTTAATTTCGAGCATATAATTATCGGCACTGGTAAACATTTCTTTGCCTAATCCGGCCCATTTTTTACTGACGTGACCAAACTCAGTATCTTCTTTAACAAATTTAAAATCCCAACTCGTCCACTTTCCCTTTAGTTTACAAAGAATATTTTCATTATCATCAAGAACATTAAATTTACCACCAATTGAAAATAATTTCTGCTTAAATCTCCCAATCAGCTTATCGTTTTCATCCAAAACATCTACAGTAGAAAGAATAAAAGAGAAACCTCTTTTTACAGATAACACTTTATCTCCACTAAGAGTTTTTATTACTACATTAAAAGGTACCATCCTTTTAAAATCTGTAAATCTCAATAGTTTAGTAAAAAAACCAAGCTTTTCTTCTCTACAGCTCATTATCATTTCTTGATTTTTTGGATTATATATGTCGTAATTATTTGAAGCTTTGAACATTCCAACTTGCTCCTTTATAAAGAACAGGTTCTGGTTTAAAATTGAATTCATAATTTAATTTTTGATTTGAAATTTTCAGTTTGAAATGTCGTATTTTTATTCTGACATAAAAATATAAAATTCTCCTCTAGAATAATTAATTATTCTAGAGGAGAATTTGTGACCCAAACTTATAAAAGTTCGAACTTTTTGGAAGAAGTAATTGACTTTAAACTCCTGTAACCTCATTAATAAAATTTTTTTTAGTTTCAGGTTTTTTAAAAAGACCTTTCCATCTATTTTTTTCTACAAAAATCAAGGTGATATTAGCTGCAAATAAAAGCCCACAATAGACGAGCTCTCCGACCTCATCGGATTCTAAAAATAAATGAAAAAGGAAAATTTGAAGCGTTATGGGTAGTAAAAACAAGGTTCCTAAGAAATAACTTCTATAAAAAATAAGAAAAATACCAAACAGTAATTCGCAAAATGCGACAACCTCCCAAAAATACCCTGTTTGTTTTAAACCACCTATGTACAAGACCTTTTGTAAAGTCATTGTATTGGTAAATATAGTTTCATTGTTTACTTTTTCAACCACTTCTGTAGCATTGGAAATTGGTTTGAAAAATTTTCCTGTACCAGAGGAGATCATTACCCCTCCCAAAAAAAATCTTAAGGTAATAAAAGTGATTTTTACGTATTTTTTCATGTTATGATATTTTTGCCTTTGGGACTTTTAATTTAATATGATATTGTATTCAATTTGGTTTGTTGATAGATACAGTAAATTATCTAGGTTTCGTTGATTAAAAAATAAGGATTTTAAATTGATAAACTCATAAATATCAAAGACAAGAATTAAATTTTCTTGTTGTGTGGGAATTGGTATTTTTCTTTTTAAAGTAGTCTCACAGAATTTATCCAACCAAAATTTGATATCAATTTCAGAAACATGTGTTTTTAATGATTCATATTGTTCCTCGTCTAACATCAAATGAAAATTATTAAACATCAAATGGTATAATTGATTCGCAGGGCAGTAGTGTAATTCTCCGCATTCATTTTGTTTAATCTTGATTAACTTTTCACACATACTTTATCTAAAAATACTGTATTTATTAATATATTTGCCACAAATATAAGTATTATTTATAATCAATCTAAATAAAAATAATTAAAATATCATGAAAATTTATAGTTTAAAATTAATTTTGATTATGGTGTCTTTTGGCGCTTTTGCACAAACTAAAAAAGAAAAAGATTTGGCATCTATAAAAGCCATATGCGGTTGTTTTGAAGTAAACTTCAATTTCGCTGAAACTTTTAATTATTCGAAAGATTCAATCTACCAGCCCTCTGAAAATAAATATGATAAAGCTTTAGAATGGGTGCAATTAGTAGATTCAAATGAAGATTTCGTTTCAATGCAACATTTACTTATTGTAGGAGATATTTTGAACCCCTACGTCATAAAGCATTGGCGACAAGATTGGATGTATGAAAACACGGATTCCTTTCCTTATGCTGTAAATAATACATGGCTTTATAAATCTAATGAGGCATCAGAAGTAAAGGGACAATGGACACAACGGGTCTTTCAGGTTGATGACAGTCCACGTTACGAAGGTTCGGCAACTTGGGTTCATGTTGATGGTCGTAGCTTTTGGTCCAGTAATGCCGATGCGCCACTTCCTCGCAGAGAAATTACCAAACGTCAGGACTACAATGTGACTCTAAGACGAAACCATCATGAAATTTTTGATTGGGGTTGGAGTCATGAACAGGACAATGATAAATTGGTTCGAGAAGCGGATAAAAAAGATGTTATTTTAGCACAAGAAAAAGGCTACAATACTTACAGAAAAGTTGAAAATGAAAGATGTATAGCCGCCCAAGTATTTTGGGAAGATAATAAAGAAATGTGGGCATTGGTACGCAAACAATGGAATACAATTTTTTCTATGCGTCAAAACATACAACTCAAAGATAAAGTGGAAGGTAAAAGGTTGTTTCAGTATTTATTTGCCCTGCAATCAAACGCCAAGGAGGAGGAAATAAGTGCTATAATAACTAGTTTTTTATTTTAAAATATTTTAATAAAATAATTTGAAACCATATTTAAATTAAAAAAATCCTCAAGAATAATTAATTATTTTTGAGGATGATTTGTGACCTCGGCAGGATTCAAACCTGCAACCTCTTGAGCCGTAATCAAGTGCACTATTCAGTTATGCTACGAGGCCATTCAGCAGGTGCAAATATAACCGAATAATTTCTTAGTCAAAAGAATTTTTCTCCAAATTCAAAAATCTTAAATTTGTATTTACAAATGTATCTCCAATGATAATTGAACAAATTTATACCAAATGCCTTGCGCAAGGGGCGTACTATATCGAATCCGATGGTGAGGCCGCAATTATAGATCCTTTGAGATCGCCCACACCCTATATAATGCGGGCAAAAAAAGACAAGGCAAAAATCAAATATGTATTTGAAACGCATATCCATGCAGATTTTGTTTCAGGCCATTTAGATTTGGCAAAAAAAACAGGGGCTACCATTGTCTTTGGTCCCAATGCAAAGACCCAATACAACTGCCACAATGCGTTAGATGGGGAAATTTTTAAAATTGGAAAACTGCAGCTAAAAGTCATACATACCCCTGGTCATACACTTGAATCTGTAAGTTATCTATTAATCGATCCCGCTGGAAACAACCATGCTCTTTTTTCGGGTGATACACTTTTCCTTGGAGACGTTGGCATCCCAGATGTAGCGCAACAATACAAGGGTATGACCAAAGAAAATTTAGCTGAGATGTTATTTGATTCCTTGCGTTATAAGATTATGCCTCTAGAGGATCACCTCATTTTATACCCTGCCCATGGCGCTGGTTCTGCCTGCGGTAAAAATATGAGTAAAGAAACCATTGGATACCTTGGTGATCAAAAGCGTTCTAATTATGCACTGCGAGCCGACATGAGTAAAGAAGAGTTTGTCAATGAAGTGCTTACAGGAATTGGCACACCACCACCCTATTTTATAGAAAATATAATGCTTAACAAAACAGGGTATACGGATTTAGACATAATTTTATCGAAGAGCAACAGCGCTATACCTTTAAAATTGTTTGAAACATTGACTCAAAAAAAAGACACCCTTGTCCTTGACTCAAGAACACAACAAGAATTTGTAAAAGAACACATTCCAGGCGCCCTTTTTATAGGGCTTAATGGTAGTTTTGCACCTTGGGTAGGAGCACTTATTGCAGATATCAATCAGCCTATTTTATTGGTAGTCTCAGAAGGTCGGTCTGAAGAGGCGATCACAAGACTCGCTAGAGTGGGCTATGACAATTGTTTGGGTTATCTTGAAGGGGGAATGTCAGCTTGGATTGGGGCTGGTAAAACTACTGCTCAAATCACCTCCATTTCTGCCAAAGAATTCGAATTGGCCTTTAATAGCAGTAGCACAACTGTTTTGGATGTTCGAAAAGATGCAGAGTACAATACAGCGCACTTGGTGGGAGCGCACATAAAACATCTTTCATTGGACAGTATTTATAAAAAATTCCATGAAATTGATTCCAAAAAAACGTACTATATTTATTGTGGGGGGGGGTACCGGTCGGTCATTGCCGCCTCTATTTTGAAAGCCAAGGGGTTCTCTGGTCTTGTTGACATTGCCGGTGGTTTTGCGGCCATAAAGAATACCCGTCTGCCTATAGACAATGGGCGCTGTGAAGCCTGAGCCGGTCCTCTAAAGTACAATCTATATAATTTTAGCACTTAAGCCCGCCTCTAGTAATTTGGAACAGCGGGGTTCTAAATCACTGTAGGGCCCTGTTTTGACCGTACATTTTCCTTTGTAATGCACCAAAATGGAACATTGTTCTGCTTGAACATAACTGTGATTACAGGTGACAACCAAGGTCTCTATCACATGATCAAAAGTATTTATATCATCATTAAACAGTACAATCTCATTAAAGTTGTCATCAACTTGTGAAACTTTAGCAACTTCTTTAACTTTTTCTTTTGTAGCCATTATTGTTTTTTAAATTTTAATGCCGTCCATTCATTATTTGAAATTTGTATTTCTTGAGTTAAATTGGAGTGCTTGCAGACGTCTTGTATTGCAGGAATATCATTTTCATAAAATCCACTCAAAAATAAAAAACCATTTGCATTTAAACAAGTAGTATATTCAGGAATATCGCGGAGAAGAATATTGCGATTGATATTGGCTAAGATGCAATCAAATTTTTTGGTTTTTATAAGGGTTGCGTCGCCTTTTAGAACACGAATATTAGAACAGCTGTTAAGGGCAGTGTTTTCAAGACTATTTTGATAACACCACTCATCAATGTCTATGGCTTCAACATATGGGCTTCCCATTTTTTCTGCCAAAATGGCCAAAACAGCCGTCCCACACCCCATATCCAAAACAGACTTGTTTTTAAAATCTGTTCCCAACATTAATTGGAGCATCATGAGGGTGGTTTGGTGATGACCAGTTCCAAAGCTCATTTTGGGTTTAATAACAATATCAAAATTCGTATCGGCTTGGGCATGAAATGGAGCTCTAATGTGGCAGCGTTTGTCCACTGTAACGGGCTTAAAATTAGCTTCCCATTGGGCATTCCAATTGACAGGAGAAATTTCCTCAATGCGGTATGATATAGAGAAAGATTTGTTGTTAAGAATCTTCACAGCGTTTAAGATGGCCGGGGACTCATCCTTTTTTTGAATGTAGGCCTCTAGCCCTTTGGGAGTTATAACAAAACTTTCAAAACCTGCCAAAATGAGTTCAGCCATAAGAATTTCAGAGCCTGGAATGGTTGGTGAAACCTCAAAATAATATCCAATATACAGTGGATATGTCATGGGCTAAAACGCATTGACAATGTCTGTAAACTGTGCTGCATCTAAGGAAGCACCCCCAATTAAACCGCCGTCAACATCTGTTTTTGAGAAGATTTCCTTGGCATTTGAGGGTTTTACACTTCCCCCATAGAGAATAGAAACACCATCAGCCAGAGCCTCTGAATAATTATCAGCCAAAGTTATTCTGATAAATGCATGCATGTCTTGGGCCTGATTTGGACTGGCAGTCTCACCTGTGCCAATGGCCCAAACGGGTTCATAGGCCAAAACAATTTGATCCCAGGCTGCTGAGGGTAAATGAAAAAGTGCGTTTTTAATTTGACTTTCCACAACGGCTTTTTCATTTCCAGCCTTGCGATCTTTTAATTCCTCTCCAAAACAAAAGATAATACGCATGTCGTGTGCTAAGGCAGTATCTACTTTTTTGGCCAACAAAGCATCAGTCTCATTGAAATAAGCGCGACGCTCACTATGGCCTAAAATAACGGTTTGAACCCCAATACTTTTCAACATTAAAACACTGATCTCACCAGTAAAGGCACCATTTTCAGCAAAGTGCATGTTTTGAGCAGCCACTTCAATAGAGCTGCCCTTGAGTGTATTAACAGCGGCCAATAAATTGGTGAATGGGGGTGCTATTATAACCTCAGTGGAAGAGTGTTTGTGATAACTAAAAAGTTTGGAAACTAAAATTTCTGAATCTACATAGTCCTTATTCATTTTCCAATTACCAGCTACAATTTGCTTTCTCATTTTAGATAATTTAAAAGGTTAATATCCGTTGTTTCAATCGCTCTAAATACTTCAATTTTACCGTCAGGATTTACAATTAGAAAACGAGGAATCCAATCTAAATCTAAAAATGAGCCCAAGGGCCCTTTGCGCCCAGATGACATAAAATAATGATCGCCTTTAATTTCGTAACGCTCAACTCCTTTTTTCCAAGCTTTGACAGTTTTGTCAAGAGACAGAAAAATATACACCATTCCTTGATGGTCAGCTTGAAACGCCTTTAGTTTTGGGAGACCTTCTATACAGTCTCTGCACCACGAAGCCCAAACGTCTATAAATAGAGGCTTTCCACTATGCTTTTCTAAAATAGTAGTAAAATCAACTGAGACCCCATCCATCTGCTCAAGCTTATCTTTTAATGCAACTTCTGAAAACGTTGTTTTTGGTGATGATTGGCAATTAATTAATGTATTGCTGAAAATAAAGAGGAGTATAATTTTTTTCATATTAATTTTATTTTAGGGTTCAAATATTTGTAGACCAAATCAGCAAAAATATTTAAAATCACAAAAATTGTTGATATCAATAAAACAGCCCCCATTATAACGGGCAAATCTAAGGAATTTAAAGCATTCACAATCTCTTTACCCAAACCATTCCATCCAAAAACATACTCTACAAAAACAGCCCCTGCTAGCATGGATGCAAACCATCCCGAAATGGCCGTAACAACAGGGCTTAGAGCGTTTTTAAAAGCGTGATTAAATAAAATCTTTTGAGAGCCAAGTCCTTTAGCACGCGCTGTTTTAATATATTCACAGTTGTAAACCTCTAACAAAGAATTTCTCATAAGTTGAGAAATTACGGCAAGGGGACGAATTCCCAAAACCACTGCAGGCAAAATTAAATTTTTTAACTGCAGGCGGTTGGCCTCTCCAAAATCGTCTAGTTCGTATAAACTTCCGCTCATTTCTAGACCCGTGTATTTATGCCAAACAAACCCAAAAAGCCAAGCAAAGATAATGGCGGTAAAAAAAGAGGGCAAACTCATTCCTAAAGTACTGAATACCATAATAAATCTATCGATACGCTTGTCTTTATTAAGGGCTGATAAGAGCCCTAAAAACAGACCTAAAAAAAGGGCTATAGCAATGGAGGCTGTTGCCAAAATAAATGTATTTGGCAGTGTTTCTTTGAGAATTTGAGTGACTTTTTTACCTTGCTTGGCAAAGGAACGGCGCAAAAAAGGGTATTTTAAAACAATACTGCCTTTTTCCAATGCCAACAATGTCTTACTCGAGTAATTAGCAGAAGACAAACTGGTATAGTGTTCGGGGTCGTTCTTGTGAAAAGACAAAGGGGATAAATCGTTTAAATAATATAAGTATTGAGTAAAGATCGGTTGGTCAAAACCATACTTTTTTTGGACCAATGCGAGCTGTTGCTCATCTTCGTTCTGCCCAAGCATCATACGGGCGGGGTCTCCAGGTAATACGTTAAAAAGAAAAAAAATTACGTTGACCACTCCAAAAAGTGTCAGAAATGTATTGGCTGTTTTTTTTAATAAATAGGTTCCCAATTTTAAAGTGCTAGATTTTCAATGTCATTCCAGTGAACTTTTTGCAAAACAGTTCCTCTACTCAACTGCAAGACACCAGGGTTGGAACGAATGACGGTTTTTAATGCTTTTTCGTCGCATAAATAAAATTCAAAATTAAAGTCATAAATGGACTGAATTTTCTTCTTGGTCTGGGCCCCAGAAGCAGTCAAGCCTATAACGGTATAACCCATATATATGGCTTTGTCAGATAAGGCTTTGAGTTTTTTTAATCCGGCGGCGTCTGCAGTGTCTAAGTTATAGGAAACCAGCATCAACAAGTTGTTTTCCGCTAAAAACATTTGTGTAAAATCTTCAGAATCAGTCTCAATGGAAAAATCTAAAATAGAAGGTTGAAAACCTTCTTTGACAACCTTAGTTTCGACCTCAATGTAGGTCCCATCAACATCAGGATAAGCGCCATCAGTAATAATGGTCTGCTTTTTTCCGTTGACCTCAAAGGTCCATTTAAATTCCTGAATTGCTTTTGGAGCATTAGGGGGAATTTGCATATTTTCGATGAGATTATCCCCAATTTTATATGCTCTAAAATCAATGCTTGGCAAATGCATTAAAACATGGTATCCAAAAATCAAACTCAGAACCAAACTTCCTCCCGCAATGACATTGTTCAATGTGGGCTTAAAAATCGGTTGAATGTACTTTTGGCCATAAAAAATCAACAAAATTAGCACCAATAAAACAAGGTCTTTGGTAAAACTTTCCCAAGGGGTTAATTTTAGGGCGTCACCAAAACAACCACAATCCTTGACTTTGTCAAAATAAGCGGAGTAAAAAGTCAGAAACGTAAAAAATACAATCATGGATAACAAGCTCCACAATGTAAATTTTGGCTGATATCCTATCAATAAAAATACCCCCAAAACAACTTCGAAAACAACCACAAAAATTGCTAAGGCCAAAGCATACGGCTCTAAAAAAGGAAGGTTTAAAACCTCAGAACTAAAATATTCCTGTAGCTTATAAGAAAAACCAATTGGGTCATTGAGTTTGATGAATCCAGAAATTATAAACAGAACACCCACAAAAGTTCGAGCGATGAAGGTTAGTAGTTTCATGAGTTGGTATTTAGATGAATTAGAGCAAAGACCGCATAGTTGATCATATCTTGGTAATTGGCATCAATTCCTTCACTGACAAGGGTTTTGCCAGCATTGTCTTCAATTTGTTTGACCCTTAATAGCTTTTGTAAAATTAGATCCGTTAACGAACTTACCCGCATATCCCGCCATGCTTCGCCATAATCGTGATTTTTATCAAACATCAATTGTTTGGTATTGGCAATTTTAGCGTCATAATCTGAAACTGTTTCTTCATCAGCAAGGTCGGGTTGTTCAGCAATACCACGTTCAATTTGTATCAGCGCCATCACACAATAATTGATAATTCCGATAAATTCACTCGCAGCCCCTTCAGCAACCCGTTGGGTCTTATTTTGTTGCAAACCTCGAATGCGTTGTGCTTTGATAAAAATTTGATCGGTGAGTGATGGCAATCTTAAAATACGCCATGCACATCCATAATCTTTCATTTTTTTTAAAAACAAAGCCCTGCAAGCGCTGATAACGGAATCGTATTCTTTTGAAGTATTTTGCATGAATTCGACTGAAATTTCCGTAAATTTCGCTTAAAATTTTCAAACCGTCAAAATTTAAGGTTTAAACTTTAAAATTGAATGATCCTTCCAAAAAATAAGCCATATTTCTCTATAAACTGTAAAGGTAAACTCATTGATCTCACAACTCCGAAAGTCATGGGGATTTTAAATATTACTCCCGATTCATTTTATGATGGTGGCCGCTTTAAAGATCCCAAAAGTGTTTTAGATCAAGTGGAAAAGATGTTGGTTGAGGGGGCTACATTTATTGATCTTGGCGCTTACAGTTCCAGACCGGGTGCTGATTTTGTGTCTGTAGATGAGGAACTCAAACGCATTGTTCCGGTTGTAGCCTTAATTTTAAAAGTCTTTCCAAATTGTATAATCTCCATAGATAGCTTTCGTTCAAGAGTGGCAATGGAATGTGCAGCTATTGGCGCCTCAATTTGCAATGATATTTCCGCCGGAAAATTAGATCCGAAAATGATGGAAACAGTGGGCCAGTTAAAGATGCCGTATATTATGATGCATATGAAAGGAACCCCCCAAAACATGCACAATCAAACGGATTATAAACACCTAATTACAGATATTTACCATTATTTTTCGGAACGCATTCAACTTGCAAAAGAACACAGGATTACAGATTTGATTTTAGATCTTGGATTTGGATTCGCCAAAACTACAGAACAGAACTACAAACTGTTGAGGCAAATGGATTTTTTTAGCAACCTCAATCTGCCAATGCTCACAGGCGTCTCTAGAAAATCTATGATATACAAAGTTTTGGACTGCACAGCTGCTGAAGCGCTCAATGGGTCCACTGCCCTGCATATGATGGCTTTGGCCAATGGCAGTAAGATTTTAAGAGTCCACGATGTAAAGCAAGCCCAGGAGTGTGTGCAGCTCTACAATGTTTTGGTTAAAGACAACTGAGCTCAAAATTTGGTTTTATTTAGTATCTTTAAAAAAATTAATTAAAGTTGGAAATTCTTAAGAATATCCTTGATTTTAGCGTTTTAGATGTCATAGACATTGTCTTGGTGGCCATGTTACTGTATTATATCTATAAGTTAATTAGGGGGACGGTCGCCATTAAAATCTTTATAGGAATTGTTATTTTTTATCTCTTTTTCCTTTTGGTAAACACCCTGGAGATGCGCATGCTGTCAAAGATCCTAGGAGGCTTTATGAGAGTTGGAGTCATTGCGCTGATTGTTGTCTTTCAACCCGAAATACGTAAGTTTTTATTGATGATTGGTTCCACTAATTTTAGTAAAAACAGGAGCATTTTTGGACGATTTCAGTTTTTAAGTAGCTCTGTCAGAAAAAATGAAACCGATGCGAATGCCATTGTAAGAGCTGCGACTAAAATGGCCAGTACCAAAACAGGGGCATTAATGGTTTTGGAACGAAATAATAATTTGGATTTTTTGGTAGAGACTGGGGATCAAATGAACATTAAACTCACCCAACCTATTTTAGAAAGTATATTTTTTAAAAACAGTCCGCTTCATGATGGTGCGATTATCATTTCAAACAACACCATTAAAGCCACCCGCATCATCCTTCCTGTGAGCAATAAAAAAGACATTCCCTCCCATTTTGGTCTAAGACATCGGGCAGCCATTGGAATCACAGAAAAAACAGATGCATTGTCCCTTGTCGTGAGTGAAGAAACAGGTCAAATTTCCTATATAAATAATGGGGCCTTTGTTATTTACAACAACACCCAAGAGTTGATTGAAAAATTAAAAGCAGACCTTGCTTAATCGGCTTGCTCGATAAATTGAGCTTGGTACAATCCTCTGTAAAATCCTTTATTGTTTTTAAGCAAAGTCGCATGGGGTCCCATTTCAACAATTTCTCCAGCATCTAATACAATGATTGTATCGGCGGTTTGAATGGTTGCAAGCCGGTGCGCAATCACGATTGAGGTACGATCTTTGGTGATTTTTTTAGTAGCATCTTGAATGAGCTGCTCAGAGTTAGAATCAATCGAGGCAGTCGCTTCATCTAAAATCAAGACTTTTGGATTAATTACATAGGCTCTTAAAAAAGAGATCAATTGGCGCTGTCCAACCGATAACATCACACCTCGTTCTTTTACGTTATAGTGATAACCGCCTGGAAGTTTTTTTATAAAATCGTGAATGCCGATCTGTTTGGCCGCTTTGACGACACTGGCTTCAGAAATTTCAGAATTGCCAAGAGTGATGTTATTTAAAATTGAATCTGCAAATAAAAAGACATCTTGCAATACGACGGCAACTTGTTTTCTCAGCAATTTAAGTGGGATGGTTTTTATATCTATTCCATCAAATAAGATTTGACCTTTATCAATATCATAAAAACGATTGATCAAGTTTATTATGGTAGATTTTCCAGCACCAGTTGCACCCACAATAGCGACAGTTTTACCTGGCTCTACTTTAAAAGAAATCCCTTTAAGCACAGGTTCGGACGCCACATAAGAAAATTGGACCTTTTTGAATTCAATGTCTCCTTTAAATGCTTTTAGTGATTGTGTTCCTTGGTCTAAAATATTTGAATGGGTGTCTAAAACCACAAAAACCCGGTCTGCTGCCACCATCCCCATTTGCAAAGTATTGAATTTATTGGCGATTTGGTGCAATGGACGGAACATCATGGGTACCATCATGATAAAAGCAGCCAAATCTCCAATGGAAGCAGTTTGATCAAAAATAGTGTTTAACCCTCCTAACCAAATTATAGCACCAAGGGTGATTGACGACAACAGTTCTGCAATAGGAAAAAACACAGAATTATACCAAACAGTTTTGATCCAAGCTTTTTTATGGCGTGCATTTATGGCCTTAAAGCGTTTGAGCTCAATTGCTTCTCTAGCAAAAAGTTGAACAATTTTCATGCCTGTAAGCCGTTCCTGAGTAAATGAGTTTAAGTTTGAAACTTCATTGCGAACTTCCTCAAAAGCACTTTTCATATATTTTTGGAAGATTTTTGTAGCCAATAAAATAATTGGAAGCGTAAAGAAAACCACGATACTTAACTGCCAATTCATATAAACCATTACAGTGCCAACCACCATCATTTTTAGAATGTCACTAAAAATCATAAACAGCCCTTCTCCAAAAATATCTGCAATGCGCTCCATATCGTTAACCGTTCGAGTTAATAGTACGCCCACGGACGAATTGTCAAAATACTTCATTTTGAATCCTAGAATATGGTTAAACAACTTGATTCTAATATCTCGAACGACAGACTGACCCAACCAACTTGCGGTATATATAAAGGTGAGATTACAAATCACCTCCAAAAATAACAAGCAAAGCATCCAGAGGATATATTTTAAAAAACCTGGCTGAAATTGTTGCTCAATATTTTGATCCATAGCCATTTGCAAGACTTTGGGCCTCAACGCGCCAAAAACAGCCAGTCCAATAACTGTTATGAGCGCCAATAAAAAAACGCTGTAATAGGGCTTTGTATAGGCCAAAAGTCTGCCAAAAAGCGGAGCATCAAATACAGTTTGTTTGGCTTTAGACATCAGAGTAGATTGTATTTGGATATTTGATTTCAGTCAAGTAAAGGCCTTTAGCAGGCACTGAGGCGCCTGCCTTAGAGCGGTCTTTGGATTTGATTATCTCGCGAAAATCTTCCAAAGATGTTGTATGTGTTCCAACATCTAGCAAGGTGCCAACTATGGAACGTACCATATTTCTTAAAAATCGATCCGCTTTAATTATAAATTCTATGTCCGTATGAGTCTGAACCCATTCGGCCTTGTGAATTTGACAAAAAAATGTTTTAACATCAGTATTGGCTTTTGAAAAACATTCAAAATCATCGCAGTTCTTTAAAATTTGACAGGCATCATTCATAAGCCTAAGGTCTAAAATCCTTGAAAAATAATGGCTTTTTTCAAATTTAAAAACGTCTTTAATTGTACTAATTCTATAAGTGTAAGTTCTGCTGAGTGCATCAAATCTCGCATGGGCATCTTTCTGTACTTTTTTAATCGACTTAACGGCGATATCCCTAGGAAGAAATGCATTCAATTTACAGCTGATTTCACTTGTGTCAAAACTCTGTTCACAGTCAAAATGAGCCATCATTTGAAGAGCGTGAACCCCTTTATCGGTTCGGCCGGCTCCCATGCAACTAAGAGGCGTCTTTATAAGCGTTGAAAGCGCATGATTAAGAACCGCTTGCACAGTCGTCGCGTTTGGTTGCATTTGCCAACCGTGATATTTGGCGCCATTATAGGACAAATCAATGAAATATCTCAAGCTATTTTGATACTTTTGTTCTTAGCTATGCAAAGATAAGACTTTGACCTATATTCTGTTTTGCGTTTTCTAAGATTCCATGAAAAAAATTCTTTTGCTTTCAGATACTCACGGCTATATGGGGGAGGATATATTAAAACACATACGCTCTTGTGATGAAGTGTGGCATGCCGGAGACATTGGCGATCTTACAGTTACTGATACCATAAAAAAGCTAAAGCCACTACGCGCAGTTTATGGCAATATTGATGGAGCCGAGGCGCGAAATGAATTTCCGTTGCATCAAAAATTTAAGATTGAAGGGATTGAGGTTTGGATCACCCACATTGGAGGTTACCCCAACCGTTATTCAAAAAATATTAGAGAAGCGATCAAAGATGAGTGTCCAGATTTGTTTATCAGTGGACACTCGCATATTTTAAAAGTTATGCAGGATAGAAAATTGAATTTGCTGCATATGAATCCTGGATCCATCGGCAAACACGGCTTTCACAAAGTAAGAACCATGCTGAGATTTTGTATAGCCGATGGGAAAATTAAGCAACTCGAAGTCATAGAATTCAAACGCTAAGCCCTACGAAAAGCGAACACTTGTATTTATCTCAAACGGTCAACAGATTTTATAAGAGCTTCATCTTTTTTAATGGCCTTATTTGCCAATGCCAATAAAACAACTGAAATAATGGGTAAAAACATTGCGGGACCCTTCTCGAAATTTAGAAATTCGGCAGGTAAATTAAACAGTCGGTAAATAAATAAACCCAATAAAATTAAATTCAGAAAAATATTTAGACGGCCCAGCACAAATTGTGTTTGCCTGAATTTAAATTTAAAAATTGCGACCACAGCTAACAAAGTTGAAGCGATAAACAATGCCAAGAATTCAGGCCGTTCTTGAGCAAAATAGGGTTTAGATTCAATGATTGACAATGGAAGTATAAAATACAAGACCCCTGAACAGAGAGCAGATAGAAATAAGTAAAAAGTTTGAATTCGCTGTAACATGCTTTATAATCAACATCAAAAGTAATTGTTTCTTTTTTATTTAATTGACTTAAATCTAAAAATAATATTGTATAATTGCATAACAAAATTTTAAGACCTCTTTGTCTTTACTATTTTTCAAATCACTTACATACAAACTCTACACTAAGATTATTCTTCAGTAAAAACTGTTGCATAGCGACAATAAACCATATTTATAACTTCTTAATAAACATTTCCTATTATGTTTGAAATATCAGAACTCAAAGAAAAAAAACTACCTGAACTTCAGGAAATAGCTAAGGAATTGAAAATTTCTAGGTACAGCGCTCTAAAAAAATTAGACCTAATTTACCAAATTTTAGATGTGCAAGCGGCCAGCCCATCTGCTACCCAAAAAGAAACGTCACCAAAACCTCAAACTGCTGATTCGGAGCGACCCAAAAATCCTGCTCAAAACAACCCAAACCAAAAAAAAACCAGCCCTGCTGCCATTGTTGACAAAAACAAAGATAAAAATGAGGGATCGGATAAAGACCGACAATTGAACAAAGACAATAACAACCGACAAAAGCAGCACAAAAAACAACAGCATCAAAATAAAAACAATCACCACAAAAGAGAACAAAATGGCAATAAAGACAATAGAAATCGGTACAAAGAACCAGATTTTGAATTTGATG
>Ga0160422_10000977_pt1 | contig 17686 bp, 19 predicted proteins | sample Fk160mmetaG_FD_108192 | JGI IMG/M metagenome (GOLD analysis project Ga0160422, IMG submission 108192) | Marine microbial communities from the Central Pacific Ocean - Fk160115 60m metaG | ecosystem: Environmental > Aquatic > Marine > Oceanic > Photic zone | place: The Central Pacific Ocean... | reverse complement strand
TTCCCATGTTGGATATATTGTTAGAGATAACCTCAACATTAGTCTGCTGAGCCAACATTCCTGTCGCTGCTATATTTAGTGCTTGCATAATCAACTATTCCTTTTATTTAAGCGTTACTGTTTAAACGAGCTAGTCGCTGAATTAGAGTTTTTTGTCGGTCGGCTTCTCTATCCAAAAATTTTGTTACGGACTCATAGGACCGTTGAAGGTCCACCATTCTTACTAATTCTTTTACTGCCGTTACATTTGACGTTTCGAGCTTGCCCTGGAGTACACTAGAATTAATAGGGTCCTTCGGTTCTTCTGTAGTAATAAACTTGCTGTCGCCTCTTTTTTGAAGTAGATGCGGACTTTCAAACTCTACAATTTTAATTTTGGCTATTATCTCATTGTCCAGGGAAATCGTACCATCTACGCCAATCTGAAGCTTTCGGCCATCCATTGGGATTACTATTGGAGCCCCACCATCATCGACGACGCCGTCGCCATTCCTGGTTATTAATTGGTTGTCCGCAGATAGCGATAGCGATCCGTTTCTGCTGTATTTTATCCCATCGCCATCATCGATTGTTATGAAACCAGGGCCATTGATTGCTATATCAAAGTCATTTCCAGTTTTTTTTATCGAGCCTGGCTCGAAACTTACGGAAGACCCGTGGTCGATCACAAAGTCTAACTTGCCCGATTTAGCAATATTGGTCGGTGCAGTCGAATATATTCCAAGTTCTCTCTTAAACGACGTGGTGTTTATATTAGCTATATTGTTTGCTACGAGTGCTAGTTCTCGTCGCAAAGCACTTTGTCTAGATAAGCCAACATATATCGAGTTTTCCATCTTAAACCTGTACCTTTTAAAAACGTTACATAGTTTGCATCTCCTTTATGCATATTCTGTGCCAAAATATATTTCCCAAATAAATATCTTCCTTCCTGTAGTAAAAAGATAAGTTTTAAAGCAAAAATAACGAGAATTTATTTCCTCGTGGATGTTCTGATAAGTTTTGAACGAGCTACCGAAAAAATGCTATATCTAGGGCCATGCTATTAATAATACACTGCATGTCGTGTAAGACTTCCGATTAGAGCATTTTTCATGTAAACTCTAAAAATAAGGCATGGGGTTTGCATGTGATAAGTAATATTTTATAAGAGTTTGTGTTATAACATTAAACACAGGGAATTTATTTCTTAGTCGAAAATCTTTGTGTGGAACGAGTAAATGGCAGAAGAAGCAGAAGACATTTTGGAGGATGATGGCGCCGATGCTCCGGAGGACGGAGGCGCTAAGCGCAAGAAATTAATATTATTCATTGTTCTTCCTTTACTCTTGCTAATAGGCGGAGGTGTAGGAGTGGCTGTTATGCTGGGACTATTCAGTTCGGACCCACCCGCAAATGTCAATGACGAACAGGCGCAAGTAGAAGAAGTCGTAGCCCCAACAGTGCAGACGACTTTTTTTGAAATACCCGATTTGATCGTCAACTTAAATACAAGTGGTAGAAAATCTGTCTTTTTAAAAATTAAAATTTCACTAGAAATTGCCGACCCTGCTGATATTGACACAGTCAACCAACTATTACCGCGTGTAGTTGATAATTTTCAAGTTTATCTCAGAGAATTGCGCGTCCAAGACCTACAAGGCTCGGCCGGCATGTATAGATTACACGAGGAACTCCTTCGCCGTGTAAACATAGCAGTTCGGCCAGCAAAGGTAAAAGACGTTTTATTTAAAGAAATGCTTGTGCAATAGGACGAAAAAAAATGGCAACAGATGAAGATCTTTTAGAGGCCGAGTGGGAAAGCGTATCAGATAACGGTGCCGCTGACAGTAGCCAACCTCCCATAGAGGCCTCTTCAGCTACTGGCGAACCTGTGCTAAATCAAGATGAAATAGATAGTCTGCTGGGTTTAGAAGAAAACGACGATGAAGATCTAGTTACGGGAATACAGGCTATTGTAGAGTCGGCAATGGTGTCCTACGAGAGATTGCCGATGCTCGAAATTGTCTTCGATCGGCTTCTTCGGATGATGTCGACAAGCTTAAGAAATCTGACGTCCGATAATGTAGAAGTTTCACTTGATAGTATTACGTCTATTAGATTTGGCGACTATCTTGAGACAATCCCTATGCCTGCTATGTTAAGTGTTTTTAAGGCAGAAGAGTGGGATAACTTTGGGTTGATGGTGGTAGACTCCGGCCTCATTTATTCCATTGTAGATGTTCTGTTAGGTGGAAGAAGAGGCACAGCTGCAATGCGTATAGAGGGGCGCCCATACACAACCATCGAAAGAAACTTGGTGGAACGCATGGTTACAGTAGTTCTCAGTGACATGTCCGCGGCTTTTGATCCAGTAAGCCCAGTTACCTTCCGGTTTGACCGTCTTGAAACCAACCCAAGATTTGCTACCATCGCCCGACCTGCTAACGCGGCCGTTTTGGCAAGACTCAGAATTGATATGGAAGACCGGGGCGGTAGGATAGAGTTATTGCTTCCCTATGCTACTCTTGAACCAGTCCGAGAACTTTTGCTGCAGCAATTTATGGGAGAAAAGTTTGGACGAGATTCAATCTGGGAGACTCACCTTGCAAATGAATTATGGGAGACAGATATAGAGCTCGATGCGGTTTTAGACCAATTAGTTATTTCGTTAAACGACGTGGTAAATTGGAAACCTGGCTCGCAAATGATGCTTAATGCCGTGCCAACATCACCAATCGAACTAAGATGTGGTGAGATACCTCTTTTTGTTGGGTCTATGGGACAAAAAGGTGGCAATATGGCGGTAAAAGTCGATAAAAAATTAAGAAACATGTAAATATTACTTGGGGTAGTAAATGGGATGGCTCAACCTTATTGATGGAATTTTAGTAATTCTTCTCTTAGCAACCATCTTTTGTGCAGTGGGCCTTAGTAGGCGTTTGTCCTTATTGAGGTCAGATAAGAAAAATTTAGAAAAGCTTATGGGCGAGTTCCATAATGTCAGTGAAAAAGCTGAAAAAAGTCTTACTGGGATTCGGGCAACAGCAGAGGAAGTTTCGCGTGAGCTAGCTGAGGCCAATGCAAAAAGCCGATCAATGCGAGATGAGCTTGCGTTTCTCGTAGAGAGAGCCGACCGTTTGGCCGAAAAAATCGCAACAAATTCAAACGACTTGTTAGTCGAGAAAGAGACAAACGAGAAATTCCTAGATAATGAACCGCTTAATGACTCAGCCGACACGGCTAGTAGGATTGATTTTAAAGACAATGGACAATCAGAGGTTGAACGCGAGCTATTGAGCGCTCTAAGGCGAGTAAAGTAACATGATTTATGGAAAAAATGGCAAGTTCATAACCATAAAAAAAAGTGGGTCACCTCTTGAGCAGGGAATGGAAAAGAGGTTGACCGATGTGCGTGAAAAAAAAAGCTCTGCCCTGTCTAATAATGAAGCCTTAAAAGAGTCAGAAAATCAGAATTCGTTAACAGGCTACAACATCTTTTCGAAGTTTCGCTTATTACCAGTCGTGGCGTTTTTATCTTTTGCTTTGATAATAATACGCATTCCTAACTTTTTTGATGAAAATCAGACGAATAGTGATATTTCCGTTATAGCAACGCCAGCTGAGGCGCAAGGAAATAATGAAGACAGTGCGCCTCGTAAGAAAGGTTCGACAGCAGGTAAAAAAGCGAAAGCACCTAAAAAAGAGCAACCACTCGATCCAGTTTTGTTCACGCGATCCGAAATTGAGCTTTTGCAAGAGTTATCGCGACGTCGGAAGGAGCTAGACGCGAGAGAACAAACAATCGTACAGAGAGAAGGGTTGCTTATGGCCGCAGAAAATAGGCTAGAAGCCAGAATTAATGAACTGGAGACAGTAAAGTCAGATATCGAGACTCTCATTACCAAATATGATGCCCAGGAAGAAGAAAAGTTTGGTGGATTAGTAGCTATTTATGAAAAGATGAAACCAAAAGAATCAGCACGCATATTTGACGAACTGGATATTGATATTTTGCTCGAAGTATTCGAACGGATGAAGGCTTCAAAGTCAGCTTCCATTCTCGCTAAAATGAGACCAGAGAGAGCCAAAGAAATTACATCAAGGATTGCGGATCGTCGGGAGATGCCAAAATTTAATTGATAGTAAAATTGATCTTTAAAAGAAAAGCAATGTATTTGAAAATCGAGAGTTCTATTGCCGTCCAGAAATTACATCAGGATTTGGAAACGTGACCCCGAAATATTACCAGATTGATAATGAATAATGAAAAGCAATAACAGTTCGGTCCAAGTAGGCATTCCCCAGCTTTTCTTGAGCCTATTTCTTTTACTTTTAGCCTTCTTTATATTCATGAATTCTATATCTACTTATAAAGAGAGAAAAACCACACAAGTCGTAGAAAGTATTAGGGCAAATTTTCCCGCAGCTGTGTACCCAGAAAATTTTTTTCAACTCAGGTCCGTAAAAAATTCGGCAGTCTCACCCACCATCTTTAATGAGTTAGATGAGCTATTCCAACATTTATTTCGTGAAAAAAGGCTGAAGATTTCATATGATAATCACACCGCTCAAATTGATATTCCTATTAACTCAATTTTTGAGAAGGGTAGAGCGGTTCAACTCAATAAACTAGAAAGACTTCTGGAACGGTTGTCGGCTATAATTATCCGAGCGGAAAGTGAATATCCCTTGGGCACGGAAATAGTTTTCGGATATGAGGGCACACTAGAGGAAAAATTCGAAGATCAGCTCACTCAAGAACGTTGTTCGGTAATAATATCAATTTTGTTGGAAAAAACGGTGCCTAAAGGTTCTGTGGCAGTAGGTCTAGAAACTGGCAATCCTGACTTTTTGAGATTTAAATTTAGATCCTTAATAAAGGATGAGCATTCTGGCAATAGCGGGCACCATCATGGTTAAACTATATCGTGATCTAATTGATGAACGATCTACAACTGAATTATCAACAGTTGGCAATATGGATGGCCAAAATAGTAGGCCGCTTTGGTTGCTTACCTTTATCGACCTAATTTCTCTTTTACTGGCATTTTTCATTATGATGTTTTCAATGTCTACAATAAAGGTAGGTGCTTGGGACGTCTTTAAAGGCTCTTTGGATAATGAGAAAAGATTGGAAGCGTCATCCTTTGAGAGCTATAAAAATAGCACCCCATTAGATCATCGAAGTACCCGATATGGATTGAACCTGGGCTATTTACGCTCCATTTTGGAGTCATCTCTAAAAAAGGAGAGGGCGCTTGAAAATGTGGTATTCACCTATAATTCCAATAATCTCATTATTTCTTTGCCTTCAATATTGATATTTGAAAAGGGGGGAACAGCTCTATCTGATTCCGGAAGAACGGCACTTTTCCTTATAGCTGAAACACTATCAAACTTTAATAATGACATTTCCTTGGTAGGGCATTCTGATCCTACCCCAATGTCAGTGGGGGCGAAATATAAAAACAACTGGACCTTATCACTATCGCGAGCTCTCTCGGTAGGACAGGCACTTAAATCTGCCGGTTATAGAAAAAATTTAAAAATTCTTAGTTTTGCAGACACAAAATTTAAAAGAAATTCATTAACGGCGCCGATTAAACTCGAACATCAACTGGCTCGTCGAGTAGACATCATGATACACAAAGATTGGCAGAAATGAGAAGGCTTGTAGCGACAATAATGTCAGTAGGTTATTTCTTGGTTCTCTTTTGTATACCGCTGATTGCGGTTTCAACGCCTGGTGAAGCCAAAGTTCAATTTAGTAATGAGAAGACTTTCGACAGAATCAATTTTGAGTTTAAAAAACCTACCAAATTCAAATCTCAAAAATTTGGCTCTCAAATCCTAATTGAATTTAATTCTCGCATCTTAAGCAAAATCGAAAAAAGCAAAGGAGATCTAGGAAAGTATATAAAAACGTTTTTATTACAAGATGAAGGTCGAGAAGCCGTAGTAACTATGCGGGGCAAGTTTAAATATAAAGTTTACCGGGTTGCAAATAAAATAGTCCTTGATGTAGGACCTGAACTCGGAATTGAATCTTTAGGTCTTGAAGGCCGGAAAGACCGGAAAACTTCCAACAAAAAGAAAACTAGGGCGGCAGTTTCGGTTAGAGTGGGAAAGCACAAAGACTATGAACGCCTTGTTTTTGAATGGCCTAAACAAGTAAATTATTCGATAACAAAGAGTTCTGGTGAGATTAGCTTAAGTTTTGACTCACAAGGTTCAGTTGATCTTCAGAGTGTGCGGCGGCAGTTGCCTAAAAGGCTCTCCAGTTTTAATATTAGTGAAGACAAAAATAATAACCTGGTAGTAATTATTGGTTATCCAAAACAATCAGCAATAAAAGATTCAAAGTTGGGTAAGAAAATAATCTTAGACTTTTTAAACGTTAAAGAGACTTCCCCGCAGACGAGAGATAAGTCTGGAAATAAAAGCACAAGATTAGAAAACAAAAGCGATAATCAAACTATAGCATTGGCGGAAAAACTAGGTCTGGAGAGCGGATCTAACAAAAACAGTAAAGAGTTACGGCAAGATTTTTCCTCACCAACGGCTGACATCCCAAAAATACTAAAACCAACCAAGGGTCAAAACAAAAACGCTGACAAAAGTGTCAACGTTTTAGAGCGGGAGGAAAAACCAGCAACTCTGTCGGCTGAGCCAAGTAAACCTGCAAAAGGTTTGTCCATTAATCAGAAGCTTTTAAAGGATCCGAAATGGAGGATCAATTCTTCCACTAACACCGCCTCTTCGTTGCCTATCTCTGCCCCAGAAAAAGGGCAAATATCAATTCAGTTTAGCAAGACAAATAATGTCAGCTCAATGCGTTTTGGTTGGTCGGAGAACGTTCCGGCAGCTGTATTCACTCGTGCTGGTTATTTATGGGCAGTATTTGACCAAAAGGTTTCTTTAGACGTTTCCAGACTGAAAAGTGAAAGTTTACAAATAATAAGCCTCCCGCAGCAAATCGATAGTGATAAAGGAACCGTATTCAGAGCAAAATTGGTTGATGGGGTTTCGGCTTCGGTTTGGCGGGATGGTAACACTTGGGTCGTAGATCTAGTGCCTCAACAATCGAGGCCAGACGTTGCTCTCCAATTTGTCACTCAACAAACCAGTCCACAAGGACCTAGAGTTTTTGTTCTGGCCGAAGGAATTGGCAACGCCATAATAGTAAGGGATCCAGAAGTTGGCGATAGGTTATTTATTGTTCCTATTTTACCATTAAGTAGGGGTGTAGACGGAAACCAAACATTCGCTCAGTTCAACCTACTTAAAAGCATTCAAGGAATCGTAATTCAACCATTGATCGACGAGTTAGAGGTAAGAGTTATGCCAGATGGCGTAGCTGTTACTGCTAGTAGTTTTAAGGGTTTAGAGGTTTCGGATCCATCAAAGGTTGTAACGCCGAAAACATTATCTGTTAGAAGTGCTGATGGACTTCCTGGCGGATTAGAGCCGGGACGAATATTCAATTTAGCTTCTTGGAGGCAGGGTGCAAAACCGCACGAATTTCTTGATTTCAAGCAACGCATTCAGCATGAAATTTCGCAAGCCACAAGTATTGCTCGTAGTGGCCCGCGGTTAAGCCTTGCGCAGTTTTACTTCGCTAAAGGACTATCAGCAGAGACCATGGGATTATTGCGAACGATTTCCTCTGCGGATGAAGATTTATCAAGACGACCAGATGTGATAGCTCTTAGAGGTGCAAGTCAATTTATTCTAGGACGTTTTGCTGAAGCAGAGAAAGAGTTGGATAACGGGCTACTAAATGGTTTTTCAGAGGCAGAGTTGTGGCGAGGAGCATCTAATGCTGCGCAAGGGAAATGGACCGCGGCAATTGAACACTTTGCGCGAGCTGGTGAAATACCGGGGGATTATCCGAGAAATTTCTCTACACAATTAGCACTGTGGGCGGCGGAAGCTGCTATCCGAGCAGAAGATTACCGGGGAGCAGGCGTTTTTCTTGATACCATCGCCGACGGTAAGCCGACTGCTGGTGAACAGGCGCGCCTGAACTATCTCAGAGGGAGAGTGTTGTACGCATCCAATGATATTACTACAGCACTAAATTACTGGCGTCGGTTAATAGAGGCATCGGATAGATGGGCGCGTGTTAGAGCACAGCGGTCGCTAATAGAGCATGATCTGCAAAGCAACGCCATAACCCGCACTGAGGCTATAGAAAAACTGGAGCAGCTGAGATTTGCTTGGCGGGGAGATCAGTTGGAATTCAACTTGTTGCGGCGTCTGGGAGAGCTTTACCTTGAGGAAAAAGATTTTGTATCAGGCCTATCTGCTCTTAGACAAGCGGTTACCTATTTCCCAAATAATGTTGAAGCACGTGTGGTTTCAAAAAGAATGATTAATGAATTTTCGAGTATATACACTGATGGTACTGCTGACAGTATGACGCCGCTGACAGCTCTGTCTATGTACGACCAGTTTAGAGAGCTAACTCCCGTTGGACGGCGAGGCGATAGAATAATTCAACGGTTAGCTGATAGACTTGTCGAAGTGGACCTTTTAGACAGAGCTTCTATTCTACTAGATAGGCAAGTGAAGTTTAGATTAAGGGGAAAGCAGAAAGCAATAGTTGGAAGTAAGCTGGCACTTATACGTTTACTGGATAGGCAACCAAGAATGGCTCTTGATGCCCTTAATGAAAGTGTTTCGCCTGGATTGGACAGTGGACTTGCACTTGAAAGAAAACGTTTAAGGTCCAGAGGCGTTTTCGAACTTGGAGATAGCGAAAGCGCATTAAAACTTATCAAAAATGATGACTCTAGAAAAGCTGATCTATTACGGGCAGACATTTACTGGCGCACCCAGGATTGGGAACGGTCGGCTTTAATTTATCAAAGACTGATAGGTGATACCGGCAAAGATGGCAGGCGACTCAGTGACTTATCAGCGACATTAATTGTAAATTGGGTAGTTTCATTATCTATGAATGGTCAGAAAGACAAGCTTAATGAAGCTCGCCAAACTTATGCTGCCATGATGGACTCAACACGTTACAGAGAAGCTTTTCGCCTTATCACAAACAAAACAGCAGAGGACCTCCAAGATTTCCGAACACTCACCGAACGTTTTCAAGAAATAGGACGTTTTCAGGGTTTTTTGACGAGCTACAGAGAAAAGCTTAGAGATCAACCTTTAAGTAAAATTCAATAATCAAAAAAATGTTGATCGATAACTTTTGCTAACTAGCCCCAAAACTTTTAACTAATGAACCCGCAATTAAGTACCATCCGTCAACTAGGACGAAGAATATTAATTTGAAAGGCAGCGAAACAATTATAGGGGGAACCATCATCATTCCCATCGACATGAGGATCGAAGCTACAACCATATCAATAATAACAAACGGTAAGTAAATAAGAAATCCTATCTCAAAGGCTCGTCTCAGTTCGCTAATCATAAATGCCGGGACTAATACCTGCAGAGGAATTTTGTTACTTACACCGGCTTCGGCTCCTGATATATCCTGAAAGAGCTCTAAATCCTTTTGCCTTACTTGCCTCAACATAAAATCATGGAATGGCTCAGCAGTTTTTTCAAAGGCTTCTTTTTCATCTATGCGTTCCTCAATTAACGGGGAAATACCTGACTTCCAAGCCTGCTCAAAAGTGGGAGCCATAATAAAGCTACTGAGGAATAGCGCTAGGCTAATCAAAACAACATTAGGAGGCGATTGTTGCGTCCCAAGCGCAGTTCTAAGGAGCGAAAGTACAACAACTATTCTAGTGAACGAAGTTATCGTAACTAGTAATCCAGGCGCCAATGATAGAACCGCTATCAAGGCTACAAGCTGTATAATACGAGCCGTTGTAGACCCGCCTTGTTCTCCAATATCCAAGGTTAGACTTTGTGCTAAAACTGCATCAGTTACGAAGATGACTAAAATGAATACGAAAAAAATAGGCGACAGTGTGGTATAAATTGTTTTTGCGCAGCGCCAGACATTTTTTTGAGACATCGTTCAGACACCTCTATCGATTATTTTTTCAGAAAGTTCATTTAAAGTTATTTCCTTTAAAGTATTTTCGCTGTCAGCTGTTTGCTTTTCAACGGTGTTAAGCGTCTCTATCAGTACGCCATTATCCGTTCCCAATAAAATTAGGTGTGTAGCAGTGTCACGTCTTATCAATACAAGCTGGAATTTGGTATTAATTCTTTTAGTCTCAATGATTTCGATACGCCCTCCAGCTATTGTATCACCCAACAGGCGCCTCAGACCAAATCGCTGCACACACCAATATATCAGGCCTATCAGTGATAACACAAATATCAAGGCAACAAGGAACCTAATGTAAACGCTTAAATCCATAACATCAAAGAGCCTTTAATTAATTAACTTAGCTGTTTTTAGTACATCGGCATCATAAGACTTTTCGAATATTTTGAACTTGCCTGTAACGTTTTACAGCTTTGTTGACGAACTGTTTATCGCCGTTTGTTGAATCGGGGTTAACCGCTGCTAGGCTTTTGATGATTTCATCAAGAGTTTGGAGCATTGGCTGCAACCTCTGCGCTATCTTACGCGAACTGGTTGTGGGCATGCGAGGTAATTGTCCGCAAATCTCATCAACTATTGATAGTAAATCTGAGGGAAGCTTAGAGGTGGGGTCTTTTTCTAAATCCAACTTGAATTGGAAAAGGGCTTGCTCAGTTTTTTGCAGCCTATCATTCATAAGTTCGAGTAATTCCTCACTCATTGAACGAATCGGCATTATTATTAGCTGTTTGATTTTCTGCTTCCTTGTATACATAGGATAATATCTCAGAAACAGCTGCTAGTGCCTCTATTGGGATTTCGCAGTCAACCTCTACGGCCGAAAGAATTTCGACTAGGTCTGGATCCGTCCTCACTTTGACGTCGTTGTCAAAAGCTAGACGAAGGATTTTTTCCGCTACTACTCCAAAACCTTTCGCAAGTACTTTTGGATTGCCTTTATTCGGGGCTGTGTCTTTTATAGCAAAAGCTGCTTGTCGATGGGTCATGCGTAAAAATTTACAGTTCCAAACAAAAATTAGCCAGTTTTTATTTTATCTTTTCCTTAAAGCGAAAATGAGTATTAAAAGTTTCTGTAAATGTTGGTATGGATTTTGCTTGTCGATAACCAGATTATAATTAGAGCTAGGACTTATTATGGATCTTAACAAATTAGATATTTTTAGGCTGACTAATAGTAAAATGGGATGGTTAAGCGAACGGCAAACCATTTTAGCTCAAAATATCGCTAATGCGGATACTCCAGGGTATAGGTCAAAAGACCTTAAGTCGCCCGATTTTTCAAGTATGTTAAACACAGGAAGAGATATACCCGTAACAAAGACATCAAAAGGTCATTTGATGGGCACCATTAAACGCGCTGACTTTAGGACAGTTCAAGAAAAAAGCAGAGATATATATGAAATGAACCCAAACGAAAATGGAGTAATTATGGAAGAGCAATTAATAAAGGTAAATGATTCAAACATGAATTATAAGCTGGTTGCAAACATTTATAAGAAAAATTTGTCAATGTTTAAAATCGCACTTGGGGTTAACCGTTAGGTTTTATTGGAAGGAGATTGAAGCTTGGCCGTAGATTTAAATAATGCACTAAAAATATCAGCAAGTGGCATGAAGGCACAGGGAACAAGACTTCGGGTCATTTCGGAAAATATTGCTAACCAGGATTCTGTTGGTCGAAGTCAAGGTGCGGACCCATATCGTCGAAAAACTATTGTTTTTAAAGACGTTTTGGACCGAAAGCTAGGCGTCGATATGGTTCATGTTTCTAAAATTGGGCGGGATAGCTCTGATTTTATAGTCGCCTATGAGCCTTATCATCCTCTGGCAGATGATAAGGGATATATTAGAAGGCCTAACGTTAATGGCTTGATTGAAATGATGGACATGAAGGAGGCGCAGAGGTCTTATGAAGCAAACTTAAGCGTCCTCGAAGCCTCTAAAGCCATGATACAGCGTACAATAGAATTATTACGGAGTTAATTCTTCAGATAGCCATAAGTTCTAAGATAAGCTATAATGTCGCAAAAGATTGGTGGGGTAGACAATGATAGATAAAATTGCTGAGAGTATGCCTAACATATCGAACTTGGGCGGAACTGCACAGAAAGCAGTGAACGAAGGAGGCGGCCAAGATTTTTCTTCTTTTATGAGGGAAGCTGCAGAAAATAGCATAGAAACGCTAAAATCTGGCGAAGCCATGAGTATGAAAGGTATAACAGGGAACGCAGACCTTAACGATGTTGTGTCCGCCATTAACAGCGCAGAATCAACCCTTCAATTGGTAACAACAATAAGAGAAAAAATGATCCAAGCATATCAGGAAGTGATGAGGATGCCAATTTAAACCATTAAAATGCTTTGAGAACAGGACTCTATAAAAAGATAAAGAAAAGTCATTTCTCATGAACGAACTTGAAGCTATTGAAATAGGAAGGCAAGCGATAACGGTGGTGCTTACCATGGCTGTACCCGTAATGGGCATTGCATTGCTAGTAGGTCTGATCATCGCTTTATTTCAAGCTCTGACGCAATTGCAGGAAATGACCCTTGTTTTTGTTCCAAAAATCATAGTCGTATTCGCAGCATTAGCATTTTTGCTGCCGTTTATGTTGACCACAATTTCTGAATTTATGATTGGTTTAGGTGATAAAATTATCGGTCTTGGCTAATCTTATAGAGGGTCTTTGATAAGAAGTATCATTTAAACTCTGAGGAGTTAATTGTCGACTATGCCCTTGGAACAGTTCCTTCCTCTCCAAGTTCTTGCTTTTTTTATAGTATTTACTCGTGTAGCCGCAGCGGTAATGATATTGCCTGGTATAGGAGAAGCATTCGTACCCATACGCGTCAGGCTTCTCTTCGGTTTGTTGCTAACTGTTGTTGTCTCTCCGCTTATTTCTTCGAGTTTGCCGCCTGAACCAAAAACTCTTGCTGCCCTCTTTAAACTTTTATTTTTTGAGATTGTCGTAGGGATTTATTTAGGCATGGTGGCAAGAATAATGTTGCTTACACTTGATACTGTGGGGCGAATAATCGGTTTAACTATTGGAATGGCCAACGCTGAGGTGTTCAACCCTAGCATATCAAGTCAAGCTTCATTGCCCGGATTATTATTAACCACTATGGGAGTGATGATACTTTTCGCTACTAACATGCACCATTTGTTTATTTTGGCAATTGTGGATAGCTACAAAGTTTTTCCTGCAGGTTTAATGTTTGAGTGGGGCGATAGTGCCCTTGTTATAGCACGTTTAATAGCAGATAGTTTCCGTTTAGCCTTACAAATAACGGCTCCATTTATCGTAATAAGCCTCATATTTTTTATGGGGCTAGGGATGCTGGCTCGATTAATGCCCCAGCTCCAAATTTTTTTCGTGGGTTTGCCAGTTCAATTGGCGGGTGGCTTGTTTATTTTTTCCTTGATAATGAGCGGTTTGTTCTCAATATTCACCGACTATTATGCTACTAATTTAAATCAGTACCTAACATCTAATTAAATCTAGGCAGATATTTTGTCCCAAGAACAAGATCAATCGCAGAAAACCGAGGAGGCCACGCCTAGGAAGCTTGAAGACGCTCGCGATAAAGGTAAAGTTATAACCTCGCAAGAAGTATCGCATTTAGCAATTATGATTGGCGGCGCCTTAATTGCAGGCGTTTTAGGACCATATATGGCCAAGCATCTTTATTTGGCCGCAGGTGGGGTTTTCGACAAATTCCATACTATTAATATTGATCCGGCAAATATCGGAAATCTTTTCTCTGATATCTTATTGCAACTCATAATTGGTCTTGGACCAATAATATTTGTTCTTCTTTCATTGGCTATACTTTTTAAGTTGGTTGTTAGTGGCTTTGTTTTTAGTGGGCAAAGCTTAACTCCTTCAATCGAAAGAATCTCTCCGATAAAAGGCTTTTTCAGGCTTTTTAGCCTGAAATCTTTGACCGAATTTTCTAAAGGTTTGTTTAAGCTGGCATTAGTGGCAGCTATTGTCGGTGCTGTGGCAATACCAGAGTTAAGCCGCGTTGAGCTTCTCATGCAAATGGATATTGCGGCCACTATAAATGAGGCAAGATTGATTATTTTAGAAATGTTCATTGTTGCGATCTTCGTTGTCGGTTTTATTGCTGGTCTAGATTATCTGTATCAACGCTATGAGTTTCTAAAGCAAATGAGAATGACAAAGCAAGAAGTAAAAGATGAACTCAAACAAACAGATGGCGATCCGCTTATTAGGGGTCGACTGAGACAGATAAGAGCTGAAAGAGCCCGCGAGCGGATGATGGCATCTGTCCCTACCGCTGATGTAGTTGTTACAAACCCCACGCATTATGCAATAGCTTTAAAGTACGACTCAGAAATAATGGCGGCGCCTAAGGTAGTTGCAAAAGGTGTTGATGAAGTTGCTTTTAGAATAAGAGATGTAGCCAATGATAATGACGTACCAATAGTCGAGAATCCCCCGTTGGCACGAGCACTTTTTGCAGCAGCTGAGATAGATGATGAGGTTCCGCAAGAACATTATAAAGCCGTTGCTGAAATAATAAGTTATGTGTACCAATTGAAAAATCGAAAAATTGATTAACATCAGAAGATTGGTAGTGTTTCCAATTTAAAATCTACTCGATGTTGCCGCTAATCGAATATTTGGCAAGTGCTGTTATATCAAATCCCAGATATAGTCGTGAACAAAACATGAAAATAGCCTTTTTTTACTAGAACAAATAGTGTACAAATGATTCTGTGGGTTACCCGATTAGCGTCGCAACTCGAGTAACCTGAAAAACTTTAAAAAAGTAATTTGGTTAAGAGATTGTTTGCAAGAGGCCGATAACAGTTTTAAGAATGGAGATAGAATATGGCTACAACACCGTTAAGAGTAGTAGAACAGGATACGATGGATAAATCGAAAGCGTTAGAAGCAGCTCTTGGCCAAATTGAGAAAGCTTTTGGAAAAGGGTCGGTGATGAAATTAGGTCAGACCCAGGAGTCTGTAGACATCGAAGCTATATCAACCGGTTCTTTAGGGCTAGATATTGCATTGGGTATTGGCGGTTTGCCCAGGGGTCGAATAATCGAAATTTATGGACCTGAGAGCTCAGGTAAGACAACCTTGGCATTGCACGTGGCTGCTGAGGCTCAAAAGAAAGGGGGAGTATGTGCATTTGTCGATGCAGAGCACGCTCTAGACCCCGCTTACGCGAAAAAACTTGGAGTTGATATTGATGAATTGGTGATCTCTCAGCCTGATGCAGGTGAACAGGCACTCGAAATAGCGGATACGCTAGTACGTTCTGGTGCAATAGATGTACTGGTTGTCGACTCGGTTGCGGCCTTAGTTCCGCGCGCTGAGTTAGAAGGTGAGATGGGTGATACACACGTCGGCTTGCAGGCTCGGTTGATGAGCCAAGCCTTGAGAAAGCTAACATCATCAATCTCGAAGTCTAATTGTCTTGTGATATTCATTAATCAGATAAGGCTTAAAATAGGAGTAATGTTTGGCAACCCAGAAACTACTTCGGGCGGCAATGCGCTTAAATTCTATGCTTCTGTTCGTCTAGATATAAGGAGGATAGGGGCGATAAAAGATAGAGACGATATAGTAGGGAATCAAACAAGAGTAAAAGTAGTAAAAAATAAAGTGGCGCCTCCCTTTAGGGTGGTGGAGTTCGATATAATGTATGGGGAGGGAATTTCTAAAACCGGTGAACTTTTAGACCTTGGAGTAAACGCTAGTATTGTAGAAAAAGCGGGTGCATGGTTTAGTTACAATGGTGAACGAATTGGCCAAGGGCGTGAAAATGCCAAGAAGTTTCTTAGGGAAAATCCTGCAGTTGCAGCTACTATAGAAAATGCCGTAAGAGCGAACGCTGGTTTGGTAGCAGAGGCAATGCTGGTAGGCCCAGACCCTGAGGAGGAGACAGATGAATAATGGCATAGCTTAATCATTAATAGGTATGAGGCAATGTTGCTTGGACGGCGGCAAGCTTAATTATTAGTCTAGCTCATGTGTGCAGCTGTCACTGGACACAGCTGAGCCGGTCTATTAAACAATAACACTTAACGTTTTCGCGTTGTAACGATATGGTGGGTGGTGTTGTTAGGGCCGATAAAATATGCAGACGACGAATCAGATAAGAGATACATTTTTAAAGTTTTTTGAGACGCGGGGGCACAAAACTGTTGGCTCGAGCCCGCTCGTGCCCAGAAACGACCCCACACTGCTGTTTACCAATGCTGGTATGGTTCAGTTTAAAAACGTCTTTACCGGAATGGAAAGCTTGGATTTTTCAAGGGCAGTAACCTCCCAGAAGTGTGTAAGAGCGGGAGGCAAACATAATGATCTGGAAAATGTTGGATATACAGCTAGACACCACACCTTTTTCGAGATGTTAGGTAATTTTTCGTTTGGTGATTATTTTAAAGAAAATGCAATCGAATACGCTTGGGAGTTGGTTACTAAAGATTTGAGTTTGCCGAAAGAAAAACTGCTGGTAACGGTATACTCAGAGGATGAGGATGCAACAAGGTTATGGAAAAAGGTTGCAGGGTTAAACGACGAGAAAATAATAAGAATACCAACGTCTGATAATTTCTGGGCTATGGGTGATACAGGACCTTGCGGGCCATGTTCAGAAATATTTTTTGATCACGGTGAGCATGTTGAAGGTGGACCGCCCGGAAGTTCTAACGAAGATGGCGATAGATTTATTGAGATCTGGAACCTGGTCTTTATGCAATATGAACAGGTGACCAAGGATGAACGGATCGAGTTGCCTAAGCCTTCTATTGATACTGGGATGGGGTTAGAGCGAATCGCTGCAATTCTTCAAGGTACTCACGATAACTACGAAATTGATCTTATGAGGTCTTTGATAGAAGCATCTGCACATCTTTCCAATACAGATCCGGATGGTTCAGGTAAGGTCTCTCATAGGGTTATTGCAGATCACTTGCGAGCGTCATCTTTTTTGATAGCTGACGGGGTTCTTCCATCGAATGAGGGTCGCGGTTATGTGGTAAGACGTATCATGCGCAGGGCCATGAGACACGCGCATCTTTTAGGTTGTGATGAGCCGCTAATGTGGCGGTTGGTTCCCGCTTTGACTAAACAAATGGGTGAAGCCTTTCCGGAGTTGATAAGGGCGGAAAGCTTAATTATCGAAACGTTGAAGCTGGAAGAAACGCGATTTAAAGTGACGCTTGCCCGAGGATTACGGCAATTAGAGGATGTCACCAATAAGTTGGCAGACACTGAAAATCTTCCAGGCGAAGTAGCTTTCAAGCTCTATGACACATACGGTTTTCCGCTAGATCTAACACAAGATATTTTACGCGGACAGGGTAAGAAGGTTGATTTAGTGGGGTTTGATAAGGCGATGGCAGAGCAAAAAGCCGTTGCCAGGGCGGCATGGTCGGGTTCCGGCGAACTTGCCACCGAATCATTTTGGCTGGATATAAGAGACCAGACATCAGCAACCGAATTTTTAGGTTATTCCACTGAGTTCGCGGAAGGTGAGATTGTAGGGTTGATAATCAATGGAGAAAGTGTCAGGACAACCGATGGGTTCTGCACAGATCACGAAGCAATCATAATCTGTAATCAGACGCCATTTTATGCCGAGTCCGGTGGGCAAGTAGGTGATACGGGATATCTAAAGATAGGAACT
>Ga0160422_10000975_pt1 | contig 17691 bp, 4 predicted proteins | sample Fk160mmetaG_FD_108192 | JGI IMG/M metagenome (GOLD analysis project Ga0160422, IMG submission 108192) | Marine microbial communities from the Central Pacific Ocean - Fk160115 60m metaG | ecosystem: Environmental > Aquatic > Marine > Oceanic > Photic zone | place: The Central Pacific Ocean... | reverse complement strand
CACCTGATTTTATTGAATTGAACAAGATCCCCGGCGAAAAGAGGGGTGTCAACAATGGTTGAATTCCGTAGTTTTGATCTGTGTTGTTAGAATAAGGTGAGTCCACGAACAAATTGTTCTTATAAGAATCATAAAATTGCTGGGCTATTTGTGCTGTTTTTTCTGCTGGATAGAATCCAGAATAAGGTAAAAACTTTTTTACTCCTTTACAAGTAAGTTTTATTGAAATAGGGCTTGTAAAATCTTCATGTTCTTCTTGCACCAGGTCAAACATCTTTAAGAAATCAGTTGTTGAGTAAGTTTTGTAAAAACCATCTAAATTGGAATTACTATACTTATCATCAGCACCATCTATTTGAAACAAAGGATTGTCAAGGTCAGAAAACTCTGTATTTCCTTTTAACAGAAACTTGTCTATGTGGTTGGAAATCTTAAACTCAGGTACTATTGTGTATCCTTTGTTTGTGACTCTCATCTCTTCGGCATAGGCACCATAATTATCATAAAAAGGTTTCTTTTTTGCTTGGTCACCAGCGTCCCATTTTGCCATTCCTTGGTATAAATTGTAGTCATAAAAATCATTTGGGATTTCGGTGAAAAAGTTTTGCACCACAAAAGGGTGTTGGAAGGATGTAGCATGTTTTAATGTATGTCTACGAGCATATAACGGAGCAGGGTAATAATAATCTCCCAAGTCATCTCCATTGCTTGCTGTCTTGTAGTTAAAAGAATTATAGCTATTCATCAACAAACCAGCACCACCTTTAGAGTTGTACGCATTTTTCCCACCAATAAAGTAGTCAGACTCTACAACGAGAAGAGACGAGGTTAACACATTTGCAACAGGAATGGCGGTAGAATTCTGCAATATGACCTCATGAGGCTCTTGGTTTACCAAGTTTATTTTATACTCTATTTCACAAGTAGATCCTTGTTCTAATCCATCATTTTCTAATGATGGGAACCTCTCAGTGCTAGAATAGTTGCTTTGTGCTACTAAAGCAGACAGTGCAGTTTGGTTGCGTATCAAAGCTGATGTTGAAGTTATACTATCTTGGTTGTCGAAAGAGTACCAAATTTTGGGTTGGATTGTTACTGAAGATCCTGTTAAATCTACAAAGCAATACTTTTTATCAGAACTTGGATCGGTTGATAATGGTATATATTCACCAATGTCTATACTAGGGTCATCTGGTATGAGAGCGAACTCTGCTATTTTTGCTTTTTGAAAGAAATCATCTCTTGTGTTTTCTTGTGATGCTGTGTGGCACAACAGATAAGCATTACCTATTGACGTGGTTTGAAAACCATTTGATGTGATTGTTTGTCTCGGAGGTCCATCAGTTTTGAAAAACCTCATCAATTCTCTATCAGAAGTACAAGGAGGGTCGTTTGGGTTTGGGTTGTTTGGTATAGGAACATAGCTGACTAAATCTCTATTATTTCCAGAATCATCTAGGAACAAGTCGTTCTGATTTATTGTTTTAGATGTAGTTACGTTTTCAAAATTAGTACCATTACCAAATCTATACCAGGATGCTGGGTTTGAGCTTGGCCAATTAGAACTAGTAAAATCAAATGTTGCACCGTTGTTAAAGTATGCTGTTCGGTCACTTGCAATATTTCCATCAAACCCTACTGCGGTACCAGTTGCTTTTTTTCCTGTAAAAATCACAAGATCTGCCAAAACAGAACCATCAGAATAGTTTGCTATATCAGCACTCGCATCTGTGTGGCTTGAATAGTCGTTACTTGCGTCACAAAGACCAAGAATTGCATTGTTAGACGAGTGACTCCCTTCATTGAAAACAGTAACACTGGCAATCTCTTCAATTTGATAGCTTTGTGGAGAACCATTTATATCCGTATCAACAGGAGTTAAAGTTTCTATTGAACCATTAATGTATCTATACAGACTTAGATCGTTTCCAGTAGGACCTAAGACAGCCATGTATTTAGTCAATGTTGAGATTTCCGCTGTTGTTAAATCATACGACTCTATTCGTTCATTAGCCCCATGAGAGAATATTACTTTCATGACCCAAGCAGGATTAATCCCGGGAGCTACTTTTTTCAGTAATTTTACAGTAAAATCTTTATTGACACCACCATTTATGTTTACTAAATTAAACTCAGTGCCTTCAGTTATATCTATCGGAAATTCATGTTTAAAATAAAAACCAACTGAAACTATGGGATCTGAGTGTTGTGTTTGGCTGATAATTATGCCCACATAGTCATTCGGGTGAGAAGGTGCCCACTTCATATACCCATATCCTAGATAAAATGGATGTCTTTTTAGTGCACTAAAAGACTCTATACCAGTATGTTCTCTAGTAGTAGTGTTCATATTTCCGTTTGTGTCATAAAAATCCAAAGGATCGCTTATTTCTTCAGCTTGTTGGGCATTTCCACCCACAGTACTAAAAAACTCCAAGCCATTTATTATAGGCTTTATAGAACCAATACCATCAACAGAAGGATCACCATATTTTATTATAAAATTGTTCCACTCGTCGCTGGTAGGGTCTTGCGTACTACTTTGCAAATTCCATATAATTTCTCTGTTATATTTATATTCTAACAAACCTGTCGACGAATCAGTTCCGAAAAGATCTGTTGTTGTTCCATCTTCATTTGTTATTTCAAACTTTGGAGCTTGTGTTATTATCATTTGATCTTCTGTAAATCTCACAGATCTTTTCGTTTTGTCACTCAAATCAGTCTCTCTATATACAGATCCTGTGCAATATATTTCATCTTTTAACCAAAAGTGTACATAAGCTTCTTGTAAATCATTGGTTATTACTGAAGAGATTGCTCCTTGTGGAAAATGATCTATCTCGAGAGAAAAAGAGTCTCCTCCTTGGTAATCCAAACTAGTTAGATCCAAATTATGTCTTACATTTATTTTCTTTTCACTAGAGACTATCTGAAGCCTGGCTTCTTTAAATAACTCAATCCATTTGTTATAAAATTCCTCAGTTCCTTTTTTGGAATTCATTCCGTATTTCTTTCCATAGAATCTGCCTTCTCCGTTGTTTGGTAGCCATTCATAATCTAAAATTTCTTGTGGTTCTAAATTTACATCATAGTTATCTGGTCTGTAAGAGTAGATGTGAGTTCCGTTTTGCCCATAGTTGTCAAAATAGAACCCATCTGCATTTGAAGGAGTGGAGCTATTATAAACGAATTCACAAGGAGACGACATAGTAAAATACCCAAGAGAAGAAAACAGGTCTCTAGTTGCCCAATCTTCTTCTACATCAAGTGGCCAAATTGACTGTGAGGGTATGATTGATCCAAAACCATTGTCAACACGTAGGTCGGTTCTATTTGACCTCAAGTCTCTCCAGTAACCTACTTCCCATCCTCTTCTTCTTCCTCTCGTTCTATCTAAGTAAGAATTCTGTTCTCGAGGATAAACTTGGTGATGATATCTTAGAATTTCAAATTGATCAATTGGTGAATCTTCCGACTCTATCCCGCCATCTAGGTATAGCTCCGTAAGATCTTCGTAAGACTCGTGTGTGTCTATGTCTAGCCCAAAGTCTCTATTTGTTTGTTTGTCTCCAAAAAACTGTATTTCGTTTGTCGGAGAAGCTTGTACTTCAACTCTTTCTATCGTGGTTTTACCTGTTCTTCTGTTGTAATCTGATATTCCTCCGACGAGTGTTAGAGGCTTGTTGTTTGAAACAATTGACGATTCTTGTATTTGCCTCAAATTAGAATACTTCGGAACAAACACTTGATAACCATTAGTTTCAATTGCAGCGCCATCTCTAACATAAGAAAAGATAGAGTTGACACTATGGTGTCTTGTCAATGGATTCTCAGAAGTTCTTATTTGTTTAAATGTAGAAAAGCCATAAGGACCGTTTCTGTGTATATTGAGAGCAGCTAAGTACTCTTCATCATTTATAGAAGCCACCGTGTTGTTTATGTAATCAGTTGAACTACTTTCAAAAGAATAACCAATCGTATTTATCGATGATGATATGGGTTCGTGAATCAAAGTGTTCAAACCCACAAAATCTAAAAAAATCGCCATGTTAACTCCCAAATATTTCGGACGCTGTTGGGAAGACTATCGCCGAATCAAATCCACTTGATGAAGATAAAATCCCTGTTTTTGGCCAATAACCATATACCTTTTGCGTTCCGCTACGAATACTATAATTATCTCCTAATGAAGAAGTTACCCAACTATAATTGTAATCAGAAGCAGGGATTGGGGTTTGTACGTAGAAGTTGTTATGAATGTCTCGGGTTGAGCCACTTGTTGGAACAATCAAAGTGTTCCTATGTATCTTGTGGAATGAAGACTCAGCATCATAATCTGTTACAGATACTGCTCCGTGTGTTGAATCAAGTCCAAACTTTCCACAATGTCTTTGGTGCAATGTGTTTAACCCTTCTCGACGATTATTGTGAGAATTAATACCAATAGCAGGAATGGTTACTGTATTAGTTGAGCTAAAAGCACCATCAGAGATTAACAAGCCTTGAGATGTTGTTAAGACATTGTGGGATGGAGATACTCCAATATTATCAATAGTAGGACTAATGTCTACACCACTAGAGATAGAACCTCCTGAAGGAATTGAAGTGAATTGCGATTCTTCACCTAGCTTGTAATGTAAGAGAATATCAGACGAGCTAGATGAGTAATCAAACTCTTGACCTGAATTGTAGAGCGAGACAGCTTCCGGAGTTGTGAAAGTAACATTCCATATAGTTGCTTGCATTAATGATCCTTGTAATTCTGTGGTGAATAAAGCTGGATTGTCATGACGATCAAGAAAACTTAACAAAGCCATTGCTTTAAGAGTGGTGCTTGTTGAATTTCCTGATGTTGTAGGTGAGCCTTGCAGTTCTGCATTTATCCACAATTCTGGGTCATTCGAGAAGTCTCCATCCCAACTTAGCAATACAAGATTCCAGTCTAAAAGTGTCGTCAAAGGAACCGGCCAATCGCAATGTCTTTCTACGATGTTGTTATCTATAGTTGTGAATCTCAATTTATTATCTAAAAACCGTACATTAAAAGATTGACTACTCAAAGCAATTCTACTGGTTAAAACTCCAGTGTTATCTAGTTTTACCCAAAAGCTTATAGACTTGCTTCCTGTGGTTGGAAAGTTTGTAGCATTACCTTTTATTCTTTGAAGATTTGCATCCCCTGATGGGCTTCTTATTGCTTTGAGTGGTATCCTTGTATCTAGTGTGGCATTTTGCTCTCCGCTATCCTCAATAACAGAATAATTTCTAAAGTTTATTGAGTTATAGACCGAATACTCTTTTGCCCGAGAGTCAAGATAGGCCTCGGACATAACATCAAAACCGCCGGGAGCAGAGAAGCGAGATGCAAATACGGTCTTAGTTGGTTCAATTCCAGTAGACCATGTCGGAAACGCTTGTATTTCGCTTGTGAGGCGGTTTGAGTTTTGAGATAGTGTGTTTCCATAAGAACCAGGTACAACGCCCAAGAAAGTGGTCTCATGTGTCGTAGAAGGCAGCCCTATGTCTTTTGCCAAAAGTGATTGGTTATCTGATAGGTCTTTTATTACTTTGTTGTTTTCTAAACGCCCAACTGTTTGGACTACTTCGTAATTTTCACTATAGTTTCCTTGGAACAAATCTGTTGTTTTTCTATTAGCAGCATTGATGGGTCTCTTAGCTCTTTCGTCGCGATAATAGATGGCCATAGCCCTATCAGGGTTTGGATAGTCAGGTCCACCATAATCTGGTCCTGTGAATCCTAAAGCACCATCAACAACATCATCAACTTCGTGTTCCCCGATAAGCAATCTCCACTCTTCAGGTCTTGTTGTAAAATTATCAGTACCTCTATTAACAGGAGCATGTCTTGATTGACGTCCACCAACCCAAGTCTCTGTAAATGGTCCTTGCATTGGGATATCATTTGTAGGTGACGTAGTGTCAGAGTGCAAGTTTGTTATTATAACATCTTCTCTAAAGTTGTAGTGTACTGTTTCGTTATAACCGGTTATTGAGGTGCCCTCGATAATATTCATTGGAAGAATTCTTTCACCTTTGACAGAATAAGCAAATTCAGCTACACCATCAACCAAGCTACCAGAAACAGGACCAGTTCCAGCATAGTTTGAATATTTACCTAGAACAGCATTTGAAGCTAGTTTCTCTTTCTTTGTTGGCGGCTTTGGATCATCACAAGCGTTTTGATCAACAAGACCTTGAGCCAATCCTGCTCCGACAGTTACAACTTCTTGGGGAACAGGTGTTGGACCAGATGAGATCTTACCATGTATTTGAGTTGCAGATTTAAGAAAATCTCTATCTTTTGATGGAGCGTAGTTAATACCTCCATGAATTGTTCTTTGCTCTTCACCTTTGAAGCGATAAGGTTTAGCAAATCTTCGGGAAGCATAAGTGGAACCTCCATAAGAGTTTCCGGAATTGTCTCCAAAAGTTAGTTCAATTTCTTTTGCTTCTGTTGTGAGTGCTTTCTGTATGAATTGTCGGGTTATGTTGGTTTGCTCTTTTCGTTCTTTTTGCCAAAGGCAGTGAATGTTCTCACCAGCCTGTTCTATTTTAAAAGAACCAGCTAAAGGTTCAGCGTAGGATGACCAAGTTCCTTTAACTTGAAGGTCATAGTTTCCCGTTGAATCTTTGATGCTGTAACCTTGGAATGGTCTTATTTCTGGATCGTCAGGGTGATCTCCCATTCTATAATAAGACATAAGATTAGAAGCAGATGTGTGTGTCAACAAATCAACAGCGGTGCCGCCATTATAGATTGATGTTATATCTTGTTGTGTAAGAGCTTTGTCCCAAATAGAAATTTCATCAAATCTATCGCCGATCGAAGTAAATCCAATTGCAAAAGCTCCGCCAAGCGTAGGGTTTGGCGTAGGAATACTGGTGTTTGTTAAGGCTCCATTATCAATAGAATATTCTATACTATTGTTTTTATCTAGCACTATTACTACAAAATAATCAGTACCGGGAGTTATCGGAATAGAAGCTACATAAGGAAAGTGAAAAACCTGCAAGTTGCTTGTGCCATCATATGAGAAATAATAATCAGCACCTAATCTAAACAAAATCCCACTTGGAGTGTTAGGGGATATATTTATCCAAAACGCAACAGATACTTGGTTAGTGTTGTAGTTAGCAGCTTCAGAATGTTTTAGATAAGACCCGACTTCAATCTGGACAGATCTTTCATTATATTCATCAAGCTTATAGGCAGGAGCGTGTCCAGTCTTCCAATCATAGAGTCTCTCGGCAGGACCAGTTATTTGTCCCGGTTTTATCTCGGTTTGTTTCTCAACAAGTGGGTATATGTGTTGATACTTTGGTCTCTCCAAGATATGAGATTCAACCATGTCAGCGATACCTTTGTTGAATTTTGCATTTGCTGGGTGTAATTGTTGCAAGAATACAGAAATAGAAGCATCAACCCACTTGAAATAGTCCGTGAATCGGTCTAAATCCATATTTCCGTCCACTTTCTCAAAGAACAGTTGTCTAGCAAGGGCGAGACGTTTATAATCCATTCTATATCTATCTACGGGCTTGGAAATAAGATTAGCATATTCGGTTATTGTAGAGAATATATTGAGCATTTCCTCGGAAACTGCTTGGTACAATGATTTCTCAAAGGCAAATACATTATCGTTTACATCTTCATCTTCGTATAAGAAGTTTTCTTCGTCCCCGATAATTTGAACAGAATCAGAGGTAAATGAGATTTCTGGTAGTTCTTTCTTTGAGGCAAATATGAATTCATTTCTCACCACATTTTCTGTGGAAACTGGGAAACCGTAACCAATCCCTCTGTGTTCGTTAGTCACTACCTCATCTAGCCAGCCATAACGACCTTCAGAAGAGGCAGATGAAAAGTCCTCAACTACAAATTCGCCACTTGAATCAGAAGAGGTTACGGTTTGAAAGTCCCAGTGCAGCGCCAAGGCATGTTGGGCTGGTAAGTTTGTGTTCTCCATATCTTTTATAAATGGAGTTGGGTTTGAGTGAACTCTGTTGTGACCATAATTTGATGGATCTAAGTTGTGTTGCTTGATTGATTGGTTGTCAAGTCTATCATAATATACAGAAGCAGCTGCGAACTTAAGATCAGATCTTGCTTCGACAGTTCCAGTCCAAGTATCACGACGAGCTCCAATATAAAGTCTCTTGTTAGCAGATAATAGAGCAGAACCGGTTTCATAATTAAAAGTTGTTGATAGGTCAAACTCATGAAGGACCTCATCCATGTTGTGAGTTACGCCATAGAATTCAACATTGTAGTCTCCGTTTGATGAAGTTGCGAAAGAACCGGCAAAAGGATACCCTTCCGGAGATACACGGACAGCTACATTCCATCGTTGATTGTTGTAAATCTCATCGTAGAAAGGAGATTCCAGCAATATTTGACCAGTGGCTGTTGAGGCATAGACTTGATTAACGTAAGAGACTGCTGGTCCAGTTACAGTAAATGTAGCACCAGAATCTTCTGATGTTAGGGATTCAGCGAATTTCCAATGCTTTTGAATTACAGAACCAGAATCAGTTAAGATCGTGTTACTTGGATCTGCTCCTGATTGTAAATCAAAAAGATTTTGAACATCTGTTGCGGATAAGTGTTTATCCCAAATCATGATATCGTCATAAGTTCCATCAAAAGTGTCCATATTTGCAAAAGAACCGATATCTACATTTGTTAGAGTTGATAAATCAGGATGATTGTTTGTAGTTCCAACAGAATCTCCTTTTGTAGTAGTTGATTGCGATACACCACCACTATAGTAATATAGTGTCCACTCTGAGTTAGTAGTATAGCCAGAGCCAACAATCTGTGTTGTACAAACTATAAAGTTTTCTACATTATAAGGGTTTGTTGGTGAAACAGCTATTCTGTTTGACGAAGTTAGGCCTCCAACTTTAAGTCTGACTTGTTCTGGTAAGCCAGTGTAATCTAAATGTAGGTTTTTTCCATCAGCAAAAGTTAGTCTTATAATCCCTGTTGTAGGGGCTGCTCCTGCTTCATTTATATCTGGATTAAACCAAAAGCTAAATGCAAATCCGTTTCCTGAGTTTGTCTCGTTAACTGTTGATTCAAGAAATGTTAATGGTGATAAATCTAATTCAGCATCCTCTACTGTTTGAACAATAGTGTTTCTTTCTAGAACCCATTTAGCTCTATCTGAGTTTATCCTATCTTTTACGAGATAAGCTTGAAAGTTTGATCCTGTTATGGTCGTATCATACCCTGTTCCCGCATCATTAGCAGCATCAAGTCCAAACACAGATGAAGACTGGAATGGCGTAGAATAATACCACGATTCAGAAAGCTTTGGTTTTCTTGGAACGAGAACTTCTGTCTCTGCTGTAATTGCATTGTATCTTTCTAGTTTATCTGTACCTGAGCCTGAGATGTAATTCTCTTGATAAACAGTTGCTGAAAAATGATCTGGGTCGTCAAAGTCGATATGTTTTGTTTTCTCGGAGGTATGTTTTGTTTTGTCAACAAGATATTGAGTCCCGTTGTCTGTATAAAGATTTAGTTTTACAACTTCATCGTCAATTCCAAAACAACGTAGAAGGTTCCGATAAGCCTTTTCGGTTCCCTTTGACTTGTAAATGTATTCAATGTTGTTATAAATGTTTTGATAGATCTTGTTCTTTACTTCTTCGATGTCTTTCTCAAACTCAACTTTGCTTAAATCTCTTTGACCGAAGAATTCCAACACACTTCTTTCGACAAGGATGTCGGGAACAATCAAGCCTTTCTCTTCCAAAAGTCTCTTAGCAAATGGCAAAGCTTTCTCATTGTCCTTAAAGTAACGCTTGTCTTTCAAGTTTGGAAGATACTCAATCTTAGTGTAAAGATCATCAAAATAAGCGGCAATGATTTGCGTAAGTTTCTTGAGTTCTCCGTTGTCCTCTTCTTGTATCCACTGAGGGTAGAGATCAAAAAGTGACATATTGTTGTTGGAGTCAAATCTAGTACCACTCAATTCCATTTCGGTTTCCAAGTCTGTTATTAAGGAGTTGGTAGATCTGATGATTGGATCTCCATCTGTTGTGTATGCTGAACCTTCTGCCCTGCAAGCTGATGTGTAGTTTTCCCAATAACCATTAGCAATACGACCTGAATAATCTAGTACTATTCTATCGGTCTCATCTTGTCCAACAGTTCCTTCGTTGAATTTGAAGTAAACAGAAAGTTCTGTTCTGTTATCATCTGAATTGGACCCTCCGCCAATTGCTCTATAGTAATTATTGTAAATCGCCTCAGAAGATTGCCTCTTGTTCCAAAAACGAAAATCGTCAATATTGGCACGAAGACCAATATCTGCTACGTCCAAACCTATTCCTATTCTTCCTGTTGGAGAGTCTGTGATTTCTCCTATATCTGTTACAGATTGTATTGATTTACTAATTCCATCAATATATAGGTTAGTCTTTAATACAGAATCTTCCCTATACAACGAAACAGCATAGTGGTGCCAAGCATTATCAGCAATTGTTGTTGTCGTTATTCCTGATGTGCCTACTAAGTTGTGACTAGTGAAAGAGTTGTCAGAACCTGATGCATGCATTAGTAATGGCTGAGGGTTTACGCCATATGCAAAAATATCAATATATCCTTGAGAGGAAGATAAACTAAAAATTCCTTCTATTGATGACACATAGAAGAAAGGTTTCTTCATCCACCATTCTACCGTGATTCCTTCGTTGAGATCTATAGCAAATGTTTGTTTTCTTCTTTGTTCAGCGTCATGTTTGACTACTTTTGTATTAAACAGTTTTGCTAATTTAGTGGTCTCCGGAGTTGTTGCGCCTTGGTATCCTCTATTTATCGTTATATGTGATGTTCCATCAAACACAGCATGCCCAGATGCTTTAGGATATTTTGTATCAAACATCCACTTATCGAGCTCTGTTGAGTCGTTTCGGAACTCAAGCTTCTCCTTTTCAGATCCATCATAAGGGTAAGTGTTGTAGATTCTTTTAATAGAATTTGCATAATATTCCTTTGCAGAACCAAAACGAATATAATTAGACGCAGAAGCAAAGTCTATTGGAGGAACAAATTGTTCCCTTTCTTTCTTCTTTTCTGCTATATATTCTTTTGACTCTACTTCAGCTTTGTTTTTGTCAACTTTACTTACATGTAGTTTCTTTGAAAATAGGTCTCGGATATTACTCATCTTCTCTCACTTTAAATCTAAATTTGTATCCTTGGTCTTGCCAAGTCTTGACATCGTCATTGTAAAATGCGAAAGTCATATTGTAATCATAACCAGGCTCAAATATGGTCATGTCAAGATCATAGTAGTTTCCTTCGACATCGTGTGACATAATTGTGTGTTGCGTTGATCCTGTTCCGTGAGGAATGATCATTTCTCCATCAATGGCTCTTGTGATCTCAATAGAAGCAGATGGTATTATTGTAGTCTCGGGCTTTGATTTTGCAACAGTGTAAATTGTTGGACTCCAATCTTTTGGCCTTGTGTAGAGTCTAAAACGTTGGGTTCCGACATTGCTGTAATAATTTTTGGCGTTTGAGATTTTAAGAATATATTTATTGATTATCTCATCGTCTTCAAAGTTCTTAACTTCGATGGTCCCTGTGTGATATTGAACAGAACCAGATGACCAAACATCATAGATTGTAGAATTAGTTGTATCTGCGAATACGTCACACTTGTAAATACCAGTAGCGACATGCGAACCGGTGAATGTATTGCCAATTGCAGAACCTCCGATAGAATCATAAAGTGTCACCTCAATGTCATTAGAGCCTACAACAGGAATGTCTCTTAGATTTCCTCTAATGCGATTGTAGAGGTATAAAGTGTTTAAGTTATCACTTGCAGGAGCAAGCGAAGAAGACGCATAGAATGACCCTCTATCGTCCTTTATTGATGCATCCCAGCGAGCTTCCAAGACAGGTCGCTTGTAATAAAACTCAGAAGATCTTGCAAAGAATCTTTTCGTATAGTATGAAACTTCACCTGATTCAACAGAATCTGATAGCTTTATCAAGAAGCCGTAATTAGAAGCAGGAGTTTGTATATGACTGTTCACAATAGTTGTAACATCAAGTTCTAAATCTTCTAATCCTGAGTCAAACTCTTGAGAAGGACCTGATGTATAGTCTCCACCTGGTGTGCTCCAATTGTCATTTGATGTTCTTTTTATCCAACTTGAGCCAAAATTCTTCACCTCATCGCCATGAGTGTCTAGATCAACACCATATCCTTCTTCCCATGCTGCATTTAGCTTGTTTGAAGAAATTGCAAAACTCTTTGGAACAGTGAGTCCATGCTCTACATTGCACATTTTCAAAAACCAAGTAATTCCGCTAGCAGGTATGACTCCATTGTCTTGGTCTTCTTTTATCTTATCAACATCAAACTGTATTAAGATTCTTGAAACTTCTCTTTCTTCTTCTTGGACATCACCATAATTCATAAATACCTCGAGAACATCAGCTTCTCCAGTATTAGAGTTGGTTGCTCTTGTCTGTCCGTCGGCTTTATAAGCATTTGTTATTGAATTGTCGGCAATTGCAAAGTATCTTTTTAAACTCATTTAACTTTTCCTTTTAAATCTAAATCAGGGAAACGGAGTTCCAAGATAACATTCTTTGGAATCTTATAGTAGGTTCCATCTTTTGAAAGAACCTTGTCAAAATCAAATGGTGTGCCTGAATAGTTTCCACCTTGAAGGTTCTTTATTACTACGCGCTTTACATCAACAACACCTCTAGTTTTTGACAATACGTTTTGTATGTCTGTTAAGTATATTGGTTCTCCAATGTAAAACTTATTGCTGTATTTGTCTTTTATGTTCTGAAAACAGGAATTCAAAACTTCTTCATTATTAAAGCGAGGATCTGTTGAAACTTCAAAGTCAATTCCAAAATTGACAATATAAGGGTCAAATATTTCTGCTTGATCGTTAACACTCATATATTGAGAAAGCCAAGTTTTAATGTTGTTCTTTATTCTTCCGTTTGATAATTCTAAAACTCCGTCTCCATTTTCTGATACGACGTAAATTGCAAGTTTTCTATTTGTTGACATCGGATCAGATATGACATTAGCTCTCTTTATTGCTCCGAATTTTGGTGGCATGTTGTATATTAAAGCTTCGTAATCTTGTTTTGAAACGGCTCTGTTTTGTGTTGAATAATAATTTTTTGCCCTCACCTTAATCTCTTCAGAAGTAATGTCAATAGATTGTGAAGTAATTGGCTCATCGTTCGTAACTTCAATGGAGCCCCTAACTATTGTCAATTCAGAATTGCTTAAAGATGTCTCATCTTGAAATTTCATTTCGTAACTAACCACACTAGCAAGTCCATTTGCTGCAACGTTTGTATTAGTAGAGTCATTTACTCTATAAACAACCCTTAATGTTGTATTGACAGGAGAAATACCCAACTTATCAGTTCCAAGTAGAGCAGATGGATCTATTGAGCGATCTGTAAAGTGATTTCTAGCGTGAAGCTTTATTGCTACTGCTGATGGGTCTGCAAGTCCTGTGTCGTCTGTGTCATTTTCAGAACCGAAACCGAACTGTAGGTAGGTTCCAGTGTTGTCTTGTTCAACAACAAAACGACGAGAAGTAACAAAAGGCTTCATTATAGAACGTACACCATCTTGTCTGGCTGTTGGATTGGTGGTCTCCAATAAGACAGTTTCTTGAGAAAGATAATCAACTTCATAGTATTCATTACCTTCGGAATCTATTACTTTTACAATTTCAGAAACAGTGTTTTCACCAACTTTGACTTTTTTAAATTTCTCAAATGTTTGGTTTGTAAGATCAATTTCAACGAACTTCAAAGCACCGGAAGAAACCTGGCCGAAACCTCTAATTGCATAATATGTTACACCGCCATTTACTTCGTCATATCTTGCTTCGATGACGTCGTTCTTTGGATTAGAAAAATCAACGTCTTCGAGGAGAACAAAAGAAACACCATTAGAAGAAGAAATTGTCGCACCTTTTTTCAATGTTGGCATATATGCTGTATCTGGAGCAGTTCCATCAATATTTGCTGGTATGATGACAAAAAATGAAGCTATTCCGTAGGAAACAGGAACACCTGAGTACGAATAACCTAGCGATCTTGCATGTTTTCTTAAATTTCCAAACTCGACTGCTGTGTCTAGAAATGATTCATTTGCTTGATAGTCAACATAGAAGGAAAGCATGTCTCCAACATATGCAACCATATCAAACATGATGGAACCAAACGAAGCTTTAGTAAAATCGTTGTAATTATTTGGGTAATATCTTTTAGCATAATTTACCAATTCTTCTTTTATAGAGTCAAAATCTCTGCTAGTGTATTTAATTGGAACATTTTTTCCTTTTGCCATCTCAACGGACTCCTGTAATCAAAATAATTAGTTTTGCTTAGGTTTTTATATTGATACAGTTATCTCTAAACTGTCATTTAATAAAGTAATGCCGAACTCAAACTCTATTTTTACTGTTAAAGTGTTGTCATATAGCTTAGAAGTGTCCACTATTACATTTAATTTTGAGAAATAATTGGCATACTTCTGTATTTGGTTTATAATTCTTTGCCTAAGTTTTTGAATGTTTTGAGAATTTTCTAATTCAAACAAAGATCTTTTTAACCCAACACCAAACTCCGGATCAGAAAGATTTTCACCGGGATTTGTCAAGAGGATGTTTTTAAGTTGAAATTTTACCGCTTCTGTTGGAGCGTCTTGTGTTATTTCTTCAAACCCATGACCTTCTATAACTACCATTGGGTAAACTACTGTTATTGCGTATTGTGGTGCTCCCATTATTCTTCTCCTTTAAATATATCTGCTAATGTGGCGGAACAATCTTTTCCATCCTTATCAAATGGTCTGTCTTGTTGTCTTCTAAGTTGCCACCAACGAACGTTCCTGTCAAAATTAAATATAGACGCAGGCAAAACATTCTTCAAAAATTTGCTTCTTTCTTTTTGTCTTTTCTGTTCTGCATCTTTGTCAGCTTCATGAGAAAGATAGTAAGATGAAAAGAGATCCAATAGCCTTTTCTTTGTATCATCCATTATCTTTCCTTCCCAACCAACTTGCATTCCAATTATATTCTTGTTTGGGCCTTCTTTTTTTTCTTCTCGTTCACCTTCGCCAAAGCCAATTGAATTTATAAAACCATCATAAGCATAAATTGCCATAAGAGAAGAAACTTTATTTGTTATCAAAAGGGATTCAAAAATAAACTTAAACTCATCTTGTTCTATCATTTTGTCGAAATAACACTTAATGTCTTCGCCAAAATCATCATCATTTATGTTAATCTCTTCGATGGTTCGGTCAATGATGTCTTGCTCAAAATGTGCGAGGGGGACAAAGTATTTCAATCCGTTCTCGTCATTAGTAAAGTATGTTTTATCTTCATTGATGGCCTTGATGGCACTTAGAAGCTCCTGTTGGGTTGAGAATGGGTCAACACCCTCAGGAAGCAAATAACACACTCTAACGCCCATTTTTACACCAATAGTGCCATCATATGTTCCCAATTCTGGTAAGGGTGTTGCGTTTCCAAACAGTTCAGAGATGTATTTTGTCTTATCTCCTGTGAAATTTCCAATTGCAGTTCTGAATTGAGAAAAAGACACCATTCCTTCGAGATCAATTGCTCTTTCATCATTTGGAGTAACCTTGATGTATTTTTGCAGAAACAGCCCACCTTGTTCTTTGGCTTTTAGAATTTCTTCTTCTGATAGGTCTGAAAATGGGCTTTCATTATTGTCTGGGACAGATGGGATGTTTCCGTAATTTGGAAGAGCAGAATCCCCAACGGGTGTTTCAATCTCGGACAAACCTGCTTGTGTGTTTGAAACAATTGCCACCTTGGATGCTCCAAGTAAAAACTTGCTCAAATTATTTATATAAACTTGTGGTGTGAAAGCTTGTTCGAGCATGTCACCATAAAAGTCTAATTCTTTCATAACATGAAACTTCAGTATCTTCTTTGCAAGGTCTACGTTCTCATGAATGTCATATTCCCTCTCAGCGTCTTTGAGTTTTTGTAAATCAAGAGTTTTGAATTTAGCAACCCTTTTGTTCAATTTTAGCAATTCTTTTCTATATTCTTTCCCGAACGCCTCGTAAGCCATTGCATTAAGATGTTTCAAGGTTCTATTCTTTTGGTTCTGAGGAACTTCGATGCCTACAAATTCGCAATCAACAATCTTGCCACTTGGATTCACGTCGTATCTTTTTACCATAAATAAAATTCTTTTATCTTCTAAAGTTGGTCTTGTATACGACTTTGAAACTTCAACTGCTTGTTGCATAAGTCCTAGTAACTCAGGATCTTTTGGTAACTCTCCCCTATCAAGCATCCTAAATGAAGCTTGGACCACTTGGTCTAAGAAAGAAGTCCAATATCGATAATCACGAATTCTTCGTGGCCAAGAGCCTTGCTCTTGCATTGTGTCTTCCATTTTATCAATTACAAAATTTGAGAAGAGATCTGAATAGTTTGAGTTGAAATCAAGCTTAAGATGAGAAACAATTGGCATACATCTTAGAATTGTCTCCAAAGAATATGCTCTTATTGTAGAAATTATAATACCTTCCATGTAGGCATGGTTTGATGGTATCATGAATTTGTCGTAGGCTGGTTCATAAATGCAATTAGGTTCCAATTCAGCTCTTTTGTCCATCTTTATCTTGCTTTGTAAGCTAGATACTTTCTCAGAAATTTCACTTAAAAACAAAAAGTCTGTTCTTCTTGGGTCACATCCATCTATCTCGGGAATTATTGTCTGTGCTATTCTGAACCATCCGTCATGTTTAGCTTGTTCAACATATAGTTTTGGTTTGGTGTATTTTCCACCATACTTTACAGGATCTAGGAATTTAACTCGTTTGTTTCCTGTTGCTGATTTTCCCAATACAGCATCTTCCTCTTCATAGGTGTATTCCCAAGTGTTCGGATCATCTGTGGCTTCTGGATTTACATACAGCAAATCTTCATACTTTATCTTGTCATCTCTATAACCAAATAAATATCCCATTGGATAGTTACTTTCTTGTCTTTCATCTGTTATTAGAGCTTGTGCCAAACCTTTGTAAATTAAGTTATTTAAAGAATTATACACTACCTCAATATCTTGATTAGACAATCCGGTTGTGTTAGTTTTTGAATATCTTTCTTTCAACACGTTTCCAAACAACTCTGTTACATAAGGCATAGTCAAGCTACTCTCTTCAATATCATACTTTTCTATCTGTTGTGGGTACTTAAAGAGACCATGTGTAGAATTTACTTTTAAATCAACAAATTTTGTAGGTTTTGTTGTGTTGGTATTTGGGTCATAGTTCTTTATTATATTAAACTTTCTCACCGAACATTCATCTGTTTTTATGTGCTTATCAGGATATCGGAAATGATTATAAGCCAAATTAAATCCAAAATCAAAATCTAGATTCTCTATAGTGCTTTGGTTTCTGTATTGTAATAGTAAATCAGGTTTTTTGCGCTTACCCTCTTTGTCTATTGTTATAGAAAAGTCTTTGTTTATCTCATCTTCATACTTTTTACGCAAATACAACCCTATTGTTTCTGGGAACAGATGGTCAGGTTCTCCTTTTTTCATCAGAGCTTTCTGTAGCAACCCTGCTTCTTCGTACTTGTCATCGTGTTGCTCTT
>Ga0160422_10000973_pt1 | contig 17716 bp, 13 predicted proteins | sample Fk160mmetaG_FD_108192 | JGI IMG/M metagenome (GOLD analysis project Ga0160422, IMG submission 108192) | Marine microbial communities from the Central Pacific Ocean - Fk160115 60m metaG | ecosystem: Environmental > Aquatic > Marine > Oceanic > Photic zone | place: The Central Pacific Ocean... | reverse complement strand
TCCTGAAAATTCATCCATTTCTGGCCTGAATTTTCCTTGTAGATCAACTAATGGAACTAAATCTCCAAATTCATCTTTAACCAACATTGGAGGGATTGGTGGTTTTGCATTTTTTGCTACAAATGCGTCATCTGCTCCAAACGTTGGTGCAGTATGTACAATTCCGGTACCATCACTTGTTGTTACAAAATCGCCGGTAATTATTCTAAATGCATTTTCTGGATTATTGAAAGGTTTAGCATAATCTAAAAGCTGTTCATATTGAATATTCTCCAAATCTTTACCCTTAAATGTAGATATCTTAAGGAAGGGAATTTGTTTTGAATCAAATTCATATTTATTGATTTCATCTAAATCAGATATTTCGTAATAATTTCCTGAAAACTGTTTTGAAATCAAATCTTCTGCGACAATATAATCAGCCCTTAATCCTGTATATTGATTGAATGATTTGATTAATGAATAATTAATTTTTGGACCAACAGTCAACGCAGTATTGCTTGGTAATGTCCAAGGAGTGGTAGTCCAAGCAAGAACAAAAATATCATCATCTGAATTTAAAAATTTTGGAAGCTCTTCTTTCTTCAGTTTAAATTGTGCAGTAACAGTTGTGTCAGTAACATCTTGATAAGTACCTGGTTGATTTAATTCATGTGAACTAATTGCAGTCCCGGCCTTAGGAGAATAAGGCTGTATAGTATAACCTTTGTACATTAAGTCCTTATTATAAATCTCTTTAAGAAGCCACCAAACTGACTCCATGTATTTTGGGGTGTATGTAATATATGGGTTATCAACGTCAACCCAATAGCCCATTTTTTTTGTTAAATCATTCCATATATCAGTGTACTTCATCACAGCCTTTTTACATTCATTGTTGTAATCTTCGATTGTGATTTTTTTTCCAATATCTTCTTTTGTAATACCCAAGGCATTTTCAACACCCAATTCAACTGGTAAACCATGCGTATCCCAACCTGCTTTACGCTGTACAGAATACCCCTTCATCGTCTTATATCTGAGGAATATATCCTTTATGGAACGGGCTAAAACATGATGAATTCCGGGAAGTCCATTTGCTGAAGGAGGTCCTTCAAAAAAGATAAATGGATTTTTATCATTTGACTTTTCAATTGATTTTCTAAAAATATCATTATCCTCCCAGTATGAAAGAATTTCATCTGAAATTTGAGAAAGATTCAATTTTTTATATTCCTTGAAAGTCATCGGTTTTTTTGACATTTATTGAGGGAACGAAAATACTAAATTTACTTAACTATTAGGAAATCTTATCAATCAAATCCTCAACACTTGTTAAATAAACTACTTCAATTTTTTTTGCTACTGTTGTATCGCAATATTTAGAAATAAATATTTTAGAAAAGCCTAGCTTTTCCGCTTCTTTAATTCTTTGGTCAACCCTGCTTACTGGGCGAATCTCTCCTGATAAACCAACTTCAGCAGCAAAACAATAGTTTTCAGGAACATTTATATCATTATTCGAAGATAAAATTGCCACAATTATTGCCAAATCATTTCCAGTATCTTCAACTTTAAGACCACCAGTGATATTTAAAAAAATATCTTTTGAACCTAAATGAAAACCTGCTCTTTTTTCAAGTACAGCTAATAGCATATTTAGTCTCTTGGAATTAATCCCAGTAGTGCTTCTTTGAGGGGTTCCGTAAACTGCTGTACTAACCAGAGCTTGCACCTCAATCAAAAATGGTCTTGAGCCTTCAACAGATGCACATATTGCTGTCCCGCTAAGTTTTTCATCGGATTTTCCTATGAGTATTTCTGAAGGATTAATTATCTCCTTTAAACCCTCTGAAACCATTTCATAAATTCCAATCTCATTTGTTGATCCAAACCTGTTTTTCTTAATACGCAAAATTCTATATAGATGATTTCTATCCCCTTCAAATTGTAGTACTGTATCAACCATGTGCTCCAAAACTTTTGGGCCAGCAATATTGCCGTCTTTATTAATATGTCCAATTAACATCACAGGAATTGAAGTTCTTTTACCAAAATTAATTAGTTCAGCTGTACATGTTTTTAATTGTGTTATACTACCCTGTAATGAATCAACATTATTTGTGGTCAAAGTTTGAATAGAATCAATAATCAGAATATTTGGTTTAATTTTTTCGGCTTGAGCAAATATATTTTCTAACTTATTTTCGGAATATATTAGACATTCTTTATTTGAATTTTTTATTCTGTTAGCTCTTATTTTTATTTGATTTTCACTCTCTTCTCCAGAAACATATAGTACTCTACTGTTTATTTTTAATGAAATTTGTAAAAACAAAGTACTTTTCCCAACTCCAGGTTCTCCTCCAAGTAATGTGATTGATCCAGGAACAATACCTCCCCCCAAAACCCTATTAAATTCTTTATCGTTCGTTTCAATTCTGTACTCATCTTTAATTTGTATTTCGTCTATAGGTTTTGGTTTGGCATCTTTAGTATTTAACTCAGATTTTTCATAATCCCAAAGATTATCGTTGGAACTTTGTTTGATTTCTTCTGAAATTGAATTCCAGCTTCCACACTTATTACATTGTCCTTGCCATTTAGCATATTCAGCACCGCATTCTTGACAATGAAAAGTGGTTTTAATCTTTGACATAAGGCTAGTAATTAAAATCCTCCTTAATTCTTTCTGCAAGCTCAAGTAAATATTCTTTTGTTAAACCTTTTACTTCCTTCATATTGTATGCAGATCTATAAATATACATTGCCTTCTTAGGATCACCTGTTTCTTCGATAAACCTACCCTTGTAATAACTGGGTAAAATAGTGCCTGGATACTCTTGTTTAGCTAATTCCGATAGTTCATCATATAAATTGAAAAATTCATTTTCTTCAATAAATTCTTCAATTGCCATAAAATCATTCATTGAAATTGTTTTATCCACATCATAAAATTCCCTAATTAACTGATACTTATTTTTAAGGTAAACAATCGGAGAGGTCTCTAGTTTAGAAATAATGGAATCATATTCGATTTTATCAATATCAGAATACATTGAATAGGTAAGTCTAATAGAATTTGGTACACTGACTGAAGGTAATATATAATGATTTTCTTTATCAAAAATTAAGGACTCAAATTGTAAATTTTTATTTTCAATTGAATCCAAAGATGCTGTTAATTCTGAGACATTTTTAAAAATACTTTCAAAATCTCTCTTAGAGGATGATAATGTATAAACTATTTTTGAATTGACTTTAGATAAATTTTCCTTCAAATATCTATTCATGTTTTCAGATATTTTGGGGCTTATAGAAATTACTCCTCTTATTTGAGGAGCATTTTTTAAAAGAAAAAAATGAGCAAAATTTGCAGTTCTTTCCTGTCCCACTATAACTTTAAAATTCGAAATTCGATAGTTTTTTGAAAAATATGGAATTAGCTCATTAGCTATAAAATCATAAAATGAAGCGGTTGATGAAATTGGAGTATGGGTAACATTATCAAAGACACTAGAATCCTGAAACCTTGTGTCTTTTTGATTAATTCCAACAACCAAATTTTCAGGAATATCTCCCCAGTAAGATAAGTAATCAACACTTCCAGAAACAATATTGAACATGTAATCACCGTCTAAAACAATCATCAAGGGGTAGTTTTTATCGGTTTCGATGTCATAAGATCTGGGTAACTGAATTTCTATTGCTCTTTTTTCATTCAAATATTTTGATAAAATAGTGTCATTTATTCTAGAAACATATAAAGAATCTAAGTTTTGAGAGCTCGATAAATTAATCGAGATGAAAAATAAAAATATATTTGATATATACTTTATCATTTGCTATTTCTATTAATGAAAGGTAATATAAATAAGGATAATCCACCAAAAATTACTATCATCATTGTTTGGGACAACCAACTTACCCATCCAAATGCTAAACCTGTTGTAGATTGAATTCCATACCAACCCAATGATTCCTCAACGGCAAGTGGATAAATACCTATTCCACCATTAGAAAACATAACTGACAATGCTGCCAAAGTAAATGAAATCATAAATTGGAAAAATGTAACTTGATGTAGCTCAACAAATGCTTTGGATGTTGCCCAGAACATTAGAATATACATTAGCCAGATAAAAATGCTATGAAAGATAAATAAATTCCTTTTTTTCATTTTAAAAATTATTGTCAAGCCTTCAATAATTCCAGAAAAAAAAGTTTTAATAGATTTATAGTATTTTGATTTTTTCAAAATGCTTTTTAAAACAAATAAGAGTAAAACAAAAGTGCTAAAGTAAATAAGAATTACTGAAATCTCTGTGTCCTGAGTATAAGAAATTAATTTTTCTGAAATTCTCTCAAATTCTACAACCAATCCAACGCATATTATCACAATAATACAAATAACATCAACAGCTCTTTCAGCAACTATAGTTCCTAGTGTTTTTTCTAAGGGAATTTTTTCATATTTAGAAATCATAGTAGCTCTAGCTAAGTCTCCCGCTCTTGGTATTGTAAAGTTTATTAGATATGCCGAAAAAACCGTTAAAACACTATTTATAAATCCAAGCTTATATCCCAAAGGATTAATAAGATATTTCCATCTGTAAGATCTGGAAATATGACTCAAAGCACCAAGAATTATCCCTATTGCAACCCAAGTGTAATTTATTTCGAAAAAATATTGTGTAAAATCTGAAAAATCAATGTTTCTAAAAGAAAAATAAATACAAAAAACACCAATAGAAATTGGCAGTAATATTTTAAAATAATTTTTCATCAAATCAACTTAATAAATTATTTTCCTCATTTGGAAAAATTATACTTGGTTTAAAAGTTTTAGCATTTTCAAGATTCATAGAGGCGTAGGTTATAAGAATTAAAATATCACCAATACTAACCTTTCTAGCTGCAGCGCCATTAACAGTGATTTCTCCAGAGCCTCTAGAACCTGGAATTACATAAGTAACAAATCTCTCACCATTATTATTGTTTACGATGTGAATTTTCTCTCCTTCAACAATATTAGCAGCATCCATTAAATCCTTGTCAATTGTTATACTCCCAATATAATTTAAGTCTGCGCCAGTTACCTTGACTCTGTGGATTTTAGATTTTACAATTTCAATATTCATAAAAATTAATAAAGTTTAATGTTATCAATAAGCCTAACACCGGAAACATAGGCTGCGATAAATGCTCTATATTTTTCGGTTTGCTTGTATTTAGCTGGTTTTAAATTTTTTTCGTCAGCAATTACAAAATATTCCAATTTAATTTCTTTAAAATTTGACAAATTCTCAGAAACTTTTTGTTTTATTTCTTCAGTGCTTAAAATGTGAATTTTTTTCTTTGCAAAATTAAGTGCTTTAAACAAATTTGTTGCTATTTTTTTTGATGAAAAATTTAGTTTATTATTTCTTGAACTCAAAGCAAGACCATCTTCAGACCTTATTGTTTCACATCTGATTAATTCAATCTTAAATTTTTTTTCTTCAATAAGATTCTCAATTATTCTAAGTTGTTGAAAATCTTTTTCTCCAAAATAAACTTTGTCTGCTTTGATAAAGGAAAACAACTTGCTCACTACAGTGGCAACACCCATAAAATGATTTCCTCTGAATTCACCCTCCATATGTCTATCAAGACCATTAAAATTGAATTTTTCAAGTTTGATATCCCCAGAATATAATTCATTTGGTTCTGGGTTAAATACAATAATTTTATCTGAAATTAATCTAAGTAATTTTAAATCCATATCAATGTCTGAAGGGTAAGTTTTAAGATCATCAATATTATTAAACTGAGTTGGATTTATAAAAATCGAAACTACCGTTAAATCGTTTTGAGAAATTGATTTTTTTACCAGTGAAAGATGACCATTGTGAAGTGCCCCCATAGTTGGTACAAAACCAATAATTTTATTATTATTCTTTAAATTCTTAAGATGATTTTGTAAAGTGGAAATATCTCTTAAAACGAGCATTTTAATAAAAAATTAACAGCATGTAAACTTAATACATTGCAATTAATCTACATAATTTTTGTAATTTTGCTTCCTTGTAGGGACACTTCAAACAGTGAATTAATGAAAAATAGAAAGATTTTATACGTATCGTCTGAAGTAGTACCATACTTACCCGAGTCAGAAATTTCATCAATGTCATTTGAAATTCCTAAAATGGTTAACAAACAAGGTGGCCAAATTAGAATTTTTATGCCCAGATACGGAAATATTAATGAAAGAAGACATCAATTACATGAAGTTATCAGATTATCAGGATTAAACTTAGTAATTAATGATTTAGACATGCCTTTGATAATTAAAGTTGCCTCAATCCCAAAGGAAAGGATACAGGTTTACTTCATTGATAATGAAGAATACTTTAAAAGAAAGGCAACATTCAAAGATCCAAATGGTAAGCTTTTTGAAGATAATGACGAAAGAGCAATCTTCTTTGCTAAGGGTGTCTTTGAAACAATAAAAAGATTAAACTGGCCACCAGATATAATTCATATACATGGTTGGATGGCAGCATTATTACCGCTATATCTACAGCAGGTATATAAAGATGAACCAATCTTTCAAAACAGTAAAATTATAACATCATTATACGGAAATGAATTTGACACTTCTTTGAATAAAAGCATGCTAGATAAAGTTTTATTTGATGAAATCGATAGCAAACACATAAACGCATTAGGTAATCCAACTTATGAAAACCTAATGAAGATAGCTGTTGATTCGTCTGATGCTATTATTAAAGGCTCTGAAAATATATCATCAGAAATAAATGATTACTTAAAGAATTATAAAAAACCTATTCTTGATTATCAACCAACAGATTCTTTTGCAGAGCCATACATGGAGTTTTACGACAAAATACTCTCATAAATTAAAATGAAATTCGATTTCTTAAAAATATTACTCATTGCTTTTCTTATTATTTCTTGTGAAAAAGATTTTGCAAGTTTTGATTCAGGTGTAATTAATTCTGATAATGCAATAAATTTTTCAACTAATAGTATAGAATACAACCTTACGTCAAGATCTGAAATGGTAAATCCTGTACAAACAAATAATTTGCCTTCATTCCTTCTTGGAAGTTATGATCATCCTCAATTTGGAAGATCAAATTCAAGCTTTGTTGGCCAAATGGTACCTTCAGAATATAATCATGATTTTGGAGATAATGTTGTTTTAGACTCTGTAGTTTTAACGATTCCATACTACTCTAGAGGAATTGACACCAGTGAAGAGGGTGATATAACATACGAAATTGACTCGGTTTACGGAGATTCACCAATTAAAATCTCAGTCTACAGAAATAATTTCTTCTTTAGAACATTTGATCCATTTTCAGATTTTGATACTTCACAAAGTTATTACTCAAATGGTTCATTATCTGTGGAAGAGGTAATTGACCCTGGGCAATTGGAGGGAGAACTGTTATTTGAAATTGATAATTTTGTTCCAAGTGCTGACCAGATTAATTTAACACAAATAGACACAACAGGAAATCCGTATGTAGCTCAAAGAATTGCGCCAGCACTAAGATTCAAGCTTAATAACCCAAACGATAACTTTTGGGAAAGTAATTTCTTTGAAAATGAAGGAAATCAAGTATTAACCAATGAACCTAATTTTAAAGAATTCTTTAGAGGCCTTTACCTCAAAGTTGAAAGTAGCTCAGACGGTTCAATGATGCTTTTAAACTTTGCATCTTCAAATACAAAACTTACTATCCATTACACCTCTGATAATACCAATATTGGTGACAGTGATACTGGTTCGGTTGATGAAATTGAAACAAATCAACATGAGTATGTAATGAATTTTTCTGGAAATCTTATCAATTTATTTGAAAATGAAACAGTCGTTGATGTAGGCCTAATGGATCAAACCATCGGAAACGAAAATATTTATCTAAGGGGTGGAGAAGGAATTATTTCAACTATTGATTTGTTTTCGGGAACGACAATAGGGGACGATGGTGAAGAAATCAGTGAATTTGATCTTTTCAAGGATTTCTTTTATGACGAAATCTCAGATGAACCTATAAGAATAATTAATGAAGCTTACATAGAATTTTTTGTGAATCAAGGTTTTTCAAATAATGACGAACCTGAAAGAATATATCTTTATAACTATGAGCAAAATTCAGCTTTAATCGATTATTTTTTAGATCAGTCAGTTAGTTCCCTTACCATAAATGCTAAAATTAATCATTTAGAACCCCTAATAAGGGATAGTCTTGATGATGATAAAGGTATCAAATACAAGATTAGAATCACAGAGCATCTGAATAACTTGATTTTAAGAGATTCAACAAATGCTAAACTAGCGCTTGCAGTAATTTCTGATGTTGCTTCAGTTCAGAATTTTAAAATTTTAGATGATAATTCAGAAAATGAAAATAAAAGCTTAGCTTCTGGTGTTATTTTAAGCCCAAAAGGAACAATCTTACATGGAAATTTAAGCTTGAATAATGAAAAAAGACCTAAAATTAAAATATACTACACAGAACCTGAAGATTAATTACTAGATATTATAATTGATATTAATTTTTTATTCATCTAAGAATTAAAAAAATAAATTTAAAATAATTATGTGCGGAATAGTAGGATATTTAGGAAAAAGAGATTCTTTACCAATTATTTTAAATGGACTTAAAAGGCTAGAATATCGTGGATATGATAGCGCTGGTATTGCCGTACATAATGGGTCTAATATAGTTAGTTGTAAATCAAAAGGAAAAATCAGTAAACTTGAAAAGCAACTTCAAAAAAGAAAAAATATTTCTGGAGGAATTGGAATAGGTCATACTAGATGGGCTACCCATGGAGAACCAAATGATATAAATGCTCACCCTCAGTTTTCTAATTCTAAAAAACTATGTCTTGTACATAACGGAATCATTGAAAATTATTCAACAATTAAACAAAAGTTAATTAATGAAGGTTTTTCTTTTGACTCAGATACTGATACTGAAGTTCTTATTAATCTTATCGAATATGTAAAGGTTAAAAATAATGTCAAGCTGGGAGAAGCTGTTCAAATTGCACTAAATCAAGTTGTTGGAGCATATGCTATAGCAGTTATCGATAATGAAAAGCCCGATGAAATTGTTGTTGCTAAACTTGGAAGCCCTTTATGTATAGGAATTGGTGAGGATGAATATTTTATTGGAAGTGATGTTACACCATTCATTGAGTTTACTAAAAATGTTGTATATCTTGAAGATGGTGAATTAGCTATTATAAGAAATCATAAGGAAACTTTCTTCAGAAAAATTTCTGATGACTCAACAATTTCTCCAACGATTAGTAAACTTGAGTTAAGCCTTGATAAAATAGAAAAACAAGGATTTGATCATTACATGCTTAAAGAAATATACGAACAACCAAAGGCTATCAAAGATACTTTAAGAGGGAGGTTAAATGTTTCTAAAGGGATAATCAGGATGTCAGGAATGGATGATTACATTAACAAGTTTCTTGCTACAAAAAAAATAACTATAATAGCTTGTGGAACTTCATGGCATTCTGCTTTGGTTGCCGAGTATATGTTTGAAAAAATTGCCAGAATTCCCGTTGAAGTTGAATATGCATCTGAGTTTAGGTACAGAGATCCTGTTATTGAAAGTGACGATATTGTTATTGCTATTTCACAATCTGGAGAAACAGCTGATACATTGGCTGCTATAAAATTAGCTAAATCTAAGGGTGCATTTGTTTATGGTATATGTAATGTAGTTGGGTCTTCAATAGCAAGAGAATCAGATTCTGGATCTTACACTCATGCTGGCCCTGAAATAGGAGTTGCTTCAACAAAGGCATTTACAACCCAAATGACAATTTTATATATGATGGCTGTAAAATTGAGTAAATCAAAAGGTGTCATCTCAGAAAAATTATATCATAAATATATTCTGGAAATTTCGAATATTGATAAAAAGGTACACACGGCACTATCTTCAAATAAAGAAATCAAAAAAATATCAAAGGAATTTCTCAAAGCTAAAAACTGTTTATATCTTGGAAGAGGTTATAATTTTCCGATTGCACTAGAGGGTGCGCTAAAACTAAAGGAGATATCATATATCCATGCTGAGGGCTATCCTGCTGCAGAAATGAAGCATGGGCCGATTGCATTAATCGATGAAAATATGCCTACAATTGTAATTGCAACAAATAAAATTAATTATGATAAAATTGTAAGTAATATTCAGGAAATTAAATCTAGAAAAGGAAAAATATTTGCAATTGTTTCTAAGGGTGATAAAGAGGTAAAAGAAATTGCAGATCATGTAATTGAAGTTCCTGACAGTATTGAATCAATTACTCCCTTTATTACAGTGATTCCTCTTCAACTTCTTTCATATCATATTGCTGTGATGCTAGGGAAAGATGTTGATCAGCCAAGAAACCTAGCTAAATCTGTTACGGTAGAGTAATAATTTAAAATTCATCCCAGAAGTTTGTCGTAAATTCATCCAAAAATTCCGGCATAATTTCATTCTTACTCTCAACGTTTTCAAATATTTTTTTGGTTATCTTTTTAGAATCGAAAACTTGTAATTCTGTTATAGTTTTTACGTCTGTTATTAAATCCATACTAAAGGAAATTTCATTTTGTTTTCTTCTGCCTTTTACATTTTTATTTTTTTCAATCAACTTAATTGGTCTGTCAAATCCTGTTCTTTGTCCAAAGTTGATTTGTGCAAATGATAAACTATACTTATCATTGTCAAATTTCGATAAAATCATCTTTCCTTCACGCAGGTAAATATTTACAAAAACTCCCAATAATTTTATTTTATAAACGGTTTTAATATTTCTAAAATCAATTCTGACAATAGCAAAATCCTCAGGGTTTATGTATAGTGTTGCTGAATATTTAGCTCTACCTTTTGGTGTAGCTTCAATTTGATAAACTAAATCATCTCCAAGTAAATTGAAATTTGGAAAAGAAAAATTATATTTATTTGGTTTTAGTATAAAATCTAATGCAGTTCCCTTTTCAAAAAAAAGGAAATTATAAATTCTATTTATTGCCCATATTTGACCCTGAGCAAAATTATCTTTTTCTTTTATTTCTTTTTCTTCAAATTTTTTTAGTGATTCGACATTAGTACTATCCACTTCTTCTAATCCCTCAATCTCCAAGTCACTACCAAATATTCCAGATCTAATCTTAAAATAAGAATCAGGTTTTAATTCTTTTTTAAAAGCCTCCTCCATTTTTTTATTAATTGACTCTAGTACTTCACCCTCCTTATTATATGTCTCTCTGGACTTAATTATTTTAATCTTCTTTTTAATCTCATCATCAAAGCTTCTGTAATAATAAGCTAATGTTTCAAGTCCTGAATTGTTTTCTTTAGAAAGGTTAGTAAGTAAGCTATCAATTAAACTTTTATTTACTTCAGGGACTGTTGACTTAAACTTATCGATAACAAACCTTTTGGTACTTGAATTAGATTTTCTGCTTAGGTAAATCTTATTTTCAGTAAATTGTTTTTCATAATTGCTGTCAATATTTTCAATTACTTTAGAAATAATTACCTCTGAGCTTAATTTTTTATTTGTTAAAATGACATCGGATAATTTTATTGGAGACTGAACAAGTTTTATTAAGGTATCGTTAAAACCCTTAATCAAGAAGGAACTTTTTTTATAACCAAGCATTGAAATATGCATTGAATCATTGTCTGTTAATTGTGATTTAATTAACTCAAAACTTCCATTTTCATTTGAGATTAAACCGTTGTTATTTGAAAAATATACATTTGAATAAGGAATTGCTGCACCGGAAATTGAATCAATAATTTGAATTTTCAAAGATTGAGAACTAATCTTCAAACTTAACAATGATAAAAAAATGATTATTAAAATATTTCTGACCACTTAATGCCTTTTAATTTTGTTACTTTTATAAATATAACAAATAGTTAATACCAAATAAATATGCCTTTTACAAACGATGCAATAGTCTTTGGAATTTTAATGGTTTCTTTGGGTTTTGTTTTTTATACTGAATCAATTAAAGACGGATTCTGGTACAAATTTTATAAAGTTGTTCCTGGTCTTTTAATGTGTTATTTTATCCCAGCAATATTTAATTCTTTAGGTATTATTTCGTCTGAAGAAACACAAACTTATTACATAGCTAGTAGATACTTGCTTCCCGCAGCACTTCTTTTGATGACATTGAGTATTGATTTAAAAGCAATATATAACTTAGGTTATAAGGCTTTAATTATGTTTTTCACAGGAACCGTAGGTATAATTATTGGTGGTCCAATTTCAATCTTAATTTTGTCAATATTTTTCCCCGAGTTATTTAACGGAGCTGGGCCAGATGCAATTTGGAGAGGGCTATCAACGCTGGCTGGAAGTTGGATTGGCGGGGGGGCTAATCAGGCTGCCATGCTTGAAATATTTGAATATAATCCTCAAAAATATGGAGGGATGGTTTTGGTTGATATAGTGGTAGCAAATATTTGGATGGCAATGATTCTATTTGGGATTGGAAAGAAAAAATCAATTAATAAATGGCTAAAGGCCGACACCTCAGCTATTGAAGAATTGAAAGAGAAAGTGAGTTCGTTTTCAAATAGTACTAAAAGAATTCCTAACCTTACAGACTATATGGTTCTGTTAGCGATTGCTTTTGGAACCGTTGGTTTGTCACATCTTGGTGCAGAATATATTTCTGAATTTCTCACATCAAATTTTAAGGCAGTTGCTGATAAAAGTTCTGGTTTATCCTCCTTTGCATCAAAGTTTTTTTGGATGATATCAATTGCAACTTTTATTGGTATCGGACTATCATTCACAAAAGCTAAAAACTTTGAAGGAGCTGGAGCCAGTAAAATAGGAAGCATATTTATATATATTCTAGTAGCAACAATTGGAATGAAAATGGATTTAGGGTCTATTCTTGAAGAACCTAAATTGATTCTTATTGGGCTAATCTGGATGTCAATTCATGCGATACTATTAATCGTTGTTGCAAAATTAATAAGAGCTCCATACTTTTTCCTTGCTGTCGGAAGTCAAGCTAATGTGGGTGGAGCAGCTTCAGCGCCTGTTGTAGCTGCTGCTTTTCATCCATCACTTGCAACAGTCGGGGTATTATTAGCGGTATTTGGATATGTTGTGGGAACTTACGGAGCAATGATATGTACATGGCTAATGGAATATACCTCAGCGCTTTGATTTATTTTATTTGAACCATTCGGTTTTAGCAAAAATATCATTTCTTTTGGGAGCTATTTTTTCTCCATGATTGAATTTACCCATATAAAAAAATCCTAAACATTTTTGATTTTGCTTTAATTTAAAATAGTCACCCATTTTTTGAATATAGCTGGGCGTACTCCAATAACAACCAATATTTTTTTCTACGCAGGTAAGCCACATATTTTGAACTGCCATTGCTGTTGAAGCAACTTCTTCCCACTCAGGAATTGACTCATCATGATCTCTATTCATAAAAATTACAATAATACAGTTGGATTTAAAACACTTATCAGCTATTTTTTTTTCTTTGATACTGACATTTTTTTTATTAACAGTAAGCTTGTAATGATTAACCATTGAATCGGCTAATTCAAGCTTTGATTCGTTTTGATAGACTTTAAAAAACCATGGTTGAGTAAGTCTATGCGTGGGAGCAAAATTAGCATTTTGTAGAATTTCTCTTATATCTTTTTCCGAAATATTGCCACCTTTATATTGACTTGGATACACTGCTCTCCTTTTCTTAATTGATTCTGAAATCGTCATAATAGTTTTAATTGTAATTCTTTGTAAAAATACTATTTAGAAAGATTATAAATAATTAAATTTATAAAAAAAACGAATGAAAAAAGATCAATTTGAGTCTCCGGATTACTACATGGTTGAAAAGCTTTTTTCTCAAGAGCAGATCATTGTTAGAGATGCGACAAGACAATGGGTCAAAGAATATGTATCTCCGATAATCGAAGATTATAATCTAAAGGGTGTTTTTCCAAAAGAATTGATTAAAGGCATTGCAGAAATCGGAGGTTTTGGGGCAATTCTTCCAGCAAAATATGGAGGATCAGAACTTGATTTAATTTCATACGGACTAATGATGCAAGAACTTGAAAGAGGTGATTCATCTATCAGAGTAATGTGCTCAATTCAAACATCATTAGTGATGAATAATATATATGAATACGGAAACGATTTTCATAAAGAAGAATTTCTGCTAAAACTTTCAAAGGGTGAATTAATTGGAAGTTTTGGGCTTTCAGAACCTGGACATGGCTCAGACCCCGCCTCAATGCAAACAAGACACACCATTGATGGCGATTATTATATTATTAACGGTTCAAAAATGTGGATTGGAAATGCACCTTTTTGTGATATGGCTTTAGTATGGTCTAAGTCTGCAAATGATAACTATGCCTGTTTTATTGTTCAAAGAAATGATCCCGGTTTTTCAACATCAAAAATTAATAAAAAATGGTCATTTCGTGCATCAGAAACCGGAGAACTAATTTTTGATAATTGTAAGGTTCATAAAAAATATTTACTGTTTGAGTCGGTTAGCATTAATGCAGCACTTAAAAGTCTTAATATTGCACGTTACGCAGTGGCTTGCGGTTCGATTGGAATCGCCATGGAATGTTATGACGTGGCCCTAAAATACGCTGACGAAAGAATTCAGTTTGGTAAAAAAATATCATCAAATCAACTAATTCAAAAAAAATTAGTTGATATGATCACCGAAATTACTAAGGCTCAACTTTTGAATTGGAAACTTGGAATGATGATGAACGATGGTGATGCAACATTTGAACAGATTTCAATGGCTAAACGAAATAATGTATCGGTTGCTTACAATGTGGCTAGAAATGCCAGACAGATTCTTGGAGGTATGGGTATTACTGCCGAATATCCAGTTATGAGACACCTTATTAATCTTGAGACATTAATTACATATCAGGGAACTGATGAAATTCACACACTGATTACAGGAAGAAATATCACAGGTGTTTCTGCTTTCTAGAAATAAATAAACTAATTAGTTGGAATAAAATTTTGATATTTGCAATGTGAAAAGCAAACTATTATTTTTTCTGCTTCTACCATCCTTAATTTTTTCTCAAATTGATGGAACAATAAACGGTTATGTTTTTGATTCAAAAAGTCAACTGCCACTTTTAGGTGCAAATATCAAAATTGAAGGAACTGAAAAAGGTGCAATTTCTGACGAAAATGGTTTTTTTGAAATTTCAGAAATTAAACCTCAAACATATAACTTATCGGTGAGTTATATTGGATATCAATCAAAAAAAATATTCAATGTTATTATTAAAAGTATTGGTAATAAAACTTTGGAAATATATTTAATTGAATCTACAGAGCGACTTGATGAGGTAATTTTATTTGAAAGCCCATTCAAAAAGTCAAAAGAAACACCTTTGTCAATCAATACATTTTCGAGAGTTGAAATAGAGAGTTATCCAGGTGCTGATAATGATGTAACAAAAGTTGTTCAAAGTATGCCCGGACTTTCCCCGTCTGTTGGTGGTTTTAGAAATGATATTATTATCAGAGGTGGTGCTCCAAATGAAACGGTTTATTACTTGGATGAAATTGAAATTCCTAATATAAATCACTTTAGTACTCAAGGAAGTGCTGGAGGGCCACAGGGAATGATTAATATATCATTTATTGATGAAGTGACACTCAGTACATCAGCCTTCGGAGTTGAGTATGATAATCCATTAAGTGGTGTATTACAATTCAATCAAAGAAATGGAAATCCAAAGAATGTTAGCGGAAACTTTAGATTTGGAGCAAGTGATTCAGCAATTACAATTGAGGGGCCTTTTTCAAAGTCTGATAATAAAACAACATTCATTTTTTCAGCAAGAAAAAGTTATCTGCAGTATTTATTCAAATTAATTGGTCTTCCAATTAGACCTGACTATTGGGATTTTCAGGGAAAGATACATCACAAGATTGATGATTATAATAGCATAAACATTATTGGCCTTGGAGCAATTGACGACTTCTCAGTGGAAGCACCTGAAGACTTTGATTTTACTCAACAATCTTTTTTAGAACAGGTGCCAATAATCAAACAAAACTCAACAACTTTAGGTACCTCTTGGGTAAGAAAATTTAAAGAAAGTAAAGGACAATTTATTTTGGCCTTAAGTACTAATAAACTAAAAAATATTTTCTCAAGATACTCTGATAATGAAAATTTACAAGGTCTATATTTTAGAAACGATTCACACGAGTGGGAAACAAAATTAAGAGTTAAAACAATTAACTATGTTGATGATTGGAAGATTACTTGGGGGGCAAATATTCAATATTCTGATTACTATAATAATACGACAGATATTATTAACCAACTAGGTTATATTACCCAAATTAATTTTTATAAATATGGCTTGTTTGGGAATATTTCAAAAAGTTTCATTGATTCAAAATTAGATATATCATTAGGGGTTAGAGCTGATGAAGATAATTTTAGCGAAGGATCGAAACTTCTTGAAAATATTTCGCCTCGAATATCAACTTCATATGCACTTACTGAAGATAGAAGATTAAAATGGAATTCAAGTTTTGGGACATATTTTAAAATTCCAACATACACTGTTCTAGGCTATAAAGATTTTTCAGGTAATTTTATTAATCAAAACGCTAAGTATACTAAAAGTATTCACTTTGTAACTGGTTTCGATTATGCATTAGGAAACGCATCCAGAATCTCAATTGAAGGATTTATAAAAAACTATAGAAATTTTCCCATTTCAATTGTTGACGGCGTTTCACTAGCTAATAAAGGGGCTGATTTTGAAGTTTTAGGCAATGAGAATGTTATCACAAATGGTAAAGGAAAAACACAAGGAATAGAACTTTTATTTCAACAAAAACTAACAAGAAATTTTTATGGTATTTTCTCATATACTTTCTTCAAAAGTGAGTTTACGGATTTTAACGGAAATTATTTACCTTCAGTGTGGGACAGCAAACACCTTTCATCATTCAGTGGTGGCTACAAACTCAAAAAAAACTGGGAAATAAGTTCCAGATGGCGTTTTGCAGGAAAAACCCCCTATGTACCATATAACTTAACCACTAGTCTTTCTGATTATCCTAATATGACACTCGATTATTCTCAGCTTGGAAATGTAAAACTTGGAAGTTTTTCTCAATTAGACATAAGATTTGACAAAAAATGGAATAGAGAGAAAATTTCTGTTAATTTTTTCATTGAAATCCTCAATCTTCTGGCTCAAAAAATACCTACGCCGCCGGAGTATGGTCTACAAAGAGATGATATAGGTAATATAATTACACCATTTTCACTGGTTGAAGTGGATGTCAACAGGGAATCAATTATCCCTTCGTTTGGCTTTTCAGTTGATTTTTAAATTGGTTTTTGACTCAATAAGTATTTTTAATAAAAAATGTTAATTATTTGAATATATATCAATTAAAGTATCAATATAGTGTGATTTTTATTGCCTTTTAGTCAAAAATTCAATAATATTTTTAATAAAAATTTATTTTTGGAGGCCATTTTTTTACAATTATGCATTGCGTTAAAAGATTATTAACATATATTTAACCTATTAAAAATTAAACATAAACAAATTATGAGAACAATTCTTAAGATTTTAATAATGTTAGTTGGTGTTTTTACTTATGCTCAGACTACAGTTTCTGGAAG